>Ga0310690_10012359_pt1 | contig 10490 bp, 11 predicted proteins | sample AusTroGonzalo_MG_2_FD_207661 | JGI IMG/M metagenome (GOLD analysis project Ga0310690, IMG submission 207661) | Bovine rumen microbial communities from tropical cattle in Woodstock, Queensland, Australia - Gonzalo_04 (v2) (version 2) | ecosystem: Host-associated > Mammals > Digestive system >...
CATTGTAGGGCGCTATGATCTGTAGGTAGTCCACTATGAGGAGAGGCCTCCGGCCCCCTGAGAGCCTCCGCTCCCCGGTCTTTGCGTCCGTCTCCCAGCTCCCGCCTGTAGAGAGGATATGCCGCTCTACTAGCTCCCTGATCTGATCTACCCCTATATCCCCTACTCCCTCTTGTATGTATATTCTGTCCGCGTACTCACTATAGGCGGAGGTAGCGTCCTTTATGAGCTGTAGCTCCGTCCGGTTGTAATTCGCGTATCTCTTGCCGCTGGTTATCCCGCGGGAGGTTTTCGCGTTCCGTGTATCTCCTCCGCCCTCAAGGGTGAGCTGTAGGGTATGCCGGGATATACTCTTGCTCATGAGCTGGTAGCGGCTCATTTCTAAGCTCAGGATAAGGACATCATACCCCGCGGCGGCTACCTGATCTCCTACTTGAAGTATCAGAGAGGTCTTACCTAGAGAGGAGATAGCTCCTACAGTTATCAGGCCCTCATACAGGCCTCCGTCTAGTACCCTGTCCAATGTGGGAAAGCCTGTAGGGATAGCCGCGGTATTTACGCTCTCCGCTATTCCGTCTAAGAATTTCTGTATGTGCGCTCCGGCGGAGGTACTCAGGTAGGCCTCCCGCGCCTCCTCCTCCGCCTGATCCTGTATCCGGGCCGCGCTCCTGATCTCCTCAGAGAAGGCCTCCCGGTTGCTTACAAGGGCCTCATTTGCGTCCTTATAGTCTCCGTAAGGGCTGAGGCGGTAGTGAGCTATTTTGAGGCGCTCAAGGCCCTCTATGAGCTTGCCCTCCGCGTCCTTGCCCTTATCGTCATTATCAAGGGCCACTATAAGCGGCTGAGAGGGACTCCGCTCCTCAAGTATCCGGAGGAGGAGAGGTACATTATCAATACTCCCTAAGCCTACAGCCGCGCCTCCGGCCTCCTCTATGCTGAGAGCGTCTATCTCCCCCTCCACTACAAACACAGGAGAGGAGGCGCTGTACAGCGTCTTATAGTTGAATATCTGAGCGGGGCCGCGGTTGCGGTATCGGTTCTTTGTCCCGGCGGAGGTATCCGTATTCCGGGCGGTAAAGCTCCCCCGGCCTGTAGGGATAATGAGCGCTTGCCATGAGGTAAAGTCCCCGCTCTCATAGTCCTTTGTTCTAAAGTCCGGGTCATAGCCTATCATGTGCCGCTCAAGCGTCTCCCGGCTCAGGCCGCGGCCCTCCGGGTACTGTGTGCCGGACAGCCTCCCCGCGCAAGTCTTATAGTAGGGTAGCCTGTCCTCCTCCGGCTGTGTATCTGTATGTGTATGTGTATCTGTATGTGTATACACATCTTTTTCCTGTCCGGTTTTGTCCGGGTTTTGTCCGCTCATGCCGCTCTCCCCCTTTTTGTGTTTCCGGTATCCCTCATCTATCCGGCGGGAGTCCGCCTCTGAGAAGTCATCTACCTGTATTCCTAAGAGCTGGTAGGTCTTGTCGAATATCTCCGCCTGATCCGTGAGGCCATAGTCCAGCCCTACAAGGTCGAATATGTCATAACTTGCCCCGCATGAAAAACAATGTACCCTATAATTCCGCTTGTCATAGCTCATTGAGGGACTCCGGTCTCCGTGTGCCGGGTTGAGACATAAAAAGGGCTTTTTGAGGCTGAGGCCCTTCTGTTGTATGTACTCCTCTATCCGCGGCCTTGCTACATCCCGCGCTTGTTTTCTGTCCAAAACTTACCCCTCCCCTTTGAATTTCGCGGAAATTTCCGTGTGATTGTCCAGCGGTTCCCAGCGTGAGGGCCTGTAGGGATTGAGACTCCCCCCTCCCCGGCCCCTCCGCGGTGGATCTTCTTAGCCTGGTCTCCTATTCCGCTGAAAGCCTTGTATTTCCTCATTTTTCCCCGGAAAAAATGAAAACTTTTCACCCCGGAGAGGAAAATGTAGGTACACCCCGGCCCTGTGGCCCCTCTTGTTTTCCCAGCGCCTCAGGGGGGATACCTACACCCCCCTCAAGGGTGAGAGGCGGTCTCAAGTATCCTCACCCCGGAGCTGTGGCCCCGCTCATCCTGAGCGCTTGCCGGGGGGAGTATCCCTGTCCCTCTTGCGCTGGTTCCGCGGGAGACATCCCTCAGGGTGACTACATCCCGCGTCATACAGAGAAGGGTCATAGCTATACATACAGCCCCTACAGCTATCCGGTAGGCGCGGGTACTCATATCCGGCCTTGTGTCGATACCTGAGGCAATTATTTACTATCCGCGGCGCTCCGCTCATCCCTCCGCCTCCTGATCCTGTCCAGCTCCGGCGGCCCTCATGTAAGCGGCTCTCCGGTCTGTTCCGCCTGTAGGAGAAGGACTCCCGGCTCCCGGAGGTTCTTTCCTACAGGCCCATTGTAGGCCGGGTATGGGCCGCCGCTCAAGAGCGGCCCTATACCTTTTAACTGTGTTAAAGGTATTAGAGCGGAGGACAGGTCTCCGGGCCTTATAACTCAAGGCTCTCAGAAAAGGCTATATCAGAGATACCCCCCTAAAATATCAGAGATACCCCCTCAAAATATCAGAGATACCCCCCTCTCTTTTTGCAAAAACATACACATACACATACACATACACATAGAGGAAAAGCCATACAATACAAGGGCCTGAGCTGATCCTCATAACAGAGATACCCCCCTTTTTATATACAGGATAGCCCCTTACTTGTGAGCAAGGCGGAGGCGCTTGTCCGCGCTCCCGCCCTGTCTCTTACTCTGATCCTGTAGCCTCCGCCGTGTCCTGAGCCTCCCGCTGATCCTTCCTAGCGGCCCTCTTTGCTCTGTTTATCGCGGCGCTGATCCGTCTCTGTTTCGCCTCCAGCCGCGGGGCCTGATCCGGGTAGCCCTCTATCTCATACCATACATTGAGGGCGCTAAAGGCGGAGTAGGAGAGAGCGGCTATACTGTCTACCCTGTCTCCGTTATCATCAAAGTAGTAGTAGGAGCTGAGGACTCCGGCCTCTACAAGCGCTCTCATATCCCGGTCAAAGGGCTTTATGATCCTGTCGAATACTTGCCCCTTTTCGGCTATCACATTGTAGCGCGGGATACCCTTAGCGGCCCTCAGGAGCGTCTCTACTGTTGTCCTGTTTTGCCGGGGTTTTCCGTAATTCATGTTATAGAGAGCGCATAATTTCCAGCCCAGCGGGATACTGTAGGGGTTTTTGTGTGTGTTTATTGTGAGGAGCGCGGAGGGATAAGGCATAATGTAGGCCCCCGCGAGATACTCAGCCATGCTAGAGGTTAGCCATACTTCCGCCTTGCCGCCGGAGACAGGTCTCCCCTTTTCGCTGGTTATCGTGTGTTCAATTATCCTCATCCGGTGAGAGACTCTCTCTTTTACCTTGCGGCTCTTGCCCTCAGGCCTCCGGTACTCCGTCTCCTCCCACTCAAGAGAGAGGCCATATATAGCGCCTACAGCCGCGTTGAGTTGCTCCCGCGCTGATTTCTTATCCTTTATCCTACAGGCCCTCATATACTCCTCAAGGGTGAGGGATACAGCGCGGCCCCTCTGTATAGCCTCCGCCGTGATCTGATCTCCCCGCGGGAGTTGCTCTGTAGCCTTGCTCAGGTACATTATCAGTACCTTAAAAGTCTGAGCTGATACAGCTAAGAGGGCCTCCTCATCTACTGTGATAATAACTCCGTCTGAGTTGATTATCCCGGCGCGGGTGATCGCGTTTATTTGCATATTCTGAGGGGCTGTAGAGGAGGCTATAAGGCCGTGTATCGGAGTCCCCTGTGATACCTTGTGAAATTGACTCCCGGAGGAGAGAGGCCCCAGCCCTCCGGCTGGTGTTATCATTCGGAGGGCCTTTTCCTGATCCGGTCTCAGCTCCTCAAGCTCCTCCGCGTCTGAGGGTGTGTACTTCCGCTCCATTACTTCCCCTCCTCCGCCTGAGCTTCTACCTTTATCCTGATCTTTTCACCCTTCCGGCCTGTAGGAGGAGTTACCGCGGGTACAGGTATCCGGTAGCTTGAGGAGTATCTTGTGTACAGCACATACCAATTTATGTACTCCCGCTTGAAGTCCCGCCGGATAGAGTCCCGGAGAAATTGTACCCTCTCCTCAGGTACAGGCCGCTCCTCTCCTATCGGCTGAAAGTTCCTCATAGTTGCCTCAAGGTATTCCGGAGTCCAAAATGTGAGGCTTGCCGGGAGGAGTTTTCCGTGTAGCGGCGGAGAGAGCTTTGTCTCCGTAAAGGTAAAGCTCTCAGGCCTTGCGGCTGTGCTGTTCCTGATCTCAGGCTCCCGGTGATTCTTTATATCATCCCGGAGGGCCTCTAGCGCCTCATTAAGGGCCTCAAGCGTCTCCGTGATAGGTTTCATCCTGATTTTGAGATACGCACACTCCGGGATACCTGTAATATCGGCTATCACATCAAGGAAAGTATGATATGCTACCATGTAGCGGAGGCCCTCTCCGATATTCTCCCGGAGAGATTGTAGGAGCGTCCCTCCGTCCGCCTGAGGAGTGTAGGCCTCAAGGGTGAGAGTGTTCAGCCAAAGGGTGAGGAGCGTGTCCGGGTTGCTGTTCAGCTCCTCAGTAAAGTCCTCCGCCGGGACAGCCTGTAGCTTGTCCGTGATCGGAGTACCAATAATACAGCGCCGGATATTCTCCGCGGAGAGTATAGAGGTTGTTATGTGTAGGAAGTCTGACAGCACACTCCGGAGAGCGTTTCTCATTGTCCGGGAGTCCTCAAAGAGTATCCTGAGCCACTCTGTAAGATAATAGTAAGCGTCAAAGCTCTGTATATCCTCCTCAGAGTGTACCTTGCTCTTGAGCAAGTCCATATTCCAAAGGGTAGTCTGTACCCCTCTCTCACTCATGCTGTAAGCGTCAAGTAAAAAGCTCAGGAGATAGGCCCTCCCCGCGGTTGAGGGTGAAAAGCGTTTCTGAGCGTACTTTATAATAAACTCCTCCGTATTCCGGGCCGGAGTCTTTTTGTCTGTCCGCCTTGCCTCTGAGATAGCCTCCGCCGCGGCCCTTGCTACAGCGTTCTCTACCTTGTCCTGAGCCTTGCTCCCGGCCTGAGCCGCCTCTACAGCGTCCCTTACTTTCTTCTTAGCGTCCATTGTGGCCCCTCCTGTTGTTAGTGATCCTTCCCTACAGGCCTGTAGGAGTAGGCTCCTCCGCCTGTATTCCGGCCCCTGGTCTCCGTCTGAGGCGCGGAGGCCCCTCCTGAGCCGCCCTGAGAGGCGCTGAGGGATTCCCGCTTGTAGGATTCCTCACCCCTCCGCCTCCTCAGGCGCTCTCAGCTCATCCCCTGAGCCTCACATCATGTTAAAGAGGTCTGAGAGGGGCTGAGTCCGGGTATATCCGGAGACTACCTTATCTATCAGCGCGGCCTCCGTCTTAGCCCTGTCTATGCTGATCTCCCCGGAGGCTGTCCGGCGGTAGAGGTCTCTGAGGGCCTCAAGGGTCTCCTCCGCCTCCCCGGAGACATCCGCGGCGGGAGCTGTGTACTCATCGCGGAGGGCCTCCTGATACTTGAGCTTGTACAGGAGGAGCTTTTCCGGAGGTAGCTCACTCAGGTCTACAGCGTCTAGCGCCGTGTCTATCCTGTTGAGGGTCTCTCCTAGTCTCCTGATCCGGGCCTCCTTAGCCATGCCGTAAGCTGTGTACAGCTCCTCAAGGTTCTCCCGCCGGAGCTGTGATATCTCCTCTGAGAGGGCCTTGTCCCACTCGCTGAGGGTACTCTTGCTCACTCCCAGCTCCGCGGAGATAGCCCTCAGGCTCCGGCCCTCCGCCCTGAGTCTGATAAAGTCCGTCTTGTGTTCCTGTTGTTTCATTCCCTACAGGCCTCCCTTGTCTGTCTGTCCGTGTGTGTTTCTACTTCCGCTAATGATAATTTGCGGAGGTTAAGCTCTCTCCCGCTCAAGCTCATAGAGCGCTCTGAGGAGAGGAGACTCTGTATCTCCCCCGGAGTTGTTCCTGAGGAGTATCCTGTCTATGATCTCATACTCCCGGAGGAGCTGAGTCCGCTCTGAGGCGGTACAGGCTCCGTACTGTATCCGGTAGAGTATGCTATCAGCTATCCGGCGGAGCTGAGAGGTTCTCTCCTCCGCGGTCTGTATCGTTACCTTGTCTCCCATTGTTCCGCCTCCCCTGTGTGTAGGCCCCCGCGGGGGATATCAGATATCACTACCGGCTACCCTGTGAGGGCCGCTTGCTCCCCGCTGATAAAAAAGGCACATTCTCCCCGGTTCCTCCCCGGTTCCGGTATTCGTGGGGGCTTTTGTTGCTGTATACAGTATCCGTATACTGTATACACATTCCCGGCCCCCAAAGTATTAGGGAACAAGTCCGGCGGCCCTGATAGCCTCTATAAGCTCATGCTGTCCCTCAGGAGTAGAGAGCCTGTAGTGAGGAGCCTCCCGCGTGATAAACTCCGCTACAGCTTCTCCTCCCTTTTTGCTGGTCATTGTAAGTATTTTGATAAGAAAGCTCCTGTCATCCGGGGAGAGCTTCATAGCCTTGTCTAAAAACTCCCTGTCCTGATCCGTCCATGTTTCCGGGTTGAGGGTATCCGCGCTCATGTAGCGCCTCCCGGTATCGGAGGAGAGGAAAGCGTCTAGCTGATCCTCCCGGACTCTCCAATACTTCCCCATTTTGATAGCCTGTAGCTTGCCCTCTTTTATGTATGTGTACAGCGTCCGCCGGGTCACATTGAGAAGGGTCTCAAGTTCCTCTATCGTGTATACCTTCATTGTCTCAGCCATGATATAAGCCTCCTCTGTCTTATTCTCCCAGCGCTTGCCGGAGTAGGTTGTGTATCTCCTCATTTACGCTCAGGCCCTCCGCCTCAGCGCGGTCTCTGATCTCCTCATAGAGTGAGGGCTGTATGAGGAGCTGTAGCCTCCGGCTCTTGTACTCTTTCCGCGGAGGTACAGGTCTCCCGCTGGTAGCCGCGGCCCTGATCTCCGGGGCGGCCTGTAGAGGAGAGTCCTCCGCCTTGCGGGTTGTCTTGCGGGTAGTCCTCTTTGTCTCCGGCGCGGCCTCCGGCTCCGGCTGTGATATAAACATCATAGCGGGGTTTTCCGCGGCCTTGCTTTTCATCTTGTCGGTAAAGCTCTTACTCATTGTCTCAGGTTCCCTCCTCCGTGATCTCATCTATCAGGCTCTTGTAGTCCTTTGCCGCGTTGCTCCGCGGTGAGTAGGTATATATATCCTCCCGGAGAGCCTGAGCCTCTTTGAGGGCTACACACTCCCGGATACGCACACTATACAGGCGGCTCCCTAAGCTCCGGGCGGCCTCCTCAAGTTGCTCCTCATAGTAGCGGCTGATATTCGCCCTCCCGCTGTAGCGGGTTATGAGGATTCCGTCTACCTGTAGGCTCTTGTTTGTGTACAGCTTTACGGCCTGTAGCGTCCCGCTGAGGGCCTCTATAGCGTCTAAGCTGTAGTCATCCGCCTGAGCTGGTATGATAGCCCTGTCCGCGGCTGTGAGAGCGTTTATAATGAGGATACCCAGCGCGGGAGGAGTATCAATAATACAGTAGTCATAGCCTGTAGAGAGAGGCCTCAGGGCCTCCCGGAGGCGGTACTCCCGGCCTACAGCGCTCAGGGCCTCCTCTCTATCGGCTCCGACAAGCGCCGGGGCGGAGGCTATGATATCTCCGTTGTCCGTGTGCTGTATCGCGTCCTTAGCTTTTGTCCGGCCTGTGAGGACTCCTAAGATATCAGCTCCTCCGCCGGAGTGATCCGCCTCAAGCGTCCGGCTGAGGTTCCCCTGAGCGTCCATATCTACATACAGGACTCTAGCTCCGTGATACTTCCGGAGTCCGGCTCCCAGCGCCGCGGCGGTAGTAGTTTTCCCTACTCCGCCTTTTTGCGCTAGTACAGCTATTGTTATCATCTGTTCCCCTCCCTTGTGTGTATATGTATGTGTATGTGTATACACATATCTCTCAGAATAAGGCGGAGGCTACAGCCGCGCTACAGGTATTCTTAGCTTTGTCTAAAGCGTGATTGTATATCATTGTGGTAGCTATATTCGCGTGTCTTGCGTACTGTTGAGCCTCCTCAAGGGACTCCCCGCTCAGGAGAGCAAGGGTAACTCCTGTATGCCTCAGGCTGTGAGCTGTGAGGCGCTCTGAGTTGTATCCGGCCCCGGTCATAGCCGCTTTACATATTCCGGAGATAGTCCGGGTAGAGAGGCGGCCTCCCTTGCTGTTGTTGCTGGTAGAGCTGAAAAGCGGGGCGGAGGTATCTGTCTCTCCCCGCGCCTTGAGGTAGTCCCTGATAGCTCTCTCTACAGGCTCCGGGATTTTGACATACTCTGTTTTCTCATCCCGGCCCTTGCCCTGTATGTACAGTACAGAGAAGTCTCCCAGCGTCCGGAGGTCTCCAATATCAGCGCGGGATACTTCTATAGTCCTCAGCGCTCCGGTGATCGTGAGGGCCACTATAGCATAGTCGCGGAGGCCTGTAAGAGTAGTCCGGTCTATCCCGGACAGTACAGCCTTGCTCTGAGCGCTGGTGAGGTAGTCCTTTTTGTGTTCCCTGTCCAGCTTTGCCCCTTTGATATGTGCGGCTACATTCGGATATATCCGCTCTTGTTCCGTCCACTCAAAGAACAAGCGGGAGGCCGTAATATAGTTCTGAATTGAGGAGGGCTTGAGGCCCCGCGCCTTGAGGCTCTCCCGGTAGGAGAGGATATCCTCCCGCTGAGGGTTCCGGATACCATTCTCTCCGAAAAAGCGGAACATTTGCCGGAGGGCGCGGGTATAGGTCTCTACACTCTTTTCTTTGACATCAATAAAGGATACAAACCGGAGGTAGCTGTCCTCAGGTAGTCCAGCCGCTCCCGCCGTGATCGTGCCGCCCTGATAGCTGATAATTTCGCTCATCGTGTCCGCCTCCGTTTTGTGTGTATGTGTATGTGTATACACATCTTATCGGAGGGCTGTCCCTCCGCCGGATAAAGTTCTCCGGAGCTTCATTATAAACGATACAAAGAGTATCCGTCAATACATATCTTCATATATCGGTACATATTATTCTCCTTAAAAAAATTCCCGCGGAGGCTGTCCGGTATTTTGTACCCTCACCCCGGCCCTGAGCGTCCTCTCATTGTCCGCCGGGATAAGGGGGAGTGTACAGGAGTCCGGCGGAGGCCCCCCTTGTCCTGATCTGAGGAGCCGCCGGGTACAGGGCCGGGGTGATCCTCCGAAAAACCGGACAAGGCTCTCTATACCCCCCTCCCCGGCGCGGCTGTGGACATGATAAAAAAGGCGCTCCGTAACACGATAAAAAAGGCTATGGTGACATCATTAAAAAAGGGGACTCCGACATCATAAAAAAGGGACTCTGACATCATAAAAAAGGCGGAGGCTCAGGAGGCTCTCCGCGGTCTGATAATTGCCGTATTTTTGCTATACTTTTGTACTACTTTTGTCTCACCCTCAGATACCCCGGCGGCCTTATCTCTCAAGGGTTCCGCGGGTATCGGAGCAAGGCGCTACAGCTGATCCTCTTAGCCTGGTCTCTGAGGCCCTCTGAGCGGCCTCCGGCGGCCCTGTAATATTCCCCTCCGCCTGTAGGAGAGAGCGGCCCTCCTGAGGCTCTCAGGCCCCTCTATGAGCCTCCTCCCGGATAGTCTTATACTCCCGCTCTATCTCAGCATAGAGAGCGCTGAGTAAGTCCATGAGGAAAAGGTCATTCCCGCCGGAGTAGGAGGCCTCCCCCAGCTCCTTAGCGGCCTCTATCCAATACTGAGACTCCGCCTCCGGGATATCATCCTCTCCGGGAGTGTGCGTCCTCCAATACTCTACATCCACTACAGGCGGAGAGTGTTTCCTGTGGTACTCATGAGCTATCTTGTAGTATCGGTTGTAGTCCCGGCCTCCGGAGTGATCTGTAAAGGCCTCTCTCTTGCGCTCAGGAGCGGCCATTTTGGGCCGTGTAGGTTCCGGCTGAGGTTTTTCCGGGGCGGAGGGCGGAGGCGCTGTAAAGGGGTTCTCAGGGCTGTCTACAAAGGTATATCCGGCCTGTAGGAGAGAGTCCCGCTCCTCCCGCTTTTCCTCTGTATCAAAGTCCTGATAGGCTATCCTGTCCAGCTTTGAGAAGTCGATACCCTGAGCCATGCCTCCGCCTCCCTTCCGTGTTAGTCTGAGAGTCCCTTGTCCGTGAAGTAGTTAAACATTGAGTAGTAGTCAAAGCGTACCTTGTCCCCTACAGCTCCGTCCCGGTTTTTGAGGACTACCAGCTCTACTTCCCGCGGGTTCTTTTTCTTTTCGTCTGTAGGGTTAAAGTCCTTTTTCCCGGCCCCCTTGAGCTGTAGGCCTATAAGGACATCTGAGCTATACTCTACAGCCCCGGACTCTTTGAAGGCCTCCATACTCACAGCCTCTTTGTAATTCATCCGGTTGAATGAGCTTATAGCTATCACAGGTAGCTTGTAGTCCCGGCTGATCCGTTTAAGCTCAAGTACAGCTTTGTCCGTGTTCTGTTTATCGGTTGCGCGGTCATTGTAG
>Ga0310690_10012360_pt1 | contig 10489 bp, 8 predicted proteins | sample AusTroGonzalo_MG_2_FD_207661 | JGI IMG/M metagenome (GOLD analysis project Ga0310690, IMG submission 207661) | Bovine rumen microbial communities from tropical cattle in Woodstock, Queensland, Australia - Gonzalo_04 (v2) (version 2) | ecosystem: Host-associated > Mammals > Digestive system >...
CCCTGTATCTTATGCGGCCCGGGAATTCCTTTCGACAGCACCGGTGAGGTGGCGGGTTCGACTGCGACTACCTTGATATCGGGATTTTTTGATTTCAGATATTCGCCCACGCCGGATACCGTGCCGCCGGTACCGACACCCGCTACGAGAATATCCACCTTGCCCTCGGTGTCCTCCCAGATCTCGGGGCCGGTCGACGCGATATGCGCGGCGGGATTGGCGAAATTGGTGAACTGGCTGGGGATGAAGCTGTTATCATATTCCGCCGCGAGCTCCTGCGCCTTGGCGATCGCGCCCTTCATGCCTTTCGCACCCTCGGTGAGCACCACCTCCGCGCCGTAGGCTTTCAGCAGATTCCTGCGTTCAACGGACATCGTTTCGGGCATGGTGAGGATCACGCGGTAGCCTCTTGATGCGCCGACAGCCGCCAGTCCGATGCCGGTATTGCCGGAGGTAGGCTCGATGATGACCGTGCCCGGACAGACGAGCCCCTGCTCCTGAGCCTTGTCGATCATTGCCTTGGCGATCCTGTCCTTGACGGAGCCGGCGGGGTTGAAGTATTCCAGCTTGCCGACGACGGTCGCGTTCAGGCTGTGCTTCTCGATATAGTTGTTCAGCTTCAAAAGCGGAGTCTTGCCGATCAGATCGGTGATCCTGTCGTAAATTTTCATAGATATGCCACCTCAAAATGATTATTTAACTATTTGCCTATCGGTTAAGTAGGTTATATCACCAAAATTTGCTTTTGTCAAGGGTGTTTTTTCTATTTTTCAGCCGATTGACAAACAATGACGGGGTATAGTATGATTATTACAACCTATTCAATCGGTAGGTAATTCATACCACGAGGTACTAAATGAGCTGGGATTTTTCAAGCGCCGCGTTACAACAGAATATCGCTCTCGCGGAATTCGGCGCGGAGAAGGAATCCCTGCGGGTCACGCCCGATGGCTTTCTTGCACAGACGAAGCACCCCTTTACGGAGGAGTACATCGACCGCGACTTCTGTGAGAATCAGGTGGAGATGATCACCGGCGTCCATGATAACGTCGATTCGCTCATTGACGAACTGGAGGAGATACACCGCACGGTGAACGCGAAACTGCGTGAGATGAACGAGCTGCTGTGGCCGTTCTCGAATCCTCCGATCGTCCGCTCGGCTGACGATATCCCGATCGCGCTCTTTGAGGGTGAGCAGAGAGAACGCACAGAGTACCGCCGCTACCTCGCCGAAAAATACGGCAAGGCGAAGATGCTGTTCTCCGGCATCCACCTAAACTATTCATTCAGCGCCGAATTGCTGCAGGCGGCATTCGCTCAGTCCGGAGAATCCGACTTTGACAGCTTCAAGGATCGCGCCTATCTGGAGCTGATCCGAAAGCTCCTGCAATACAACTGGCTGATCGTGTATCTCACCGCCGCAAGTCCGATCGTGGACAGCAGCTTCGCCCGTCTGCACGGCATTGACCGAAAGGATCGCTACAGCTACGCGTCCGTGAGATGCAGCGAGGTCGGCTACTGGAACGACTTTCTCCCGCTGCTGGATTTCACCACGCTCGACAGCTACTGCGGCAGTATCCGGCAATATGTTGACAGGGGACGGCTGAGAAGCACCACCGAGCTGTACTATCCGCTGAGATTGAAGCCGCGCGGCAAAAACTCACTCGACGCGCTCAGGGAAAACGGCGTGAATCATATCGAGCTGAGGTGTCTTGATGTCAATCCGCTGTCCGAGGTCGGACTTTTCAAAGAGGACGTCCGCTTTATCCATCTGCTGATCCTCTACCTGATGAGCCTGCCCGACCGACCGCTGAGCAAAAGCGATCAGCGCACCGCGATAGAGAACAGCAAAACGGCGGCGCTCTATGACGACGCGGAAAACGAGATCATCAAGGAAGGCAAAAGACTGCCGCTGAAGATCGCCGCCGAAGACGTATTATTTGAAATCAAACGATTTACAGAACAGAACGCGCCCGTGTTCCTGACCGACCTCGATCATCAGCTGAAAAAACTCAGCGATAGACGGTATGTCGAAACGGTGCGCGAACGCTTTACCGATTATATCCATGACGGGATCACACTCGCCGAAAAATATATGTCATTCCGAGGGAGCGACTAAGCGACCGTGGGAATCCCACAAAGAGGGATCGTTCTTTTCGGTCACATAAAACGGTATTAATGACAAGGGGATTGCCACAGCCCGCAAGCGGGCTTCGCAATGACACTGTTACTATACAGAGGGTAAGATATGTGCATGTTATTTGGGCTGAGCGCCCGTGAAAAGACCGTAACAAATGAATATCTGCGCGCCTTCTACAGCCACTCGAACGAGCATCCCCACGGATGGGGGTTGGCGGTCATCAGCCGCGACAACGCCGCGATCGAGAAAGAGAGCGTCGAAGCGTCAAAGAGTAACTACCTCAAAGAACGCCTCAGCGAGCCGATCGAATCCCGGCTCCTGCTCGCGCATATCCGCTATGCGACCGTCGGCAACGTCGAGTACAAGAACTGCCATCCCTTCACCGGAAAAGACAGCCTCGGCCGCCGCTGGACACAGGTTCATAACGGCACCATCTTCGACTATCCCGCGCTGCTCAAGTATTTCAAAGTGCAGAACGGCGATACCGACTCCGAACGCATCTTTCTCTACCTGCTCGATAAACTGGGCGACGCTCAGGAGCAAAAGGGCGGCGAGCTGAGCTTTGACGAGCGTTTTGACCTGTTCGATCAGATCATCTCGGATATGGCGAAGGGCAACAAGCTCAACTGGATGCTGACGGACGGCAGGGATCTGTATGTCCACACCAACTGCAAAGACACCTTATATTATCTCGAAAAAGACGGCTGTGTGATCTTCGCCACCGTCCCGCTGACGGACGAAAAATGGCAGCCCGTGCCGTTTACCACCCTGCTCGCCTACCGCGACGGAAAGCTCGTCAGAACCGGTACCAACCACGGCAACGAATACATCGAAGATCCCGAACACCTGAAATTCCTGTATCAGATCTTCGCGGATCTGTAATCATTCACGCTGTCATTCCGAGGAGTCGGCAATCCTGCCGACGACGTGGGAATCCCACAAACAGGGAATGATACGTCGGATAACCACTATGTGGGATTGCCACGGGGATAAATCCCCTCGCAATGACATTGTATCAAGAGGTCGCTATGACAAAAGAATTCATCCTACAAAAGCTATATGAAAAATATATCCGTCCGACAGAGGGCAACACCGACCGCTTCATCGGCGTCGAGATCGAAATGCCGATCGTCAACCTGAACCGTCAGGCGGTCGATTTCGCCGTGATCCATGAGCTGACCAAGCGATTCTGTGAGCGCTTCGGCTTCACTGTCGCCGGTATCGACGACGAGGGGAACGCCTACTGCGCAGAGAAAAAAGAGAACGGCGACATTCTCTCCTACGACTGCTCCTACAACAATCTGGAGCTGTCCTTCGGCAGAGAACGCGATCTGAATATCATCCACGACAGGTTCCACGAATACTACGCGTTCATTCAGGAATACTTTGAGCGGTACCGCTATACGCTGACCGGTATGGGCGTGAATCCCTACCGCAAATACAACCGCAATTTCCCTGTCCCGAACGGCAGATACCGGATGCTGTATCATCACCTGCACAGCTACCGTAAGTACGAAGGGCTGATGAAGTTCCACCCGTTCCCGGAGTTCGGCACCTTCTCGTCCGCCTCACAGGTACAGCTGGACGTCAGCGCCGAAAGACTCGTGCAGACGCTCAACGTGATGAACCGCCTCGAACCGCTCAAAGCCCTGCTGCTGTGCAACTCCGTCATGCCGGATTATGACAAAGACCTGCTGTGCTGTCGGGACGTCTTCTGGGAGAAAAGCACCCACGGCATCAACCCGAAGAACATCGGGATGTATGACACGGAACTCGGCACGCTCGATGATGTGCTGGATTATATCGCCGGCACCTCCATCTACTGTGTGGAGCGCGGCGACAAGTACATCAACTTTACGCCGGTGAACATCGTGGAATATCTCCAGTCGGATTCCGTGACCGGTGAATACTACGATAACGGCGTCTATCGGGAAATCACCGTCGAGCCGGATATCGGGGATCTCAAAACGCTCAGGACATTCAAGTTCGAGGATTTGACCTTCCGCGGTACGATCGAATACCGTTCCTCCTGCACCCAGCCGATCTCTTCCTCGATGGCGCTGCCGGCGCTCCAGATCGGACTGCTCGAAAGACTTGATGAGTTGGAGGGATTACTGCGAAACGACGACGTCGTCTATCAGCATGGATACTCGCCGAAACAGCTGAGGGAAATGCTGATCCGCCGACCGCTGCCCGATTTCATCGACAAGGATCGTCTGTATGATCTGCTCGGACGGATCATTGATCTGGCGGCTGACGGACTGAAAACTCGTGGACTCGGCGAAGAAAAATACTTAGCGCCCCTCTATGACCGCATCGCCCGCCGTGAAACACCCGCAGAAACCATGCTGAACGCCCTCGATAACGGCACATCCATGGAAGATATTATCCAACAATTTGCGAAGGTATAATAGATAAGCCTCTGTACGGAAACGAATCCCTACAGAGGCTTTTGCTATGGATCATCATTTACTTGTATGCTATATAAGCATCCATATTCTCACCATCCGTTTCAAAACATGGTAACAGAACTATTATTAATTGTCCATATAAATCCTCCGCTTGGATTTCGTTAGTCCAAACGGAGGCTGATTCATTTTTAATACTTTTCGGCAAATGCTTTCAGTTTCTTTTCGTTCGGATTGCCGTTTAGAATTTCACCGGCGATGATCTGTGCGCCGGGCGCGGAGGGCTGTAAGCTATCGACCGCCTTGCCGAAGCCGGAACCGCCGGAGGTGGCGAACAGCACGATCTTCTTGCCGCTGAAATCATACGCCTCTAAGAACGTATTGATGATCGTCGGGGCGATGTACCACCAGATCGGGAAGCCGATGAAGATGGTATCGTATGCCGCGATATCCGCGTCGGTATCGGCGAGCGCAGGTCGCGAGGAATGATCGCGCATCTCGACAGAGCTTCTTGACTGTTTATTCGTCCAGTCGAGGTCGGCTCTGCTGTAAGACACAGCCGGTTTGATTTCGTATAGATCCGCTCCTGCGGCAGACGCCAGATTCTTCGCAACCCTTGCGGTGACGCCGCTTGCGGAAAAGTATGCAACTAATCGTTTACTCATATGAAACACTCCTAAATAACAATCATGTATTTTTGTAAAGATACTCCAAGCCGTAGTTGACAGCGGTCTCAAAGTCTTCGCCGCCGAAGCCGTGTCCCGAACCTTCGATCACATAATACTCAGCGTTCGGGAACAGCTTTGACGCTTCTTCGGAATAGTGTGCGGGAACCAATGTGTCCTCCGAGCCTTGAATAATGATCACATTCCCTGTGAACTCTCTGAGTCTGCTGACAACGTCAACCTCATACAGATCGCGGGCAAACTTGCCGCTGAGCTCATAGTCCTCTCCAAAGGAAATCGTTTCGGGAACGCTGTCGGGACCGTCGTACCAGCCGGTGATGATCTGCGGCATATACAAAGCCGGATAATGCAGTATCATTCCTTTGATCTTATCGGTGTTATCCAGTCCGACCATCGCGGCTTCCAGTCCGCCCTGACTGCCCCCTTCAAGGAAAACGTTATCGGTATCGACAAAATCCCAAGTCAATGCCGTATCTAATACCGCCTGCAGATCGGCAGCCTCGGTCACGGGAGACATATCCATCGGATCTCCGTCACTCTTATTCTCGGTCGTGGGACGGCTACCGCCCGGAAAATCAAAGCTGTACCCTGAAAAGCCTTTTTCGGCGTAGCACTTACAATATGCCTCGCCTGCTTCGTGATTGGAACCCATACCGTGCGCGTGGATCACCAGAGGGAATTTTTTCACTCCGTCGATGATGGGGATATACGCTTCTCCGTAGATACGGTTGCCGTTGTTCTCGCACCATATCTCACGGGTCTCATATTGATACACAGCGTTTCTGTCCGGTTTAAATTCGGAATCGGCGTCTGTTTGTGCGATTAAGGCAGACTCGGTCATTTCGCTTACAGGGCTTTCATCGGATACATTGCAGCCGGAGAAGGCGAACAGTAAAACAAGCGAAAGAATCAACAAGAGTTTTTTCATACATTTTTCCCCATATAGTTACAGGCTCTCTTTTAATACCTTTACGACGTCGTCGCGGGTAAACGTCTTATAACCGCCGTCAAGGATAATGGTCGCGTCGGCGATCGCTTCGATCATATTCTCGGTAACGCCCAGTTCGCTCAGATTCATAGCGACGCCGAGCTGCCTCATCCAGTTCTCCATAGCGAGAAGTCCTTCGTTTGCGACTTCCTCATCGGTCTTGCCGTCGGAACATACGCCCCATACCTCGGTCGCGAAGCGGACAAACTTCTTCAAGCCGTAAGGCATTATCGTTCTGTAATAGGGGAGAGACACCGCCGCCAAGGTCATGCCGTGGGTCGCGTCGGTGATCGCTCCGACCGCCTGACCCAACATATGCACCATCCAGTCGGTCTCTTTGCCGCGTGAGATCAGGGTGTTCAGCGCCCATGTCGCCGACCACATGATGTTGGAGCGCGCCTCGTAGTTCTGCGGATCGTCAACAGCGATCAGCGAGCTGTGGATGACGGACTTCATCAGCGCTTCCGCAAGATAATCGGAGGTGTTATCGTCCTCGCCTGAGAAATACTGCTCGCAGATATGGTTGAAGATGTCGTAGATACCCGATACCATCTGACGCTTCGGCAGAGACATGGTGAATTGCGGGTTGAGGATCGAGAACTTCGGCATGACGTCCTCGCCGAAAACATGACCGATCTTGAGCTTCTGCTCATGGTTGGTGATGACCGCGCCCGCGTTCATCTCGGAGCCGGTGCCCGCCATCGTGAGGATACAGCCGACGGGGATGATCTCACAGTCGGGTTCCTCAAAGCGGATGAAATACTTCTCCCATGGATCGTCGTCGCAGTGGACGGATACGGATACCGCCTTTGCGTAGTCACAGCAGGAGCCGCCGCCGATCGCCAACAGGAGATCGACCTTGTTCTCGCGTGCGATTTTGACGCCCTCGCGCAGCTTATCCGCGGTAGGATTGGGCATGACGCCTCCGTCCTCGACGATCGTTTTGCCGTTCGCTTTGAGGATCTCGACGACCGCGTCATAGATGCCGTTCTTCTTCACGGAGCCGCCGCCGTAAATGAGCTGGACAGTCTTCCCGTACTTCGGCAGCTCGTCATGGAGATATTGCAGAGATTCGTCTCCGAAATAGAGCTTGGTTGCGTTTTTGTAGCTGAAGTTTCCTAACATGATGATGACCTCCTGATTACCTGATACTCATATCATAACAGGAAACAGAATGAATGTCTACAAAAACCTCCGCTTGGATTTGTTCCAAACGGAGGATACTTAATCATTGTCTACTACTTAATGACTAATGATTCCGATACACTTCAGTTATTCAAAAAGGCGATCAGTCTGTTCCGGAAGTCCTTATAATACGGATTTTCGTACATGATAACGTGAGCGCCGCCTTCGATCACTTCAAGCTGTGAGCCTTCGGGGAGTTCGTCAAGCGAAGCGTTGACCAAATCATAGTTGAGATACGGATCACTGCCGCCGCAGATCACCAGTGTAGGAACGGTGATCTTGCTCAGATCGATCAGCTTTTCGGATTGCTCGACACAGATATCGCGCCTGCCGCCGTTGGGACTTTGCTCGCCGTCATAATGCCAGCAGCTCGAGCAGTACATTTCGATCATTTCGGGTTCGGTTATAGTATAGTCGAATTCACCGTTGTTATCGCGCTGAAAATCATCAGCGGCGTGCTCCCATGTATTATGGTGGAAGTCCTCAGTGACCTCAACTTCACCTAAACCGCTGAGGATCGGCGCGTACATGACCAGCTTGTTGATATGCTCAGGGTTCTTTGCAACGAAACGAGAAGCTGTTACCGTTCCCCAACTCCAGCCGAGCAGGTCGATCTTATCCTGACCGCTTTCCGCAACGATCTTTTCGACAGCGGCGTTGATATCCTCAGCGGCATAATCTGAATCGGGAATGAAGCCGTCCTCGACCTCTCCTGACTGACCGAAACCGGCGATATCCAGACGCCAGACCGCGTAGCCCTCACGCGCCAGATATCGCACAAGACTGTAATCCTTGTAGTCGACATCGAATTCGTGGGAGGAATAGGTCACACCGTGGGTAAGCAGGATATTCTTTTCCGGTTTGGCACCCTTTACTTTTACACAGTCCAGATGCAGGTCAATGTTGTTCCGGCTTAGTGGATATTCCTCGTAAGTGTATTCTGTTTCTTTCTCTGCTGATACCGTTTGTGCAGTTGTCGGATCGAACGATGAGTTATCTGAACAACCGTTGAATACGACTGCTGTCGATAACAACAGAACTACGGATAAAAGGATACTGAGCGTTCTTTTCATTCTCTGTTTCATTACTCTATCACTTCTTTTCTGTTAAGTCGAAACATCCGCAGAAGCGAACACCGTCATTTGCGGTTGCGTTTGTGACCATTTCATCGGTGATCCTATCCGCCTCGACCTCGATCACGTAGTTGTAGGAACCGAGCTTTGTACCGTCGGGACGATCGTGGAGAGCGACTGTTTCAAAGCCCGCGTTATGGATCTCTATGATGATATCATCGATCATCGACGCTTCGCAGTTAACAATGAATACTGCGCGGCTGCCGGAGCTGTTCTCGGTCTTGGACAGGACATAGAACCTTGTTTTATTTGCATCAGTGATTTGTACATTCTCAGCAAGAACGGTCAGCCCGTACAGCTCTGCGGCTCCGGGAGCCGCTACTGCCGCGATTGATTTATCATTGCTTTCTGCGACATAGCTCGCAGCCGCGGCGGTACTGTCCATCTCTTTCTCTTGTGCATCGGGGAGGTTTTCAGAACGCCATTCCCGGCTCTGTGTCAGACCCTGCGCGTGAGAGCAGACAGTTTTGATATCGTCAAGCGCTGCGCCCTCGATCCCCATCAAGGTCTGGTTGATCGGGATGATGACTTCTCCTACAACATAGATGCTGTCCTCTTTGATCAGCGCGTCGACATAGTTGGTGACAGGACCGCCGAGAGTGTTCTCCTGCGGGATGACAGCATAGTCGGCGTTACCGTTCTTCATTTCGGCGATCGCGTCTTCTACCGTAGTCTGCGGTTGGAAGTTCTCTGTGTCCGTGAAGAAAAACTTTGCCGCTTCTTCGGTATAGGTCCCTGCGGGACCGAGATAGCTGACGACGGCGTTCGGCTTTATTTCTTGGGTGCTGACAGTGTCAATGTCCTCATCCTGCGTTCCGTCGTTTACTGCGGTCATTTGTGCATGATTATCATTTGCTTTTGTGTCATTGCTTTCTCCGCACGCAGCGAGAGATACGATCATCAGCAGCGCCAGAATAACAGCAATTGCTTTCGATATTGATTTCATGATGTTTCCTCCTATATTGTCGATTATTATATTAGCATATTGATATGGTAATTGTCCATCTTTTTAGGGCATCAAATATTTTTCGGCAAACAGTATACTGAGAATAACCGAAAGAAAAACAAAACTGTCCGACTGCTTTTACACAGCCGGACAGCTTTCTTTTACGATGCTTTGATTTGTGATTATGAATCGATTCTCAGCACAGGCTGGATGCTGCAATGAACGGAACCGTAATTATACCGGGTTGCAGAGAAGTCGAGATACTCAACTGTGATCCCTCTGTCCTCCAACTCTTTGCCGATAGTATCCTTGAACGCGACATCGGTGATGTATACTTCGGGGTTAACAGGCAATCCGTTGATCGCCAGATGCTCCGCGTCCTTCTCGGGAACAGTGATGCGATCCCAATCCTTGAAGGCTTCGGGGATACCGTCGGCAAAGGACTCCTCACAGACGATCATCAAGCCCTCTTTGACCAGGCTCATCGCACAATCCAGATGGAGGATATTGCCCTGCAATTTGACCTCGATCACCTCATATCCGTAAGGCGCGAGGTAATTCCTCAGCCACTCGATGCCGGCGGTATTGCTGCCGTAACCGGAATTACCGACAAACACCTGTTTATGATAGACGATCACATCGCCGCCCTCGAGGAAAGGCCCCGCTTCGCTGTCCGATATATCGGCTACCGGCAGAGCAACATAACTGCTGCCTTCGGGGAACAGGTCTCTTGCGGTCAGCGCTTCAAAGCGACGGTACTCCTTACGGAAATTCGCCTCGATAACATGATCTCCTACAACAATGAACGGATCGCGTGAGAAGCAATTGGAAAGTCCGCTGCCGTGAGTCGGGCCGTCCGTTTTTGTGGCGGATGCGATCTCTGCGTCAGTCAGCTTTCGAGGCCAGAGAACCTCGACTCCGTACTTCTCAAGGATGTCTGCAAGGTTATTTCGTTCTTCTTCCATCTGTTTCATATTCTCCTCATTGGCGGGGATATAGACAT
>Ga0310690_10012361_pt1 | contig 10488 bp, 6 predicted proteins | sample AusTroGonzalo_MG_2_FD_207661 | JGI IMG/M metagenome (GOLD analysis project Ga0310690, IMG submission 207661) | Bovine rumen microbial communities from tropical cattle in Woodstock, Queensland, Australia - Gonzalo_04 (v2) (version 2) | ecosystem: Host-associated > Mammals > Digestive system >...
AAAACCGTAGAAGCCCGCTTCACGGACTACGAACAGGGCATGGCTGCTGCCAAGGCAGAAGGCAAACCCGTGCTCATCGACTTCACCGGATTCGGCTGCGTGAACTGTCGCAAGATGGAGGCGGCAGTATGGACCGACCCGCAGGTGGCCGACTTGTTGGAGAAGAAGTTTGTGCTGATATCCCTTTACGTCGACGACAAGACCCCGCTGGCCAAACCCATTGAGGTGACCGACGCCCAAGGCCAGACGCGCACGCTGCGCACGGTAGGTGCCAAATGGAGCTATCTGCAGAGCCAGAAGTTCGGCGCCAACGCACAGCCGTTCTATGTGCTTCTAAACAATGAGGGCCACCCACTGATGGGTAGCCGCTCGTATGATGAGGACATTGCTGCCTACGTCGATTTCCTGCGTCAAGGGCTGAAGCGCTATTCCGAGTAACGGGCCACGCTATAGCGAGTGATACTTCACCAGACCCTCGATAGGGCTCTGCACGATGGTGCCCACCTGGAACTTTTCCTTCTTCGCTGCTTCCTTCAGCGCCTCCGGATAACTGGAAGCCATGGAGCCCACGAAATGTACAGGCAACTCAGGATGCTGATAGGGTACGATATTGCAACGGAAGAACTGGCGGAAATTGTCGACCACCAGCTGTTTCAGCAGTGGGTTGTCCATGCGCTCGGCAATAAACAGTGACGTGGTGGCCAGGAAACGGTTGGCCAGCGGCTCACGATACACCTTATTAATAATGTCGGCCTGCGTCAGCTTCTCTTTCCTCAGGTATTCGTCGCGAATCTCGGCATACTGCGGATTCTTGAAGATAGCATTCATAAACATGCGTCCTAACACGGCACCACCGCCTTCGTCGCCCAAAATATAACCCAGTGCGGGCGTATTCTGCACGATGTCCTGACCGTCGTACAGGCAACTGTTTGCGCCCGTTCCCAGAATACAGGCAATACCTGCCTCGCGCTGACACAAGGCGCGCGCTGCAGCCATCAGGTCGCTGTGCACCTCGACCTGCTGGGGCGAAAAGACCTCGCCCAGCATCTGCGTCATCATCGGCACATGGGCGGGGGTACAGCCACTGCCATAGAAGAACACCTTTACGGCAGAAAGCAACGAACCGTCGAGCTCGCCGGAATCGATGAGCTGTGCACGTGGGAAAGTCGACAACTGCGACATCAGTTCCTGTCCCAAAATGTGGCGGATGACGTCGGGCGTCTGGTGGATGGGCGTGATGCCCTGGGTGTGAAACGTGGCGATGATCTCGCCCTTACGTAGTCCCTTAGAGTGTAGGAGCATCCAATCGGTTTTGGTACCTCCGCTGTCGGCAATCAGTATCATATAAGTTTAGAGTTTAGTGTTTAAAGTTTAGTGAAACTTTCATTATTTTTCTGCAAAGATACAAAAAAGTTTAGAGTTTAGAGTTTAAAGTTTAGAGAAATGTGTAACTTTGCAGCAAAATTATTATAAAATGAAGCGATTTCTTACCATTATAGTCATTCTGCTGGCCGTGATGAACGCCCATGCCGTGCTGAAGGAGAAAGACCTGTCACAGACGCTGCAGATTCTGCGTGCTGAGCTGACTACCCACCAACGTGAATTATCCGAACGTACTGCCTTCGACCGCAAACGCACCGAACAGGTGCGCAACCAGCTCATAGCCACTATGAAGCGTTCCGACCAGAACTCGCTCATGCTCTATTCGCAGAAGCAGGAGTACGTGTTCGACCTCACCTACGCCTGCCATGAGGCTACCCAGCAGTATCAGGAGTTCATGCGCCAGCGCATACCGTTCAAGCAGTTCATGAGCCGGACGGATAGCGAAATAGCCCGCTACGACTCGCTCATCAACACGCTGGAAACTATGCCCCGTCGCGTGCTCAATGCACAGGGACAACAGGACCGTTTCGTCTGTCTTGCCCTCGCCAAGAAAATCCGCTCTTCGCTCGAGAAGAACCGCGACACGATGAAGGACTTCATCGAGATGTACGACCACACGGAACAGCGGCTGTCGCGCATGAACGACTATGCCCAGAAGCGCTATAGCGACATCCAAACGGGCATCTTCAAGAATGGCGGCGACTCCTACTTCTCCATCCTTCAGAACTTCAGTCGCTACTGGAATTACATGACGCGCACCGTCCAGAAGAAATACCAGCCCACGGACAATTCCCAATGGGACTCGCGCTACATCTTCGGATTGCTCATGGGTGTCATCCTTTATGCCGTCCTCGCCACACTGCTTAACTTCGTCATTGTCCGCTACGTTGTACCCAAGCGCCTGCGCACCGAGGAATTCATGAAGAAGCGCACCTGCATCACGCTGGCCACCACAACGGTCACATTCGCCCTCATCCTCGGCATCACATTGGCCACCGTCGAGCAGAACTTCTTCATCATGGCCGCCAACCTGTTGGTCAGCTATGCCTGGCTCTTGGGCGTCATCCTCTTCTCGCTGCTACTACGCGTCAAGGGCGACCAGATCAAGAGCGCTTTCCGCATCTACACCCCACTCATCGCCGTCGGATTCATCGTTATCGCCTTCCGCATCATCCTCATCCCCAACGAGCTGGTCAATCTGCTCTTCCCGCCCATCCTGCTCATCTGCGCCCTGTGGCAGTGGAGCGTCATCCGTCGGCATAACCACAACATTCCCCGCTCCGACATTTTCTTTTCCTACATATCCCTCGTGGTGTTCATCGCCTCGGTGGTATGCTCATGGATAGGATATACCCTGCTTGCCGTACAGGTGCTTATCTGGTGGATCATGCAGCTCACCTGCATCCTCACCATCACCTGCCTGTCGCAATACCTGAAGTTCTATGGTCTGCGTCGTCGCCTTGCCGAATCCCCCATCACCAAGACGTGGCTCTACGACCTTGTCTATCAGGTCGTGCTTCCCTCGCTCAGCGTGCTCTCCGTCATGCTCAGCATCTGGTGGGCCGCCAACGTGTTCAACCTCTCCGACCTCTGCTGGAAGGCTTTCAAATACCATTTTGTTGACCAAGACAACTTCCAGCTCAGCATCATCAAGCTCACCATAGTCATCTGCCTGTGGTTCTTATTCTCGTGGCTCAGCAAGACGTTGCTCAGACTGCTCAAACTGCACTTTGTCACCAAGGACCCCGACTCTGCCGAGAGCCGTACTGTCATGTCGAAAAACATCATCCAGATTATTATCTGGGGTTCATGGGCTTTAATGTCCCTCGCCATATTCCACATCAGTGTGTCGTGGCTGTTGGCCATCACCGGCGGACTGTCCACCGGTATCGGTTTCGCCTCGAAAAATATCATCGAGAACATTTTCTACGGTGCCTCGCTCATGACTGGCCGCATCAAGGTCGGCGACTGGATTGAGGTGCACGACACCATGGGCAAGGTGGTGAGCATCAGCTACACGTCCACTGTCGTCGAGTCGCTCTATGGAGAAATCATCACGTTCCAGAATTCACAACTGTTCACCAACAACTACAAGAATCTGACGCGCAATCACGGCTACGTACTGGCCGTCGTACCCTACAGCGTGGCCTACGGCTCGAACCTCCAGGAGGTCGTGCAGCTTGTCGACAATGCTGTCAACCAGATGAAGCACCGCTGGATGGACCGCTCGAAGAAGGCTAAGTCCGTCGTAGGTCAACTGGGCGATTCCGGCATCACCATCAACCTGTTCGTCTGGGCTGATGCTCCTAAGAAGTCGTACGTCGTCAGCGACGTCCTCAACTGCGTCTACGATACCCTCAATCAGAATGGTATCGAGATTCCTTTCCCACAGCAGGACGTACATATTAAGCAACAATAAGAAAACGGGAGAAGACATGGATCTGAAAGACAAGAAAATAGCCGTTTTGCTGAGTGGAGGCGTTGACTCGAGCGTGGTGCTCTATGAACTGGTGCGCCAGGGGTTGAAGCCAGACTGTTTCTACATCAAGATAGGCCCCGAGGAAGAGGAGGAATGGGACTGCTCGAGCGAGGAGGACCTGGAGATGGCCACCGCCGTCAGTCATAAGTATGGCTGCAAATTGGAGGTCATTGACTGCCACAGGGAATACTGGGATCAAGTGACGAAATACACGATGGACAAGGTACGTGCAGGACTGACGCCGAACCCAGACGTGATGTGTAACAGGCTGATCAAGTTCGGTGCCTTTCACGAGAAGCGTGGCAAGGACTACGACCTGATAGCCACTGGACACTATGCGACAACAGAAGAGGACAAAGTTCAAAGTTTAAAATGGCTCTGCACGAGTCCTGACCCCGTGAAGGACCAGACGGATTTTCTGGCTCAGATCTACGACTGGCAGCTGGAGAAGGCGATGTTCCCCATTGGCCACATGATGAAGGAGGAGGTGCGCGAAATAGCCGAGCGTGAACACCTGGCACCAGCCCATCGTCGCGACTCGCAGGGCATCTGTTTCTTAGGGAAGATCAATTATAACGACTATATCCGTCGCTACTTAGGCGAGTTGCCTGGTGACGTGATAGAACTGGAGACAGGCAAGAAAATCGGACAGCACAAAGGGCACTGGTTTCACACCATCGGTCAGCGAAAGGGCATGGGGCTGGGTGGTGGCCCGTGGTTCGTCGTCAAGAAAGACACGGAACAGAACATCATCTATGTGTCGCACGGCTACGACCCAGAGACAGCCTATAAGCAGGACTTCCCCATCCGCGACTTCCACAGCATCAACGGTGTACTACCGCCAACGGATATCACATTAAAGATACGTCATACACCTGAGTATCTACCAGCCACTTTGGAAGCAATGGACGATGGCAGGTATATGGTACATGCCGCAGCACCCATACATGGCGTGGCGCCAGGACAGTTCTGCGTCGTCTATGATGCCCAGCACCACCGTTGTTACGGCAGTGGCGAGATCACTATCTTATCATCTATTTAGCAACGACCTTTATGGTTCTTGTCGTACCGTTGGACAGCGTCTCGTGGATGATGTTCAATCCCCGTTGCAGCTGGCAGAGTTGAGAACCATCTGCCGTAAAGTAGTGTCGGAGCACCACCTCTGGCGAAGTAGCATTCACCGTGCCAATAGCAGTAGAAGCGATGGTAATATGTTCACCCATCAGACTGTTCAGATAAACTTCCAACGCCGTATAACCCTCAGCAGAAACGACCTTCTTTCCATCCTCCGGATCAGCAGGATTGAAGCCATTAGCCACTTCCCAATCGTCTGCCATACCATCGTGGTCATTGTCGACGACAGGAGTACCAACAGCATACGTTGGCCAGCCCTCAGCATCGTCAGGAGAATCGATAAAACCTGCCTTGTTGAGCGTTGTGCCCTTATACTGGGCCTGTTTGTTATGCACCTCATCGACAATACGCTGCTCCGTCACGTCACGACGGATAGTTCCTGCTTTTGCCAACACATGCTCGTAAGCCTCTTCAGCACTTTCTGTGGGAGTACGATAGATATCGTAGTCTTCAAACTTACATTTATCCAGACGCGTGACCTCCGAAGAGGGATAAACCAGCGTTTCGGATTTCATGCCTGCCACCGTATAGGTGGTATTGTTATGTATGGCGCTCCAGTTGTCATTGGTAGCATTGCTATTGCCCACCATCACGTTGTCAGCAAAATACCAGCGAGAAGGATTCTCGTTGAGCGTCTTACCACTACGGGCACCTGAAAGTTCCATGAAATAGCTGTTATTGGGCGTCGATGGACCAGGCTTGTAGTAGTTGCCCACGAAGTTGCACTCATGCGAGCTGTAAGTGCCGGCCTCGTTCTCACCACCATAACAAGAGTTTTTTTTGCCCCAGTTATAGTTCACGTTGTTCATATACTCCATGAAGACATTACGATCCTCCGTCGTACTGCTGGCCCCATTCAGGCGTGAACTACGGTTGTAGTTGTGAGCCAACAGGTTATGATGATAGGTTGCAGGCGAGCCTCCCCACTGGTCGCCATAGCTGCGACTGCCTTTCTGGTGACCAGCGTTGTAAAGACCTTCGTGAATGATACACCACTGGACAGTAGTAAAATGATTGTCGTAGATGGTCATATTCTCCTCACCACTCCAGCCAAAACAACAATGGTCGATGATGATGTTCTTAGCATTCTCAATACCCAAGCCTGCACCAGCAATGAAGCGGCTGTCAGTAGGTTTAGCAAGGTCAGCCTCATCAATTTCTCCCACACGGAAACGCAGGTTACGGATGATGACATTATTAGAACCTCCCAAGTTCACCTTGCCACCACGAATGAGGATTCCATCGCCTGGGGCCGTCTGCCCAGCAATAGTGACATTCTTCAGACTTGCGCGCAGTTCACGTTTCTTCTGGGCGTTGACACCTAACTTGATGACACCACTGACACGGAAGACGATGGTGGCATTCTCCTTTCCTGCAACGGTGAGCGCCCAGCGCAGTGAGCCCTCAGAGGGGTTGGCAGGATCGTCGTCGAGATTGTTCACCTCGACCACCTTACAGCCCCTACCGCCAGTAACGAACTTGCCAAAACCACGAGCCGTCGGGAAAGCCAGCAACTTATTCTCCAAGGGTGCATAGTCGTCAGTTCCCGCCTGTTGCTGGTGACTGGCAATGACAGCCTCTGGGTCGTAGGCTACAGCCGAGGTCTTGATGGCGCGATAGGCTGCATCTACCTTCGCCCAGGTATTCACTTTCTCGTAGTCGGCATCCGTTAGCTGATGACTCCAACTGATACGTTGAGAGACATCAGCCAATGTATCCCCATTTTTACTCTTATATTCTGCATAATACGACTTTGTGCCATCATTGCCACCCATTGTCTCCCAACCACTGGCCTTGATGACGTTGTTCAGTTGGCAGTTCAGGAACATACTGCCACATTTCTCGGCACCCCAGCAACGACCTAAGGCAACACTCTTATCGGGAACGTCACTAGCCTTGGTCACTTCACAGTTATTGAAAATGAAACCCAGCCAGATCTTCGTGCCATCCTCAGCAGTAGTATAGACAGTCAGGTCCTCTGGAGCCGTGATGTAGCCGCCACCCACGCAATGGAGCGTGCAACGATCGAACCAACACGTACCGCCAGCATAGATATAGTCCGTACGTCCCTCAATGACGCACTCCTTATAATAGCTTCGCGTATCTTTCTTAGAGCGATGGGTATCCTGATAGCCTGCCACTCGACAATGGTAAAAGGTCTGACGATCACCGCTGACGAAGAGAGCCAATGCCTGACCGGCAGCAGAGCCACCCGTATTCTGGACACACAGGTCCTGTGCATAGAAATCGTCTGCAAAGACAGCCAACGTGGCATAGTCACGCACGTCCTTTCCATTGCCAATATTGTTCTTACCCTTGGATTCGGTAATAATGGTCTGAGCCATACCCTCGCCTATCAGGGAAATTTTCTTGGTAGACTGCTTCTGGCGCGTACCAATCTTCACCAGCTCAGTATACGTTCCTGCCTTAACCCGGATCGTTGCCTCCTCGCCTTCAGACACTGCATCGACAGCAGCCTGAATAGTGGCATAATCGCCTGTACCGTCTTGGGCTACCACCAGTGTCTTCTGACCCTTTACCACCAATACGGCAAGAAGAGCCATCATAGTCAAAAATAATTTTTTCATTTCTTTTTCATTTGCTTTAGTAGTTTTGTGTGGCAAAGGTACGAACTTTATTTATAATAGACAAGAAAACATAAAAAAAAGTGGCGTCCTTTATAGGTCCGCCACCTTTTTTATTATATGATGAGATTTCCTTAACCTCTAAATGTATCGATTACTGGATCATCTTGCGGCCATTCTGGATTACAACACCCTTGTAGTCGTTGTTAACCTTCTGACCAGCCAAGTTGTAGCGAGGAGCATTCATATTGAGTTCAGCATTCAGGGCAGAGATACCAGTGTCACCACCAAAGTCAGCCTCAACAGACTCGGGCTCAGCACCACCAACAGCCTCAACAGCCATACTAGCAGTACCAAAGCTTACTACAGAACCACGGTCGTCAACATTGGTAGCATTGCCATCTGCGTCAACAACCTTGGCAAAGTCATCACTCAGAGAGATCGTACCACCCATATCCAAGCAAGCAACGTATTTCTCGCCATTAAACTCAAAGTCGCCGAAGCCCAACTGAGAAGACTGCTGATAGACGACGTAACTTTCACCTGCCTCTACATTAAAAGTAAGGTATCCCCATACAGCTTGGTTATTGAAAGACAACTTATAGGGCTGAGCATCAACACCGTCTGTGACATAAGCCTCATCGTGCTTAGCCTTGAACTCCTCTGCAGAAAAAAATGTTGGAACAACAACAAACACCGGATTACCTTCATTGTCAAGTTCCTGCTCGTTTGTTTCCGGATTAATCTTTGGCTGGTCTGTGGTAGTATTCTGGCCATTGATATAGCCTTCAAAAGTATAATCTACAAATGGAATAAGGGGCTTACCATCAGAAGCCTTCACAACGAAAGTCTTACGGTTGTCTCCACCCTTGTTGACCCAAACATTCACTTTCAGTGTACCAGAAGTAGCAGGAGTGAACTTGTAATACAGTCCATAGGCAGGAACTCCAGTCTCACCACTCTCATAAGAGATATAAGTGTAAGCAGGACGAGTTGCCCACTCATCTTTGTCCTCGCTATAGTAATATTCAGCAAGGAGCGTAGCATAGCCATTACCTGTTCCCATCAGGTAAAGCATGTCATTATTGTCCTTATCCTTCTTGTTGTTGCCATTCTTCCATTTGATGGATTTCCAGACCACATTCTTCACAGGATATTGTCCTTCAACATGTCCTTGGGGATCTGTTTTCTGGGCATTAACACTCATGGCAACTAAGGCCATACCAATAAGAGTAAAGATTTTTTTCATAATCGTTTTGTTTTAATTATTTATTAGTAAATTTGTTTGTTTTGTTTCACTTTGTACGACATATTGACGTACTTCGTTGCAAAAGTACGTCTTTTCTTCGAAACCACCAAATTTTTTAAGGATTATTTTTCCTTCTTCAGGCGAAACGAGTTCTCAATACTGTTCAGCTCGGCCATAAAGGACTTGTCAACCTTCAAGCGCTGTTCGATGGCACTACAACTATGGATAACGGTAGAATGGTCACGTCCTCCGATAAGCTGTCCGATGCGTCCAGCAGGCATATTGGTATATTTCTGGGCCAGATACATAGACACCTGACGCACAATCACCAAGTCGCGTTTACGCGAGCGGGTGAAGATGCTCTTCTGTTCAACACCATAGTGCACGCAAACCTTCTCCAGAATATCATCAATAGTCAACGGCTTGTTATCTAACTTCACAGCACGCTGGATAATACGCTGGGCCAGACGGATGTCGATGTTGGAATTGTAAACCACCGAATAGGCCAGCAAGGAATTGATAACACCCTCCAAATCGCGCACAGAGCCATTGGCGGTTTCAGCGATATACTGGATGACGTTCTCAGGAATCTTCAAGCCATCACGACGGCACTTGGCATTCAGAATATCAATGCACAACTGGACATTGGGCTGTTCGAGCTCAGCAATAAGACCACAGGCAAAGCGCGTCAGCAAACGATCCTTGACTCCCTGTAAGTCGACAGGAGGACGGTCGGAGGCCAGAATGATCTGTTTGCCCAAACGGAACAGGTGGTCAAAGATATGGAAGAACGTGTCGAGCGTCTTCGTCGCAGTTGCCCACTCCTGGATATCATCCACGATCAGCACGTCGATGCTCTGATAGAAACGAATGAAGTCGTTGACCGTGTTTCTGCGGGTGGCATCCGTAAACTGTACCTGGAAGAGACGGGCAGATACATAAAGCACACGCCTACGCGGGTATACCTCTTTACAACGCACACCAATGGCGTTGATGAGATGCGTCTTTCCACAACCAGAGGGTCCATAGACAAAGAAGGGATTGAAAGTTGACTTGCCCGGATGTTCTGCGATAGACATACCGACAGTGCGCGGCAACTTATTAGAATCGCCCTCAATGAAACTCTGGAACGTCTTGTGTAAGTCAAGCATCGGATCCAAGTCCTGACCAGAAACAGCATCAAGAATACCTGGGCCCTTATTGACGCCCTCATGCTTCACAGGAACATCAATATCGACCGCTTCACTACCCTCTTCATCAACCGTCAGCTTGTGTTGCTGGTCGACCACAATACGATAGTTCAACTGCACACTATTGCCAAAACAACGACAAAGTCCCTTGCTCAACAGATTCACATAGTGCTGCTCCAGATACTCATACACGTACCTGCTAGGCACCTGTACGAGGAGAGTCCGGCTGTCGTCGTCGTATTTCTCGAAGACGATAGGCGCGAACCATGTTCTGAATTGCTGCTCCGTGACGTTGTCCTTTATGAATTGAAGGCAGTTGTCCCAAAGCGCCTTTGGATTATTTTCCATGCGGCGATCGTTGTTTTTTAATAATTTACACTAATGTGCGGTTAATAATGATTTCGTTTGCAAAGTTCGCAATAATTTTTGAAATATGCAAATCTGTATTTTTAATCAGCTTACATTCAA
>Ga0310690_10012362_pt1 | contig 10488 bp, 6 predicted proteins | sample AusTroGonzalo_MG_2_FD_207661 | JGI IMG/M metagenome (GOLD analysis project Ga0310690, IMG submission 207661) | Bovine rumen microbial communities from tropical cattle in Woodstock, Queensland, Australia - Gonzalo_04 (v2) (version 2) | ecosystem: Host-associated > Mammals > Digestive system >...
CGCCGTCGAGATGAATGTGAGCTGTCCGAACGTCAAGGCGGGCGGCCACACCTTCGGACAGGATCCCGCCGTGCTCGCCGAAGTCGTTTCCGCCGTGCGGAAGGCGACGAAGCTGCCGCTTCTCGTGAAGCTCGCCCCGAATGTCCCTTCGATAGTCCCGTACGTGAAGGCGTGCGAAGACTCCGGCGCCGACGCGCTGTCCATTACAAACACCTTCCCGGCGATGGTCATTGACGTGGAGCGCCGCAGACCGGTGCTGGCCAATGTGACAGGCGGACTTTCCGGGCGCGGAATACATCCCGCCGCCGTGAAGCTTGTCTACGACGCGCACAGGGCGACAAAGCTGCCGATACTCGCGATGGGCGGCGTCTACTCCGCAAGAGACGCGATAGAGTTCATGCTGGCCGGGGCGACGGCGGTGGCGGTGGGCACGGCGACCTTTTCCAACCCGGATGTCATAGCGGAGGTCTTCGACGGAATCGTCGACTACTGCGGGCGGCACGGCTTCGCATCGGTCTCCGCGCTGACGGGAGCGCTGGAAGTTTGATATAATATCCTCGGCAGATGCGAATACTGACACGATACGTCTTTCGGGAGTTTCTGGTGCCGCTCATGTACTGCATGGTCGGCTTCGTCTCGATCTACGTTCTCTTCGAGCTGTTCGGTTCGTTCTCCAGGATTGCGGACGCGAAGCTTCCGCTCGGCGTGACCGTGCGCTACTTCGCCGGGCACCTCGCGCCGTTCTTCCATTACCTTGTGCCGGCCGCGCTGATGCTCGCGACGCTCTACACGATGTGGAACTTCTGCCGCCATTCGGAGATAACCGCGATGCGCGCCAGCGGCATAAGCCTTATGACGGTGGTCAAGCCTCTGCTTGCGGCCGCGCTCGGCATGGCGGCTTTCGTCGCGTGGGTGAACGAGTCGTACATGCCGCAGTACGCGCAGTGGGCGAAGCGCCTCAAGGCGGAGCGCTTCGACATGGAGAAGGTGTCCCGCGACGAAGGCTTCACGTACTGCAACTCCCGCGACATGCGGATATGGACTGTCAACGGCGAGCACAATCCAGCGTGTTCGAGGCTTTCCGACGTGCGTGTCGTCGTGAACAGAGTGGACGGCACGCGCGCAATGAGCATCACAGCCGAAAAGGCCGAGTATCTGGACGGCGAATGGTGGTTCACCGGGACGAAAGTGCAGCACTACGGCGAAAAGGAGCGGCAGATCGCGTCGCCGACGCCTGAGCTGGACGCGCTGAGCCTTAGGGCGTTCCCGGCTTTCCGCGAGCGCCCGGAGGACATCATGATGCAGAACAGCGACGCGCGTTACTCTTCCGTGCGCGGCAAGCTTCGGTATCTGCGCACGAACCACGACCTCACCAGCCAGGCGCGCGACGACCTCAGGTACGACACGTGGGCTCAGGCGGTCGCGCCCCTCGCCTGTCTCGTCATAACGCTGCTGTCCATTCCGGCTGGAATGTCGTCTGGGCGGCAGGCCGTGTTTGCTGGCGTAATCGGCGCGCTTGCCATGTTCTTCTCGTACTACGGCATGACGATAGGCTGCATGGTCCTGACCAAGACGGGGATGATGCCGCCAATCCCTGCGGCGTTGCTGCCGATGGTCGCGTTCGCAGTCCTCGGCGCGTTCTATTGTGCGAGGAACCTGGGGGCGACGCTGCGGCTTATGGTCGTTTTCTTCTTCCTCATAGGCGTGTACGTCGCCATAGCCGCACTGCTCGTCAGAAGGCTCGGTTTAGACTACGCGATGGCGCACAGCCTTGCCGCGACGCTTCCCGTTCTCGCGGCGGGCTTCTGCACGTTCAGGATGCGCGGGAGATAGGAGCTCTGGAATGAAAAAGGGGACTGTCCTCAGGTTGATGGCGATGATGTTCGTCCAGAACATGATATTCCCCGTCTGGTTCAACACAGTCGTGCCGTATGTTCGTACGCTTCAGGGCGGAGAGGGCTGGGTGCCGTTTTGCGGGATGCTAATGGGCATAGGCATGTTCGCCTCACCCTTGGTGTGTATGTTCGCCGACCGGTTCATGGACTCCGGCAGGGTTCTGGCGCTCTGCGACTTTCTGGCCGCCGCCTTTCTCGGCGCTGCGTTTTTCGCGAAGTCCCCCGCCTTGCTTGCGGCGCTTCTGCTGGCGACGACCGTCCTGCTGATGCCGACTTGGTCGGTCGCGGCCGCGATTGCGATGGCTCACGCGCCAACGTCCTCGTTCCCCTACATTCGTGCATGCGGCTCCGTAGGCTGGGCGGCGAGCGCGGTGTTCTCCGTCGTTGCCATCAAGTGCTTCGGCTTCGCGGACTTCGACAAGACGGCATGGATATTCGCGGCGGGCGCGGCGGTTTCGCTTGTTGGCGGACTTGTAGCCCTCGCCATGCCGTCCACGCCGCCGAAGGCGAAGGGCACGCCGATGAGCGTGGCGGACGCGCTCGGCCTCCGGGCGCTCGGTCTGCTCGCCGATCCTTCGGTCAGGACGCTTTTCGCGGCGCTCCTGCTCGCGATGACGGCGTTCCAATGGTACATGGGATACAACACGATGTATCTCGACGAGGCCGGCTTCACGTTCCTCAATCTGACGCAGAACCTCGGACAGGTGGCGGAGCTGGGCTTCATGCTGCTCCTGCCGTGGCTGGTTGGACGGCTTGGCTTCAAGCGTGCCACGATTCTTGGCTTCGCCGCGCTCGCCTTCAGGTACGTCTGTTTCTATTTCGCGGCAAAGACCGGTGTCCACGCTCTTGATTTCGGAGGCATACTCGTGCATGGGCTTGTGTTCGGAATCCTCATCGTAGGCGTGCAGATGCATGTTGCGGAAATCGCCCCGCCCGAACTTCGCAACCAGGCGCAGGGCCTTGTCATGCTCTTCACGGCGGGCGTCGGCGGATTCCTGTCCGTCGGCGTATTCGACCGCATCCTTTCCGCCAACCAGCTGCTTGACGGACGCCATGACTGGACGAATCCGTTTATGGTCGCGCTTGTCCTGTCGCTTGCCGCGCTGGCGGTGATGGCTGTCTTCTACCGCGAGCGTCGTTGACAGCGGGTCTGCAAAAGCGTATAATGTCAACAATCAAAACGCTTTGCCAAAGGGCGTAGGGAACGCTCTGCGGAGCGGGAAGGGGATTGGAGAATGGACAAAATCTCTGCAGTATGTGCGGTGTCGGTTGCGTTGGCTTCTGTCACGGCGTGCAGTATAGTGAAACCAGAAGACTATTGCAGGCCTGACGTGTCCTACGAGGACGGGGCCGAGACCTTCACCGGCCCGGCGCGAGGCTACGCGCCCGGCGGATGGACTGTGTTTAAGCCAGAGGGCCTTCCGAAATGGCACGGCGCGAAGGCGTACAATTCATCGCTGTGGGAGCTGAGCCGGTTTTCGGGCGGCCGCGTCCAGGGCAAGCATCCCGTGCCGACCAACCGCGTCGGCGGAGCCGACATCCCGCTCACCGACGCGATGAAGGCCGACGTGCGGCGCTATCTGGAGGAGACGAGGCAGAACGGCGGATCGCTGATTGTGCGCCTCGGCTACACGTGGAGCGACTCGTGCGGCTGCGAACCATCGGACTTCGACGTCGTCCTCGGACATGTCCGCGACCTCTCGAAGATAATGGCGGACTACGACGACGTGGTGGTCGGCGTCGAGGCCGGCGTCGCCGGGCCATGGGCGGAGATGCACTCTTCCGACTACTGCAAGAAGGAGTACATGAACCCAGTCCTCAAGACGTACTGCGACAATCTTTCTCAGGATATCTCGATACTTGTGCGCACCGCCTACTACATTGATTCATTCGCCGAGACGAACACAACCGGCATCCTCAACATGATTCCGTTCCAGAGCCGCGATCTGCAGCGTCTCGGGATGTACAACGACGGCTACCTCGGCACTTGGTGGGACTACGGGACATGGGCCGGCAACTGGAAGAGGGAGCGCGGATGCCAGCTGCTCAGCGCATTCGGAGACCATCCTTACGGCGGAGAACTCGCCTACGTCAGCATGGACTGGCTTGAGAAGAATTGCGAGAAAAGCGCGGATCTCCTCGACACCGGGAAGTGGAACATCGTCAAGGACTGGTACGAGACGCATCTCAACTACCTCAGAAACGTCGGCGACAAGAAACATCCTCTTTGCGCGTTCATCGCGAGAAAAACCTTCAAAGTCGAAGACTTCCGCTTCGACGGGATGCCGGAGCTGAAGGAATACGACGGGCTGGACCTCCACAAGTTCATGCTGGATCACATGGGCTACAGGTTCGTCGTGCGCGACGCACGTCTGCCGAAGAAGCTGGTTCGCGGCAAGTCGGCGCTTGCGGCGCTTGAAGTGGAGAACACAGGCTTCGGCAAGCTGCTGCTTCCGTCGCGCGCCGACGTCGTGTTCGCCTCGGAGGGCGTCACTAACACTGCCGCCGTCGCGTTTTCGGGGGCGGACTTCTCCTCGCTCGCCGGAGGAGAGAAGCGCCGCCTCGCAGCGAAGTTCGTCGTGCCGAAGGACCTGAAACCCGGTCCATGCGATCTCTATCTGCGCGTCTCGGCGCAGCTGAAGGACGAGAAGCCCGGCGCAATGCCGCGCCGCCCGATCAGGTTTGCGAACGCCGGAATGTGGGACGACGGACTGAAGGCCAACGCCTTCGGCAAGATCGAGGTGCGCTGACATGTTGGCGGCCATTCTTGCAGCCGAGATACTTGTCGGCGTGACGGGCTACGGAGACAGCCCCGAGTTCGGCGAAGTCGTCACGAACGGCGAGTGCAACCTTTTCGTGCAGTGGGAGCGGAGTTCCAACCTGCAGCCCGGCGAGTCCAAGCTGATGGACGACGCGCTCTTCGCGAAGGCGAAGGAGAAGCGCATCCGAGTGATGACGATATACGGCAACCAGGACGGACGCAGGACGAAGGCCCTGCGCGAAGCATGGGGCGACCTGTACCTCGGCAACAACATCGGCGAATACGCGGGCTTTCTGTACCAGGACGAGAAAAGCTACTTCAACAGCTGGCCTAAGTGCGGCAATCTGAAGGAGGCGCGCGACTGGCTAGTCGGCTCGATGCTCGCCGCCCCGAAGAAGTCCCAGCTTTCGAGGCCCGCCGACGAGCGCGAGCCGTGCGTCTTCTCGACAAGCGGCTCGCCTCTCGCCTGCTACGAACTTGAAGGCGGCATCGACATGATCTGCAACGAGATGTACGCCGTCGGATGCGGCAACATCGCCTATGCGACGGCGGAGGCGCGCGGCGCGACGTGGCGCCACGGGCGCACCGCCTGGAGCGCATGGCTTGCGCACGAGTGGCAGACTTGCTGGCCGCGCCTTCCGTACGGCGTCCCTCAGAAGCAGGACTCCCTGGAAGTCGGACTGAAGGAGATGTGGCTGATGGGTACGTCGATGATGGTTCTGGAGTCCGGCTCGCAGACCACCCAGGCCCAGGAATACACTCCGCCGGACGGCTCCATGGCTGAGTTCAAATCGGCGAAGCAGACCTACGACGGAGCTGTTCCAAGGGCGTACCGGCGCACGATGCGCGAATTCTACCGCTGGACCCAAGATCATCCGCGCGCGGACGGTGCGCCCCTTGTGGACGCCGCGCTTCTCATCGGCAATCTCGACGGCTACGTCGGCATGACGTTCGACACGTTCGCGATATTCGGCCAGCACCACATTGCGGCGACAAACGCCAATTGGCGTTGCGGTGCGCCGGAGTTCACGTGGGAGGCCGTGATGGAGGAGTTCTTCCCGCGTCCGGTCGACGCCCTCGCTCCGTTCGCCAACGGATGGCTCGGCGGCACGCCGCACGGACAGCTAGACGTCGTGAACGTGGACGACGACCTGACTGCGGAACAGCTCGCCCGCTACAGAACCGTGGCCTTCGGAGGATGGAACACCATGACGCCGAAGATCGCGTCTGCGCTGCGCGGGTATGTCGAGCGCGGAGGACAGGTCGTCTTGTGCGTTCCGCAGATGTCGTCGCGCGTCGACAGGGAGTATTCCGACTACAAGCCGGAGGATCTCGTCCAGGTCGTCCCGGGCGTGACGGTGAAAGGCCCTTACATGTCGGAAGACATCCTTATGGTCGGCGCCGATGCGCCGGCGTTTCTGAAGGCCGCGTATCCTGCGCATCTCTCTGCGAAGCTGCGGGTGGCGGACGTGGAGCTGGGGAATGGCGCCGTCGCCGTGGCGTCGATGGGGAAGAAGCCGTACCTTGTCTGCGCTGCGCACGGGAAGGGCGCGTTCTGGCTCTGCCTTGCGTGGGACTATCCGGCGGCCAGGCGTGAGCGCGAGGAGTTCCCGTCCTTTAGGCGCTTCCGCCTCGATTTCTGGAACACGCTCCTTGTCGGGCTCGTCGATTCGCTTCCGGGCCGGATGCAGGTGACGGGCGAAGGGCGCGACTACGTGAACTGGGCCGTCTATCCGGACGGGACGCTCTATCTGCTCAACACCGACTGCGTCAGGGAGCATGCCGTCCGCATAGGCGACGGCGACAGCGTCAGGCTCGCGCCTAAGGAGCTGAGGGAATTGAAAACCGGAAACAGAAAGGCGGACACACATGAATAAGGCATTCCATTGTTTTGCGCTTTTAGCTTTCAGCTCTGCGCTTGCGCTCCCTGCGGATGCGAGCATCAGCGACAGGGGCGACAAGTTCACGGACGAGGAGACGATAGCACTCGATCTAGGCGGCGGAACACGTGAAGTCAAGTCGTGGTTTCAGGGCAAGTGGAACGGACAAGTCCTCGCCGTCACCAACGGAACGCTTGTGTTCACGAAGGATGTCAACGTCCACGGCGGAAAGACATACGTCGGGCCGGACGCGACGCTGCGCTTTGCGCGCGGATGCTCGCTCGGAACGGGCCTCGGCGACGCGGGCACGCGCGTCTTCGACATCGCTCCCGGAGGCAAGCTCGAAATGGACGGAATCTCCTGGCGCATGGACCACTCTCGCATAGTCCTGCCCAAGGGCGCGGAATGGAACGCCGACATATCCAGGCTTTCGCTCGACGGCGGAATGAAGGACAATCTCTGGGACCTTGGCGGACGCGCAGTGCTGGCGCGCGGAATTAACGTTGCGAAGGGAGACTGGGGGCACGCGCTGAAGGTCGTCCTGCACCCTGACGGCGAACTGCTGCTCGGCGGACCCGTCTCGACGAACGGAACTAAGAAATGCTTTCTCGACGTGGTGCTTGAGGGCGGGACGGTCACGCTGTTCTGGAGCGCGAAGATCGAGCCCGGTCTCGTCCGCCTCGCGCCGGGCGCGAACGTGACGCTGCGCGTAGCCAAGGGCGTTGACTTCGACGAAAGTTCCGTGGAGGTTCCGGAAGGCGCGAAGCTGACTGTCGTGCGCGACGTTCCGGTTCCGGACGGTCTGCCGTCCAGATATGCGCTTGAGGTCAAGTACGACCGCACGGGGCGCAACTACTGGATATCCGCCGACGCGCACAAGGACGAAATCGCCGAAATGCGGGTGGAGCATCCGAACCCCGACGTGGAGTCTTCCGTCGGCACGGAGGTCGCCAAGGCTTCGGACACCTTGTTCCGGCGCAGGTTCCCTGCGGGCAAGGGGCCGTGGAAGGTGCATGTCTACCTCACGAACAAGAAGGGCGAGAAATACGTCGAGCATGTCGTCGTGTCGAGGCCGGCGAATCCGCTCCTTCAGCCTGCGCCGAACGAACTCGTCATGGTTGGTCAGACAGGATACGGCGACGCCCACAACCTGACGCGGGACATCCTGAAGGACGACCTATGCAACCTCTACGTCGGCTGGCACACCGCTGCGAAGACCCATCCCGAGAAGGTGCCGGAGGACATACGCGACGAGTGGGCGAAGGCTATCAAGGAGCGCAAGATGTGGTCAATGAGCATCTACGCCGGAGACAGCGCGGAGATGCAGGAGAAGCTGAAGGACGCATACGAGGGGCGCTATCTGGGCAACAACCTCGGAGAGTACGCGAGCTTCATGTACCAGGGGCGCAAGGAGTGCCCGATGCCCATGAACCTCGACCTCGTGACTTCGCGCGACCATTTCGTCAACCGCTATTGCGGAAGCGCCGGCTTCGGCTGGATGGCGAACGTCCCGTGGATGTTTTCCACCTGCGGCGCGGCGCTTTCGTGCTACGAACTCGCGGGCGGAATAGACTTCATCTGCAACGAGCAGTGGGCCATCGGCGCGATGAATGTCGCCCATACGTCGGCCGAGGCGCGTGGAGCGGCGCGCAAGTGGGGCCCGGAGTACTGGTGCGCGTGGAACGCCCACGAATGGCAGACTTGCGGCGTCCCCTACCGCACGGCGCAGAAGTACGACTCGTGCCTTGCCGGATTCCTTCAGGAGTACGTCTTCGGAACCTCCATGATCGTCCTTGAGTCCGGCGCGCAGGGCAAGCAGGCCTGGGAGTACACCGCGGACTTCCCCGGCCAGCCGAAGGAGGAGCGCGCGAAGGAGGGGTACGACGGATACGTCGCGCAGCACTACCGCGATGTCGTGAAGAAGTTCTACGAATGGGTCAAGGCCAACCCGCGCGACAAGGGCACGCCAGAGACGAAGATCGCGATGGCGCTCGGCAACCTCGACGCCTACCTCGGGCAGAACGGCGGCTTCACCGTCTGGAGCCAGCACGACAACGCCGCAGCCAACCCCGCGCTTTGGAAGTACGGCGCGCCCGAGCGCACCCAGGCGCTGCTGGAGGACATCTTCTTCCCGCGCCCGAAGGACCTCGTCGAGCCGTTCTTCAACGGGTGGCTTGCGGGAACGCCCTACGGACAGGTGGACGTGATGCAGATAGACGATGAATCCACGCTCGCCGACCTCAAACGCTACGACCTCCTCGTCTTCGGCGGATGGAACACCATGACGCCGCACGTCAAGGACGTCCTTGAGCGCTACGTCAAAGGCGGCGGAACGCTCGTCCTCTCCAGGCCGGAGCTGACGACGCGCATAGACCGAGACTTCGTCGGCTATTCGGACGCCGACCTGATGCCGCTGTTCGACGTGCTTCCGGCGGAAGGCGCTCCGAACGATTTCGTCGAGCGCAAGTTCGGCAAGGGACGCTATTTCCTCTTCACCGCCCGGACGTTCCCGTCGGCCACCAAGGACGGACGCGAAGCATACGAATCGCTGGTGAAGACACTGGCCTCGGAAGTCGCCCAGACAGCCAAAATCTCGTCCGAAGACCCGGAGACCGTCAAGGCGATAACCTACGCCGTCTATCCGAAGACCGCGTACTTCCTGAACATGGACACGCGCCGCGAACGCACGTTCTCGTACGAAATTCGCGGACGTCGCGCCGACATGACGCTTAAGCCGTGCGAAATACGGGTTGTGCCCGTTTCCGCACCCTAAACAGGGAGTAGCTTGGCAAAGGGTCTGTGTCAAATCTGCGCATTATATGTAAAAGCTTGCGTGTTGCCGTTGCGTTTCGGGGCGAAAAATGATATACTACAACAAAACATTTTTACGGACTAAGGACTATAGGAAGAACTAATGAAACATATAGCAGTGTTGGCATCGGCGGTGATGGCGCTTGCGCTATTGCCAAGTTTGGCTTTTGCCGGGATAAACGACTATGTCGCGTCGTTCTCCACATCCGGCCCCGACCGCTATGCGGACGGCTCCGTCGTGGCGGACGGCGAGTGCTATGCGTTGGTTTGGTCTCCGAAGGGCGAGACTTTCGCAGGTTTCAATGCGGACGGCACTCCGGTTTCGTCTGCGGACAGGGTCGTCCTCGCAGGTGCGCTTGCGAAGGACGGCAAGTGCCGTGATGCGCTTTTTCAGATTCCGGCAGAGGAGTACGCCGAGCTGGAAGGCGGCGAATGGGCCGTCTGTCTGGTCGATACCCGCAGAGTGGACGGGCTCCCTTCCGGCGCACGGGACGGCAAGCCCCTCCGCGTCAACCGCTGGGGCGCGGTGAAGGGTGGCGTGAAGATCGATCCGGTTGATATCACAAGCCAGAAGGCGGGCGGAACGAGCCGCCTCGCCTCCACGGGATTGACGATTTCCAGTTCATCTGCCAAACCCGTCCGCGCATCCACGCTTTCAGCCCTCCCGCCAGACCTCATGCCTCCGACGATCACGGCTATTGAGGTTCAGGACGGCGAGGTATGGCTTGGCGTGGTGGACACCGTGCCGTTCCTTTCCTATACCATCGTATCGGGCGAGACGCCGACTGATCTCAAGACGGACCGCGGTGCGCAGGTCGTTGACGGAGAGAACGGCGCGGAGATCGCGATCGGGACGCCGGAGACTCCCACCCGCCGCTTCTTCAAGGTAGTAATGAAAACCAGATAAGGGAAGGGAGTAACAAGATGAACGTGAAAAAGATTTCCCTGACCCTGGCTGCGGCGATTGGTCTTGCATCGTTTGGCGCGAGAGCCGACTATCTGTCGACGAACAATTTCGCACACGCGATCAGGCTGATGGTCAATGGCTACACTGGTACCGAGACGCTTGAAAACTTCCCCGTGTTGGTGCGTATTTCCGAGAGCAGTATTCCAGGATTCCTCTATTCCGACCTGACCAACA
>Ga0310690_10012363_pt1 | contig 10488 bp, 12 predicted proteins | sample AusTroGonzalo_MG_2_FD_207661 | JGI IMG/M metagenome (GOLD analysis project Ga0310690, IMG submission 207661) | Bovine rumen microbial communities from tropical cattle in Woodstock, Queensland, Australia - Gonzalo_04 (v2) (version 2) | ecosystem: Host-associated > Mammals > Digestive system >...
TAACGACTCCCAATTGTGGAACAAGAGTAGTAAAAGGATAGTCCGCAATTTTTGGCTTAGCTCTCGTTACCATGGATAAAAATGTTGATTTTCCTGCGTTCGGTAATCCAATTAATCCAACATCAGCGATTAATTTCAGCTGAAGCCAAACCCACATTTCTTCTCCGACCGTTCCTTTATCTGCACGTCTTGGAGCTTGATTAGTTGAAGACTTGAACTTCGTGTTTCCTCGTCCCCCCTTCCCTCCTTTTGCGACCAAAAAAGTTTGTCCTTCCTTAACTATATCTGCTAGAACAATTTCTCCGGATTCGTCCAAAATTTCTGTGCCGACAGGAACTTTCAAGATCAAATCTTGTCCTTTCGCTCCGTAACAATTCGCCCCACGCCCGTTTTCTCCGCGTTGAGCTTTAAAATGTTGCTGATATCTGTAATCTATTAAGGTATTTAGATGGTTAACTCCCTTAAAGTATATGCTTCCGCCGTTTCCTCCATCTCCCCCGTCAGGACCACCATATTCCAAAAATTTCTCATGACGAAAACTCAAACAGCCATCGCCTCCGTTCCCTGCTTTCAAGAATATCTTAGCCCTATCTAGAAACTTCATATACACCCATCCTTCAATCTCAGATTCCCTCATCTAGCAAAGCATTTTATCTTGTGAACAAGAAAAACTCAAATCTTTTATGTTAGCTTATGGAAAGCCGCAAAAGAATAAGTCGAATTTTCAGCAATAATTATATGATCTAACAACTTTATGTTAACAACACTCAAAGAATGCTTAAGATTTTCTGTCATTATTATATCTTCCTTTGAGGGCTTAGGATTTCCACTCGGATGATTATGTACAACAATAACCGCGCTGGATCCATGATCCAACGCCCTTTGTACTACTTCTCGAAGATAGATATTTACTTGATCTACAGTGCCATGCTGCAATTGTTCTTCTGCGATCAACTTATTACTACTGTTTATAAACATTACACGAAATTGTTCTTTTTTTTCTAGAGATAACATATTTTTATAATATTCAATTACGTGAGTGTCAGAAGATACGACAGGTCTTTCTTTCAGAGGTTGCAGAGATAATCTTATAAAGGTTTCTTTTAATAAAGCGAATAAGATTACTGTCGAATCACCTAAACCTTTCACCTTTTTTACCTCTTTTTCGGGTGCAAATATTGTATTTTTCAACGTTCCAAATTTTTCGAGTAAATTTTTAGATAAGATTTTCGTATCTTTTCTCGGGAAAATGCTAAACAAAAGCATCTCTAAAATTTCATAATCAAAAATAGATTTTGGGCTTATGATAAACTTTTTTTTGAGACGCTGTCTGTGACCTCGGTACAAATTTTTATCTGATACATCGTTAAATAAAAAATTTGATTTCAACATTTTAGTATCTAAAAACTCCAAAATTATCACTCATTTGAGTTTAGATTAAATGGAAAACATTGATAATTCATTAATCAAATAAGAATTCAATTACCGAATTTTGTTTAATCAATCCGTTGTACGATAACTTTATATGTGTTTGAGATTTTTCAAATACATCAGAATCCGAAATAGAATTAATTTTTTTGAAAATCGGTTGTAAAAGAAAATCTGAAAACTCAGATTGCAATCTTTTTAAAGATATTCCTTCAGATAATCTCAAGCCCATTATAAAAATTTCTTCTAATTGCTCGAATTTAGTTAGAGACTTTTTCACTTCGTAAGTGGATAAATTTTCGTATAATCTCGATTTCCATTTATTAATATCGCTAAATTTTCTTAATTCATATTTTTGATCATCGAAAATCAATCTGCTGTGAGCTGACGGTCCTACTCCGAGATAATTCTGATATCTCCAGTAGACCAGATTATGTTTAGATTCAAAATTTTGTAAAGAGTAATTCGAAATTTCATAACGTAAGAAAGAATACTTTCTCAGAAAATCATTTATATAATTAAAAGTTTCGATTTCTTGATCTTCCGATATCTTAGAAATATCTCCCTTTTTCAGCAAATTAAAGAAAAGAGTGTTCTTCTCAAATGTTAATTGATAATAAGAAAGATGTGGGCAGTGAAATTTTATCGCCATGTTTAAATCATACTCCAAATCCTTTATTGATTGTTTTTGATATCCGTAAATAAAATCAAAACTATAATTAGAAAACGAAGTAGCAACCATATCGGCGGCCTTTAAAGCCTGTTGCGAATCGTAAATACGTCCAAGAAATTTTAAATTTTTATCTGAAAAGCTCTGAATTCCTAAAGATAATCTGTTAACTCCCGCTTTTTTTATCTCATTCAGTTTCTGATGTGAAAAAGTTGCAGGATTTGCTTCTAAAGATATCTCAATATTTTGATCTATTTTGTAATTTTTTGTTATAAAATTAATAATTCTTTCCAAAGACTTTACGCTCATCGAAGATGGAGTTCCACCTCCGAAAAAAAGAGTTTTTATAATTGGATTATCAAGCTCCTTCAAGCTACGTTTTAAATCTAGCAAAAGAAAATCTTCAATTTCTCTGTACTTATCTAAATCGTGCTCTGGAACACTCATAAAATCACAATATGGACATTTGGATTTGCAAAATGGCCAGTGAATATAAACAGACAGATCCTGCATTTTATTTTTGTAATAATTTTCTTTGCATTTCAAAGATTCTGCTCAGACCATCTCGGGAATAAGCCAGCATTTGAAGCAACTCTCTGTCCTTAAGTAAACTTTTTTCTCCCGTTGCTTGAATTTCCACAAGATCTTCAGTATCAACCATTACAAAATTCGCATCGACTTCAGCTCGAGAATCCTCTGAATAATTCAAATCAAGAAAAACTTCTCCATCGATTACTCCACACGAAATTGCTGCGACCAAATATTTCAAATCCAAGTTTAAGTTTTTCAGCGCTAATCCCAAAGCAACGCAAGCTCCACAAATAGAAGCAGTACGAGTTCCACCATCGGCTTGAATAACATCACAATCTATTTTTATCTGTCTTTCTCCTAAAGCTGACAGATCAACAGCGGCTCTGAGTGAACGCCCAATAAGCCTTTGGATTTCGTGAGTTCGACCGGATTGCTTTCCCTTTACTGCTTCTCTGTCAGTCCGGGTTTCAGTGGATCTTGGTAATAGCGAATATTCGGCTGTCACCCACCCCTGCCCTGTTCCTTTTAAAAATGAAGGAACTTTATCTTCTATCGTAGCTGCGCATAGAACTTTCGTCTTGCCAAAGGATATTAAACAGCTTCCTTCTGCATGAATCAAATAATTCGGAATAATTTCAACTTTTCTAATCTCATCGTTCTTTCTTCCATCAATTCTCATTGTAAATTCTCTCCTCAATTCTCTTTTATGATCTTTGAAAGATCTAAAACTTCATCAATTTTAAATAATTTATTTTTACTTTTACTTCCAGAAACTAAATTTATTTTTGATTTCGCACACTTAAAACTTTTGCTTATCAGTTTTATAATCGCTTCATTTGCTTTTCCATTTTCCGGTACTGCGGTAACACTTATCAACAGTTCTCCATTCCTAACTCCGACTATCACATTCTTAGAAGCTTTGGTTGCAACTTTAACCTTTAACAGAGTACTATCATCTCTTATTTCAAAGAAAGCATTCTTTATTGTCATCAAAAGACGTCACTAAAAAAGGAACAAACCAACGAACATACCGACAATTAAAAGCCAAACCATCGCTTTCTTCAATACCACCTTGAAAGGGGGCTTATTATCATTAACATGAGTTATTTTTACGTTTGAGTAAGGCACGATAACATCCTCTACAGTATATCTTTCTTCTTCTGTTTCTCTTCTATTTACATACATATCATACATTCCTTACAAAAACATTAATAACTAAACATTATTGTAGAGCATCCAATTTGCTTGTCCAACGACTGTTCGGATACTTAACTTTAAGTACAGACGCAGCATTATTTGCTTCTTCCATTAATTCCTCATTTCTGAAACACTCTATCATACGATAGAATGCTTCTTCCGCACTCTTAGTGTTTGGATATCTGCTAACTATGTACCCGTACCTCCTTATCGCGGAAAGATTATTCTTATTTTTTTGATAATATCTTCCTATGATAAGTTCATGAGCCGCAATGATATCATCCAAAACAATTATCTTTTTCTTGGCATCTTCAGCATATTTGCATGATGGAAACTTGTTTATTAACTCAACAAAAGCACTTCTTGATTCCTTTGCTTGTTCAACGTCACGCCCAGCCGTTGAAACCGTCATATACTTACTCATAGCTCGTAAATACATTGCATAAGGAACCAACTTATGAGTTGGATGATATCTCAAAAAGACATCTAATTCTCTAACAGAATCTATATAGTTGCTATTCCTAAAATTACAATATGCCGTCATAAGCTGCGCCGTCCTTGCCTTTTCAGAATAAGGGAAATATGTTTCTATATCCTTAAATTTTTTTCCTGCATCCTCGAAATCTTCATTTTTCAACAAGTCTCCAGCTTCCAGGTAAACCTCTTCAGCACTTTTTCCTTCAACAGGACTTTTGGAACTTTCACATCCCGCGATCAAAAAAATCAAACTAAATAAAAAACACCTACTATTATTTAACACCCGTAGATCCATATCCTCCTCCTGCTCTCGAAGTATCATCGAGGGATTCTACCACATTCCACTGAATCTTTTCATACCTTTCTACAACCAACTGCGCGATTCTCATACCTCTTTCAACGATAAAATCTTCATTTCCCAAATTAATCAAAAGAACTTTCACCTCTCCGCGATAATCACTATCTATCGTTCCCGGAGTATTCAGAACCGTAACACCTTTTTTGAAAGCAAGTCCGGATCTTGGTCTAATTTGAGCTTCATAATTTTCTGGAATAGCCATAGAAAGTCCTGTCGGAATTAACTTTCTTTCCATCGGATGAATAACTATCTCCTCACTTACCGCAGCTTTCAAATCTATACCAGCACTTCCTTCTGTTGCATAATGAGGAAGTTCTAACCCTTTTCCATGATTCAAAACTTTTATGTCTACTTTCATTATTTATATTTCTCCTTAAAATCTTCCAAAAATTTCTTAAGTCCTTGCTGTGAAATTTTTCCAGCGAATTCTGAACGCTGAATATTGCTGACACTAACATCACTAATAATGACATCGTATACTTTCAAGATTCCTTTGGAAAGAAAAACCGACCATACAACAGGGATATCCTCCTTGTTAGGAACGATGATTTTAGAATTAACCAAAATTTGTTTGTCCGATTTTTTACGAGATCCAGTCACAATAAACTTAGCTGCTTTATATTCTGAAAATCTTGAAGAATACACTTTTACCAGCATATTTTTAAAACTTTTCAAAAAATCTTCTTTTTCCGATTCAGATAAAGCTCTAAAATTTTTACCTAACGAATAACGTGCGATATTATCTATCGCGAAGTCTTTACTTAAAAAGCCAAAAAACTCATTTTGTACTTCCTTTGTTGTAATTCCGGACTTGTTGATAACTCCAATAGCTGCATCCCCCAAATCCTGAATAAATTTTTCTTCTTGTTTTTGAGTTTTTACGACCTCAGCAGCCTGTAACACATCAATGTTCATGACAACATTTGCTACGCAAAATAAAACCAATGGAACTGCAATCCTCACCACAAACTTCTTCATTTTTATTTTCCTTTCGGTTCTGCTTTTATCAGAATATCAACTTTTGCAAACAATTTTGAGAGTTTTTTTTCAACATTTTTGGTAATAATATCTGCCTGAGCTAACGTCATGTCGTTATCTATTCCGATAATAGCTTCAATATGCTTTTTCATTCCCGCAGATCGGGTTCTAAGAACTTTTATTTTTTTTACTTCGGAAATTGAATTAATTTCCTTTATAATTTTGTTGCGGATGTCCTTAGGTAAAGCCTCATCCATAAGATCGACCAGTGCGTTTTTTAAAACCTGAAAGGCACTATACAAAACATAAATTCCGACAACAGATCCAAAAATGATATCCACATGAGCGAAGAAATTTGAAAGTATTAAAGAGCCAATGACAGCCAAGTTCATGCAGAAGTCTGATAAATAATGCAATGAATCTCCTTTAACCAGCACTGAATTAGTCTTTCTTGCCACATACTTTTGGAAATAAATCAGCTGATATACTGCAACTGTGGATATCAACATAATCACTATACCAACCATGGTATTCTGTATCGGTTTAGGATCATTCCAAGCGTCATATGATTCATGCAAAATCATAACTCCGGAATAAAAGATAATTAGACATTGAAAAATTGAGACAACTCCTTCTACCTTTTCATGTCCAAAATTATGATCATCATCGAATTTTACATCTGAATACTTCAGTGCATGGTACACCAAAAATGAGACCAACGCATCTAAAAGAGAATCTGTCATCGAAGCCTGTAGAGAAATCGAATCAGTCATATACCAAGCTATGAGTTTTATCATAACCAAGAAAACAGATGTGATTACCCCTAATGAAACCGATTGTTTAGCCAATACGGTAGGATCATTTTTCGAAAAACATCTATCTAGCATTTTGTTAAAAAACTTTATATTGAACATTATCGACCTCTAAACCCCTCTCTATTGTAAATAAATATAAAAATTTTTTCAGTATTCACTTTACGAATTTTATAGTATACTATGCATTGTGTCTCGGCGGGATAGCTCAGTTGGTTAGAGCAGCGGAATCATAATCCGCGTGTCGGGGGTTCAAGTCCCTCTCCCGCTACCAGTTTAAATTTCAGCGCTACATAAATAGGAACAGCTTCGGAAGACTTAGCATCTCCTTCCTCTTTCGCAACCTCTATTCAACAACTATATGCGTCGATCTTGTTACTGCATCACATCCTGCAATTCAAATGATTCAATAAACTCTCGCCACTCACCTTTACTCAATCCACTACTTTCTTGAGAAATTTTTTCTCCTTGAATCATTCGCTTATTTAACTCGATGCATTTTTTAGAAACACTTACTGAGTTTTTACGATAATTTATGAAAGCATCATATGCGAATGGAACCCATTTCTTTACAATCTCAAGAATTGCATTCGCATAACACTGAATCTCATATTGCGCATGACAATCCGCGCGTAATTTCAAAAAATGAAAAAGGTTGTGCAAATCGATTTTCCAGTACATTTCAGTATAAACATTCACTGGAAGAATTGTACGTGCCAACTCCCTGGTCAATCCCAAATCGTTCAACATATGAGAATATTTTTCATAAGCCTTCTCACTGAATTCCGAAAGAGTACTGACAATTTCAGATTTCGATTCCTGACTCATTTTGTCATCAGATCTACCCTGTTTATTGATTTTAGATTGACTCGCAATTTTTGATAATTCCGGAATATAAAATTCCTTGCTTAACACAGAATATCTCGCTGAATATTCATTGATATTTGCTGTACGATGTCTAACCCAATGACGCATTACGAAAATAGGAAGTTTTACATGCAACTTTATCTCACACATTTCAAACGGAGTTGTATGACCATGTCTCATCAAATAATTAATTAATCCTCTGTCTTCATTAACCTGTTTTGTTCCAGCTCCATAGGAAACTCTCGCAGCCTGTACAATTGAAGAATCATTTCCCATATAATCTACAACTCGAACAAATCCGTGATCCAAAACAGGAACAGTTTTATACAAAATCTTCTCGACTTCACTCGAAACTACTCGTCCCGTTTCATTTTTTTCGATATCACACATTTTTTATCCTTTCGGTTTAGATTTCTTTTCTCATTTGATATTGTATTAACAATTTAAAAAAAATGCACCTAGCAAGAAGGAGATTTATGGAAAAGTTGATTGATGGAAAAGCAATTTCGGAAAAGCTTTGTGAATCGCTGAAAAAGAAGATTACTACATTAAAAAAATCAGCGATTACCCCATGTATTGCGTTAATAAAAGCAAATGATGATCCCGCAAGTGAAATATACGTATCGAAAAAAGAGGCTTTAGCAAAGAGTATCGGAATAGAATCGAGAGTTTATAAGTTTCAACCAGGAATAAAACAAGATTTTTTAGAAGAATTGATAAATAATTTAAATAACGATCCTACTGTTCATGCGATATTGCTTCAGTTACCAATTGCAAAAAACTTAGATTCAAAAAAACTCATAAACTTGATTTCTCCTGAAAAGGATGTAGACGGACTTACTTCCATTAACCAAGGAAGATTATTTGCTGGAGAAGATTGTGTTGTTCCATGTACACCTCAAGGAGTTTTACACTTAATTCATTCAGTTCGTCAGAATATTTCTGGTATGTATGCAGTTGTTTTGGGACGGTCTGTTATCGTCGGGCGTCCAATGATTTCTCTACTTTTGAATAATAATTGTTCTGTTACTGCTCTACACTCAAAATCTGAAAATGTCGCTGAAATTTGTTCGAATGCAGATATTCTCGTAAGTGCAGTTGGGAAACCAAAGTTCGTTACAAAAGATTTTATCAAACCAGGGGCAATAGTTATCGATGTTGGAATAAACAGAATACAAACTCCAGATGGAAAGAAAAAAATTGTTGGCGATGTAGATTTCGATAACGTTTGGGATTCTGTTGGTGCAATTACTCCTGTTCCCAAAGGAGTTGGCCCGATGACAGTCGCCTACTTGATGAGTAACACCGTTGATTTAGCGATTAATCAAAACAAAAAAAAGCTTAATCTCATATAGGTACGAACCAAAATTGTTTTTGTTCTGCATTGAGTTATCAACCTCCGTTCTGTATCATTGCAGTAGTTATTTTTTAGAGAGGAATTATGGCAGAAAAACAAGAAGAGCAAGTTTTGGGAGTCATTGCTCAATATACCAAAGATTTATCTTTTGAAAACATCACTCCAGTTTCTCAGATACCTAGTTCGAATGATCAACCAAATATTGATGTTCAACTCAAAGTCAATGCTAAAAAAACAGAGCAGGCAGATGTTTATACTGTTGGATTAGTCACTGAAATTACAGCGAAAGTAAAAAATAATACTCTGTTTATAGCTGAGTTGAATTATTGTGGAGAATTCGTTGTTAAGGGATTTGATAAAGAACTAATGGATCCGATTTTGTATATTGAATGTCCTCGTTTATTGTTCCCTTTTGCTCGAAGCATTATCGCAAACGCTGTTAATGAAGGTGGATTTCCTCCTCTGTTTTTAGCTCCAGTTGATTTTGCCAGCCTATATCAACAACAGTTGGAAGCAAAGGATCAACCGAAGCAATAAGGAATCTGATTTGAAGAAGAGCGTTATCAAAAATCAACTTTCGCTGTTAGATTCGAATTTGAGTGATGACGTTCTTATGAATTCTAAAAATAAAAATTCTGAATTAAAACAAGAACAAAAATCCGAAAAGTTAGACCCTGCGTTTGATGAAGAAAAGTCTATAGAAGATAGCTTGATCACGGAAAGTTCTTGCAAAAAAGCTCCTATGGTTTCTATTGAATCTAAAGGTCAACACGAGTCATCCAGAAAAAAGTTAGCGATTTTAGTAGATGGTTCGAGTTTCATTTATCGAGCGTTTTATGCGTTGCCGCAACTCACCGATCCAAATGGGAATCCGGTTGGAGCAGTTTATGGTTTTTGTTCAATGCTTATTTCACTTTTCGATAAGCACAAGTCAGATTTGTTTTGCGTTGCGCTTGATGCCGGACGCGATACTTTTCGAAGAGATATTTATTCCGAGTATAAAAGTAATCGAGAAGAAACCCCTACTGATTTAAAATCTCAATTTCCAGTTTTAATTGAAGCATGCAATGCTTTCGGAGTACCAATGATTGAAATGGTGGGATATGAAGCTGACGACATCATCGCAACAATCGCAACGGAATTGGCTGAAAATAATTACGAAGTCAGAATTGTCGCATCAGATAAAGATTTGATGCAATTAGTCGATGATAATATTTATTTATTTGATCCAATCAAATCGAAAATTATAAAAGAGAATGAAGTTCGGGAAAAATATGAGGTATCCCCCAATCAGATGGTTGCATTGCAAGCATTAATGGGAGATTCTACAGATAATATTCCGGGAATTCCAGGAGTAGGCCCTAAGACTGCCGCAAAATTACTCAATAAATTTCATTCTTTGGAGAATATCTATAATGAAATCGAGAATGTCACTCCACCAAAACTTAAGGAGAAATTGATTCAAAATAGAGAACTGGTGAAAGTTTCTGAACAGTTGGTTACTCTCTACAGAAAAGTGCCCGTCAGCGAAGATTTTTCGAAATTAAGAGTTGATATCAATGCAGAAAGAACCAATGACTTTCTCAAAAAATATAAATTTAATTCATTAATAAAAAGATTCGAAAAACAAGTTAATCGAATAGAAAAAAAACAACGTCAGTATTGTAATTTTTCAAAACCGAATGATTTACAAAACTTCTTTGAACTGAATCATGTGAAAAAATTCAGTATTTTTTCGACTACCTGTTTTAATCGTAACCAGATTCTGGTTATTTGTACTGAATCTCGTATTATAAGTTGTTTTTTTATTCAA
>Ga0310690_10012364_pt1 | contig 10487 bp, 7 predicted proteins | sample AusTroGonzalo_MG_2_FD_207661 | JGI IMG/M metagenome (GOLD analysis project Ga0310690, IMG submission 207661) | Bovine rumen microbial communities from tropical cattle in Woodstock, Queensland, Australia - Gonzalo_04 (v2) (version 2) | ecosystem: Host-associated > Mammals > Digestive system >...
AGCAATAACGCTTTGTTGATCTTAAGAGCTCCTCTTTGCCGTCCTCAGTCTTTTTAAAGATATTGACTCTTGCTCTTGGATCCATAACCTCAAACAGCTCGTTAAGTGTTACGTTGATAAATGCGTTTTTTTCCATAATCTTAAACCTCCTCTTGATGATTGTCCGGATATACCGCCGGACTCGGTTTTGTTTGTTGTTATGACTTTTTAATTACGCTGTAAGCTCTCCAAAACTCGCCGCTTGTAAAGATTGTCTCTCCGTTAATTGTAAGCGTAAAGCAATGTCTTGATCTAAGAGTCATACCGCAATTACCGGAGATATAAAATCTCTTGCCGCTTGGAGTAAAACCGTAATATCTTTTTTCGAGCTTGATACCGTCTTTTAACCATTCTTTTTGCTCAGCCTCAAACTCTAATCTCCATAACTCCTCTTTTTTCATTAAGTCAGCGAGCTCCTCGATTTCTTTGTGATAAGCCTCGAGATCTGTCTCAGCCTTTTCGAGTCTTGCCTCAGCTTTTTCGATTGATCTCTTTATATCGGATACGTCGTACTCGGCGGAGTGATACTCAAAGTAAGCACCGTTTTTATTGATATCCTCTTTGTTTACGATCCAACCCTCGTTAATCTCAATTGTCTTTAACCAAGCTTGACGATCCTCCGGAGTCCAATCTTTTACGCCGTACTTTTCAGCAATTGCCGTCTTTTTTTCGAGTGTTTTCTCAGCTCTCTCAAGTCTTGCGTACAGCTTTTCGAGCTCCTTTGCGATACTTGCAAATTTAATCTCAACGCGTTTCATAGTCGTAACCTCCGATTGTATTATTATGTTTTATCTTATCTTTATCTTATGACCTAAGTATACACCTATACAGAGCAAAAGCAAGAGCTTTATATGACAAATATGTTACAAAATTAAAAATTGTTCGGAGAGTCAATTTCAAAAGCTTGTCAAGACCTTGAAATAAGGCATATTGACAAGCTGTCTTATTTCAACTTTACGAACAATACGAAAACAAGCTCGAGCGTTACCGTAAGCGCCCGAGCTTGTAAGAGGAGTGTATTGACTATTAAATTGTTAAAGTTCTCGATATCCGCTCCTCTAATATTATAAGAGGGGGAGTAAATATACTTAAATCAAATAAGTAAATAATATGGATAAATTATTGAGTAATGAGTAAGAGATATGAGCTTGATCTCATTTCTTAATTATATTGTATTTAAAATTCAATATATTGTCAGCAAAAAGAGCTCGTCTTTTTCCGACAATAAAAAAGAGCCTCTCAATCTCAGCTCCGAGAGGCTCTTGTAAAGGCTTGCTTTTTTATGGGATCAAAAGCAACTTTATTTTATCATACTGAGTTTTTAAGTCAACTTTTTAGTCAGCTCCTCGACTTTGTCCTCAAGCGCCTTGATCCGCTTGTCTTGCTCTTTGATTACAGCTTGGAGATAAGGGATCATTTCGATATAATCGAGGCTTGCCGGAGTATCCTCAGTCTCCGGAGTTACGAGCTGAGGTATTATCTCAGCAACGTCCTCAGCAATAAAACCGCGCTTATCTGTACCTCTCTCTTTATCTTTAAAGTCAAAGGATACAGCGATAAGCTTAAGAATCTTATAAGCCTCCTCCGGATCCATTTCTTTAATATTGACTTTTACCTTGCGGCTTGATGTTTGTTGTACCGATACGCAAGTTACTTTACCGGATTGTCCGGATAAGTTGATTGTATTTGTACCGTTTGAGTCAAATACGTTTACCGTACCGTCTCCGGCGGATCCGACAAACATATTACCTCTTATATTGCTCGAGCTGTCTCTTACGTCAATTGTACCGCCATTATAACTATTAGCATAAATATAACTTGTTGGATTACCGTTTGCGTTACAAATTACAATATAACCGGCTCCGTTTGCTGTATCGCCTCCGATTTGAGCAACTCTGTTATTATTTTGATTGCGGAAAAGTATAAAGGCTGAGCGATAATTACCGGTTGTTGCTGTCGTCCAAAAGTCAGCAAGAGACTCTTGCAACGTGTTTTTAAGCTCAAGTCGTCTATCAACCGCGAGTTGATTTGTTTGAGTTGGTATTGTACCGATACCGACGGATCTGAGTAATCTGTCAAAGTATATAATCGGTATACCTATTTGCAAGACAGCGTTGTAAGTTGTCGATCCTATTCTATCAGCAACGATAATCTTAAAATCAAAAGACTTTGTATTATCGAGAGATATTGTCTCCGTTACCTCGTCTTGTATAGTCGTCAGAGCGCTCCAAGTTGAGCCGCTTGTCTCTTTATACTGATATTGTATCGTTATCGAGTTTTTATTATCGAGAGAGCTGTAATCAGCGTTTACCGTCAAGTAAGTCTCGTCGTAATAATTACTCTTACGGGATAAGGAAATAATCGCCGACGGCAAGCTCCAAGCAAGTATTGTGATATTAAGACTCTTTGTTGTTGTATTGCCTCTTGAATCTGTAAGCTTGATACTTGCTGATAAATTACTTGACGAGTTGATTGTACCAAAAGAGACAGTCTTATTACTTACGGAGGATCCGGACAAGTTTGACGTTACCTTTACAGCGTTTACAGTAATCTCAACCTTTGATAAGGTTGCATACTTAAGAGCCGCAAGGCTTGTAAACTTAAAAGATACCGTTGATTGTCCTTGTATTATTTGTTGATTGTTATTTGTAATCGCCGTCGTTGTAGAGTTGGTATCCGAGTAAGAGGATCCGGTAATTGTTGGATTAGCATTTTTAACCGTCATTGTCCTCGTTAAGATCGAGTAATAAGTTTGACCGGCAAGGACTGTCTTGACGTAAAATCTTACGCTTAGCGTATTACTGTTTGGAGTTGCCGCAAGTAAGGTATTACGCTCGGCTTGAGTAAGATTAAAAGTATAAGACGTACCGGTCTTACTTATATCTCGATAAGGTACGTCGGCGGCGGATCCGGTAAGAGATATACAAGCTTGCAAACTTGATACAGCGTTACCGGCGGGATTAGAGTAATTGATCGTCGGATTATCTGTATCGTAAAAGTTTGGAGCTGAGGTAAGATTTGCTTGCCTTGGTATCGTTGATAATGTAACGTTAAAGCCTTGAGAGTTACTCGAAAATCTCCCGTGATTAATATAAGCCGAGACGTATATCTTTTTGGATCCGTCGGCGTTGTGAGTAATCGTTACCGTCTTATCAAAGAGTACAGTATAAGAGTTATAAGTAAGCGGCTTGTCGCCGTACTCCCAAGAGTTAGAGTAATTTGTACCGTCAATATTGACGTAACAAGTACCGGCGGCGTCCGTCGTATAGCCTTGATTTGTTCTCCAAGCTTGTACCTTTACATTAACCGAGCTTGTATTGTTTGGTATACTCGTCGAGTTTTCAGTAACGACGATACGATATTTTATATATTGATTTGACGTTGTAAAATCTGAGCTTGTCGCCATAATTGAGCCTCCTTACTCTGTACTTACAAGACCAATACCGTCATTTATAAGAGTATTATTATTATCGTAAATCTCAATCGGTATAAATCTTAATTTATTACAAAGAGTAATCTCCTCCTCAATAACTGATTTCTTTTGATGAAATTCGTCCTCCGATACCCAAAAGAGTTTATTACCGAGTCTGTCATATCCGGCAAAGCCGACGTCAGTATTGATAACAATATAAGATCCGTTTTGAGCGTACATTTTCAAGCCGTTTTTATCGAGCTGAGCAATAAGAGTATTTTGCTCGTCGTATATCTCAAGCAAGCCGTATTGATTGAGATTTGATCCGAGCTTAAGAGTACCGCCCTTAATTAAATCGGCTGTAAAGTTCACAACGTTGATTGCTTGAGCGTTAAAAGTACCGTCAATCGTCCAAGCCGTAACAAAATTACCGTTTATACCGCTATTACTGAAAGCAATACCTCCGGAGTTGATTCTTATAACGTTGTTTGCTGTCTCAGCCGGCAAAGCGTCAACAACAAGTATTTGATTACCCTCGTAAATAACATAAGACGAGCTCAAGGCGTTCCATATTTTATTTTCAGCCTCAGTAAGAGCGTCTTTAAGAGTAACCGAGAGTGTTTGATTGTTTTCGTTTATCGAGGAGTTGATATCCGTTGTTACTGTACTCATTAAGTCGGAGAGCGTCGCCGTTGCTGTACCAAACTCAATTTGAGTATATTTCTCAAGGATACAATCGTACTCAAAGCTTAAGACGTGAGTTGTAATATTGACGTCAAGCCTCTCGTCATATACGACAACCGTATCTCCGATATCGGTTATCTTATCCAAGTTTGCGTTTAAAGTATAGTTTATCGCCGGATATTGACTTGTCTCAAGATACTTAACCGCTTGAGCTGTAAGATCGTCTCTTAAAGCTGTTTGGTATTGATCCTCGTCCTCGTAATCCTCGGCGTCAATATCTTGAGAAAAAGAGACGGTCTTTGTAAAAGGTAAATCATATTGTTGCTCTGAGTAAATATACTCAGTTGTAAAGCCGTCTTTACCAACCGGTAAGAGCTTTGTACAAACGTTGCTCCAATCATAAGATACAGAGATCTCTTTAAGATTCTTGCGATATTGAATTGTAACGCCGTTATCGGCTCCGATTGAGTCTCGGATCTGTAAGCTGTAATTATCTCTTACCAAGTGTCCGCCCCAACGCTCAAGGACTGTATTGACAGCCTCAAAAAGCGATTTACGGACGCAACGAAAAGACGCAACCGTTTGAACGTCTGAGAGCGTTGTAAACGGACTTACTGTATCCGTTGAGTTGTTTAAATGATCCAAAGCGTCGTTGCAATTCTTATCAACGACATAACTGTCAGCAATTAAGTAATTTTCTGAGTCGTAAAATAAATGCCAAGCCTTAGCGCTTATCTTGGATCTTGTTGTCTCGACGTATTGAATCCTAAAAGCTTGAGCGCCTTGAGGAGTATTTACGACAACAATATTTTTCGGCTTGATATAATCAATATAATCAAGACCGCATTGCAACTCAAGATAAAAGTCTCCGTTGTCCGCTTTATGAACAACGGCGAGCGTTGCATTTATTACCGCGTCGCCGTTGCTTGTAAAATCTGTATCACTTGGAGCGAATATCCTTATCATATTTCACCGCCTTTATTTTTCGATAAGATACTCCTCGAGGTTTTTCCTTGCCTCTTTTAAGCTCTCTGTATCATTGCCGTTGATACTATGCTTAAGGAGAGCCAAGAGCGCCGATTGAGTAATCTTGTTGCTTTTTTCTATCTCCTTAAACCGTCTATCGTCATTATCAAAATACTCTCTAAACTTGACGATTATATCATCAAGAGCGTTGAGTCTTTTTTCGTGAGCGTCAAGCCTCTCGTTTTGTTCTTTTTCCGGAGCTCGAGCCTTATCGAGAGCTTTTGTAATAACTCCGATTGCGGCTGATATCGTAACAATCGCACCGCAAACAGCAAGGACAAGAGCGATAAGTTGAGCCGGAGTAAACTGTATTACATTATCCATTTATATACATTCCTTTATTCAAATCTCTTATACCACGCGACAAGTTGCTCTCTCATATTATTAATTTGACCGTAACTCATTTGAGTATGAGTACCCGTCTCATAATTAACAATAAAATAAGGTACGGAGTTATTGATATTGTATGCCCTTTGTAATACTTGCTCCAAAACTGTATCATTTTCGTTATCGGCTAAAGAGTTCCAAGCCTTATAAGGTATTGTCTTTTTACCCGTCCAATCTCCGATACTTGATATATCGGTATTATATAACTGAACAAAATAATCAAGCCAATCGGTATACTCTCCGTTGCGATCCGGAGTAAATTGTATAACGTTATTAAGATATTTAATAAGACTAAGCTCGTCAAAAGTTCCGTCAACGTGAGAAAATTTATCACTTTCTAAAGCCGCTAAGCTCTCATAACCCCAAGCCAAAGCAAAGCGCTCGTCAACTGATCCGTTTTTAATATGTTCTAAGAGCTTAATAATATTACGTCCGGCAAAAGAGCTTTGAGCAATTACCAACTCGGGATAAATATGACTAAATGCGCTCGCTCCGTATCCTCCCATTGATGTACCGTGAGCAAAAATTTGCTTTTTTACGTTATAATTCTCAGTAATATAATCATAAGCTTTTTTAAGGTTGTTAATATAAAGCGGAGAGCCATTAGCATAGCCCATTTGATCGATACCGGTATTTGTCGGTAAAACATTTGCGTCAAATAATCCGTATCCTTGACTCAAAAGGTAATCGCAAAACTCTTTCCAATTTGCATTATACCAAGTCGTTGTTGAGGCTCTTATATAGCCGTGAGCTCCGTGACACATTAAAATCAAACGTGTCGGCTCTCCGTCCACGCTATAAGATAAAGGCAATCTTAAAACCGCCTCAATCTCTTGAGTATCTGTATTGACTGTCTCGTCATTAAAAGGCAACGGTCTATCTACTGTAATAGTAAAAAACTCAAAGTCTCCCGTCCTCTCAAGATAACTATTTGACAGTTCTTTTTTTACATAAAAATCAAGAGTTATTGTAGCTGTAAACTCGGCGTCGCTTGCGTAAGTTGCGGAGTCTTGATTGCCAAAACGCCCCAAAGTAACAAAATAGCGCTTTGAATGATCTATTTTTATAATTATTGATTTTCCTTTTACGTCAGGGTGAGAGCTTGTATCGTAATAACCCCAAACTTTTGTAACTATCGTCTCAGAGTCAACCTCAATAATTTGAATACCGTAATCACTCGGAGGAGTAACTATAAAATAAGTTGCTTTTGAAAAGTCCGCATAATTTGATTGACCTATTGAGGCGGCTAAACACATATAATACGGAGAATTTGAGACAGATCCCGTCTCTCCAATAGTATTATAACGTCTTGCCGGTCTCCAACCCGTCGGATAAGATGTTGTACCAACCCAAGACTCCGCCGTTCTTTTTTCAAATATATCATCAAAAAGAGAGTCGTACTCGCTTTGTAAATTACTTACTTGACCTCTTACGGCGTCTCCGGCGGACTCGTAAGTATTACCGTCGGCGCCTATTCTTATATCAGTAAGCTCAGCGTCCGCCGTTGTGGATCCGTCCGGTAAAGCCTCGATATTATTTATTCTCTCATTAAGAATATTAATATCTTTTTTAATCTGAGTATCGTTGTACGGATCTCCTTTATCGCCTTTAAGCATTATGGTCTTAAAAATAATATCGCTCATACTTTTACCTCCCAATCAATTAAAAGTCTCCCTTTCATTAAGGTTAAGACGTCGTTGTTTACATTTACAGATAAATCGTAAAAATAGCGTCCGCAATCGATATTTTCTGTATCACTTGGAGCGACTCTTACAATATAAGTTAAGATATCGGTTGTCTCGTCATAGTCTTTTAAAGAGACTCCGTCATTAAGAATTTTATTAAAAATATAATCCTCGCTCTCGAGTTGATCTTTACAAGCAAAATAAATTGAGTCCGGTCTTGTACCGCCTAAGCCTTGCAATTGAAAACCAAAGCTCAATGTATCTCCTTTTACCATTGAAAGATCCATAAGTATTGAGTTATTAAATGAGTCAGCCATTATCAAACCTCCTCTTTTATATCCAACGGCTGTAATTATCAACTTTAAGTTGAGTTACTGTACCGCCGACAAAACTGATTGAGTTATATCCAATATTAAATTTTATATTATCATAATTGCCCGTAACAAGTCTATTTAATAAGACATTGCTTGAGTTGTAAGCGTTCATTTGCTCAGCGTCGATAATAATTGTTTGAGACGATTCTCCGAGAGCAATTGTTAAGATCTGTACTCCGTTAATATAAAGATTAACGTCTCCGGATCCGGTAATCGTCAGCTTAGGACGAGAGTAAATATTTCCGTTATTTCTAACCTTGATTACTTGATCCGCCTCGACTGTAAAAGTCTTTTCAAACTCAGAGCTTGAGCGCTTAAACGGTTGAACGTGAAAAGTAACCTCAGCCTTTTTAAATCTTATCAGCCTCTCAAAGTCAATTTGCTCATAAATAGCATATTGATATATTTTGTCCGGCTCGTTTGAAAAGACAACCGCTCCGGAGCTGTTAAAATACTCAATAATATCGTCAACGTTATAACCATAAGTTAAGCCGATTGTAATTACTTTATCGTAAGCACTAAAGCCGAGAGGCGTTACAATATCGCCGTCTCGTCCGTCAACTGTCTCAACTTGAGTCCTTACTTGAGGCTTGCTTATCGGAGCAAGAGCGGAGACAAGTAAGCCTTTTATCTGTCTTGAGTCTTTATTATTAAGAACAATATAAGGTTGTATATTCACTCTTTAACCTCCTTAAGTATAAATTGCGTTTTCGACTGTTTTCTTAACAAAACGTCCGACTTGCCTATCATCAAGAACGACCTCGACCTCTTGGAGAGCCTCTTTAAAGGCGTTTACCATTGCTTGATAATTAGGAGCTCCGGATCCGAGACTTGAGGATCTGTTAAGGCTTGTATCAACGTCAAGACTCGTCGGTATTGCGTCTTGCATTTGTCGAGTAACGTCTTTCATTTCGTCGGAAAAACCCTCGGAAAAACCCTCAGCCGTATACTCGCCGAGCTGAGCGAAAACTTTTGACGGAGACGCGATACCGAGTACAGATTTCGCGCCGTTTATAAGCGATTGTCCAAAGTTTTTAACAGTCTCAACGGCTCGGCTTGCCATATTCTTAACGCCGTCAATCATACCTTGTACAATATCTTTACCAAGATTAAGAGCTTTGCTCGGTAAGTCCTTGAGAGCGTTCATAAGCGTTGTAATGATATCAGCTCCGAGCTTACCAAGGCTTGCAAAGATCTGTCTCGCGCCGTTTATTAAAGAATTGAGTAAAGATTTTCCGTTTTCAACGATTTTCGGAAAATTCTTAATAAGCTCGGATCCGATCTGTACAATAAGCTTAGGAAATAAGCTTATAAGCTGAGGAGTTGCATTAATAAGACCGGTTATAAGGCTTGATATAAGTCTTATACCCATTTCAATAATTTTAGGTAAGTTTGCTATTATTGCGGTTACAACCTTACTTATAATTATCGGCATTTGCTCAAGGAGTAAAGGCAAAGCGTTCATAATACCGTCGATAAGAGCCATAAGGAGATTAATACCGGTATCGATTATCTCGGTTAAATGATCCGTAAGCGTTGTTACAACTGAGGTTATAAGCTCCGGTAACATTGCCAAGAGTTGCGGTATTGCCTCGCTTATACCGTTGATTAAAGCGTTTATAATCTCAATACCGCTCTCGAGGATCAACGGTAACTCAGCAATAAGACTTGAGACAATCTCCGGTATGAGAGCCGTAATCGTTTGAATTACGGACGGCAAGACTGATAAAACGCTGTTAATTACTGAGTTTACAGCGCTTAAAAGTATAGGTAAGTTTTGTTGTAAGAGCGGCGGTATCATATTTACAAGCTGAGGTACAAGCTTTTGTAAAAGTCCGGTTGCGAGCTTTGCCATACCTCCAATTGCTGTTTGTATCCTCGGTAAGAGATTATCAGCAACCGCAAGGACTGAGTCGATAAAATCGTTAATCAGTCCGTCAAAGTCGGCGTTATCGTCAGCAATTCCAACAAGTAAGTTTTGCCAAGCGCTTGACATCATTTGCGTTGATCCGGAGATCGTGCTTGCCGCCTCTTTTGCCGTTGTACCGGTAATCCCGAGCTCGTCTTGTATAACGTGGATTGCTGAGTATACGTCGTTGAGATTATCAATATCGTAATGTACTCCGGAGAATTTCTCAGCGTCAGCGAGTAACCTCTCCATTTCGGTTTTAGTACCGCCGTATCCGAGTTTAAGGTTATCAAGTAAAGTATATTGACCTTTTGCAAAGCCTTGATAAGCTTGAGTAATCGAGTCGAGGCTTGTACCCATTTTATTAGCATTGTCTGACATATCCCTTAAAGCGAGATCCGCCGCCTCCGCCGCCTTTTGAGTATCTCCTCCGACTGAGGATATAAGCGACGCCGAAAAGCTTGTTACGTTTTCCATATAAGCGTTTGCGTCCATACCGGCGGTTTTATATGCTTGAGAGGCGTTCTTTATAACAGTTTGAGCCGCGTCTCCGAAAAGAGTCTCAACGCCTCCGACAAGTTGCTCGTAATCAGCGTAAGCCGCGATTGCTTGCTTACCGGTATCGAGTATTGCTCCTCCAACTTGCTTTAATCCGGATACAGCCGCTTTAATTGCACTCGCTCCAAGATCCGCGAGGACTCCTTTTAGTACAGTAAAGCCGCCGTTTGAGGCTTTTTCGGCTTTATCGCCGGCGTCTTTGATCTCGTTGCCCATTTCTTTAGAGCTGTCAGCCGTATCCTCAAGCTCAGAGTCGAGAGCGTTGAGCTCGTTCTCGGTCTTTGTCATTTCAGTCGTTGCGTTTGTCAGCTCCGTCCTCATTCGAGACATTTGAGTCTCGTTTGCTTGTATTGCTTTTTCGCTCTTTTGATAATCTGAGGTTAAACCGTTGACGTAAGCGGCTTGCATTTTAT
>Ga0310690_10012365_pt1 | contig 10486 bp, 5 predicted proteins | sample AusTroGonzalo_MG_2_FD_207661 | JGI IMG/M metagenome (GOLD analysis project Ga0310690, IMG submission 207661) | Bovine rumen microbial communities from tropical cattle in Woodstock, Queensland, Australia - Gonzalo_04 (v2) (version 2) | ecosystem: Host-associated > Mammals > Digestive system >...
TCCTCCCCACACTTCACATTTAACGCCCGCTGCAGTACACAAATTATAAATTAAGTATGCTGTATCATAACAATTAGCCCTTTTCACCTGTAATACTTGTGAACTTGAGTATTTTGAATTTGTATAACGCTCATACTTAACATTCTGGTCTACCCAATTATAGATTGCAGCTCCTTTTGCTGTAGGATCAGTTAAATTGCCAACCATCTTTTGTGCAGCTTGAGTCACATCGGCAGGTACATTTCCACTGTAAACATATGAACTGTCGGATCCAGAACTTTTACTGTTTGTATATCCTAATCCATATTCTGGAATCTCAAGGCCATCTGGGTTTTCAGGGCCATAGCGCATATCTAAATCACATATAATTGTCTGTCCTTCAGCATCCCATTGAATAGATTGACCATATACATATAACAGACTTTCGCTCATAGTCAATGGATTTTGTGCTTTCACAAAACTTGCCACAGTAATTTTACCAGTATGTAAAATCGTTGCGTGAACTTCCATTCCGAAATCACGCACGTGAGCTGCCAGATACGCCTGAGCTTTTAGTTGTGCAGCTTCATAATTCAACTCAGGCTCCTTATACGTTATCGGAATCTCTCCATAGACCCTGACTAAATCCTCAAATGATCTTTTTATCGTTCCATTCTTATATTTGATTATTACAGTATTGTAGTATCCGTACTGATTAATGTCCACTTCAAAACTGTCATCTTTTAATTGCCAATATTCAATACGGGGCATAACAGCTTTTGCAACAGTTTCTGAGCTGCTCATAGCCATCATAGAGTTGAATGAGACGAAACAAACAGTTGTATCAACTATAAAGAACTGTGCATCAATGGCAGAAGCAATAGCATTCATGACTTCTTCAAAAGTATGTTCTGCGTACCCACCGCTGTTTTTGGTAAAGTAACTAATATCTTTATTTGTTCCCAGTAACCTATCCTCCAGAGGGTCATATTCAACTTCTCCTCCTTTAATACTAGTCTTGACTCCATAGTTTTTTCTATATGATGATGAATAGCCTGATGTGGATGATTTCCACACAGAGCTTAAGGCCACAAGTGTTTTCGAGTCATAAGCATCAGCAGCTACTTGCGTTGACCTGACTTTAGCATGACTAGCCACATACTTATTAATATCAGAACCCTTCATTCGCTTAACGACTTCTTTAAGTTCAGGAACATTTTCTACTGTTTCCCCCTTATACGTGACGCTATAATTCTCATCCAACTTATATTTAAACACATTTGGAATAGCCCACAAATCCATATGATATTTTCCTTCGGTAAAACCAAGCTGTTTGAATATAGCTTTGACTGCAAGAGGAACTGGCAGTCCAACGAGCTTTTTAGCAAACTTGACAGGCATATATTGCTTAAATTTCCAACCAATATTCTGCCCAACGACCTGAATCTCTTCGCCCTGCTGATTCACTTCGCTGACACGGCCTATGAACAAGACTTCTCTATCATAGACTCCTCCAATAATCATGAATACCGTTTTAGCAGGAATATAATACTCAATCAGTTCCGAACGGTACGGCATGTTTACGGTACAGGTGGTCACTATATCCTTAGCGTCGCTGTCAATATTAAATGAGGTTATGTAACGATGCTTTTGTCTATCGTGCATCGTGTATAAAAAGACCTCTTCTTTAAAGCCCCATGCATAATCTCTTTTTTCGGAAGCGGCTAAGTATGAAAGATCGTTTTCGTCATGGTCATAATAATATGGAACATTCGAATCCTTCATTTTGTAGAGCTTTTGTCTTTCGCTCTTTGACATCGCAGACTTTGTCGAACTTGACCCGCCTGATGTAGATGAACCCGTATCAGCACCAGTATCTCCAGCACCAGTGTCACCAGATTCACTGGAGCTTCCACTATTCGATGACTGTTGCTCCTTCTTGTAATTATCATAAAGGGTTTTTGCATTTTTAGTGATGATATTCCCAAGTGAGTCACTAGTTTGTGTCTGTGCACCAAGAAGCGTGACCCCCTGTAAACGAATGGCAGACATAATATCATTGAATTGTGCTTAATGATTCCTTAAATGTGACGGAGTAGCTTGCATCCTCTTCCCCTTCTCCAATATTGTAATCACATTCAGTCATGTAGCAAACTGGGATAGGAGGAAAAAGAGATGATACTATAGTACATGGACGGCCATCTAAATCCTTAAAGAAATTATTTCGTAACTCAATATATTCATCAGTGAAATCTTCAGGACGAATCCATCTATTAACATAGATTCCATCGTCCCTATCGCCCTCTTCAACCTCATTATCTATTACTCTTAAACGGGCTTCACGTGTTAGCTTATCAATAAGAATATCTCCTTTTTGATCAGAGATATTTTGAGTAACTAAAATATCCATCTCTACTTCTGCAGAACGATTTGCAGCTTTTTCTATTTCGATTCCACCTTGTGCAGATTGAAATTCCTCATAAGATCTCATGTTTGGCGTATAATGAACGCTGTCTACTGCGAAATAAAATGCAGTAGGTTCAGGGACTTTATCTTTCTTATCTTTTTTATCTTTTTTAGAATTTTCCAAAATTTCAGCATCTGTATATCCTGGAACGATTAAGACTCTATCTCCATTAATTTTATAATTTGGCACTTATTTCACCCTCTAATCAGTTCTTGTTTTTGCAGAACCTGATGGGAGGTTGGTTCCATCAGTGGCTGCGTTAGGATCGTAGATTGCATCTTCGTCCTGAATAATCTTAGGATCAGTTCTCTTCTGAATGTCAATAAAGGAGTTCTTAATTGCAGCCATAACTGCTTTAGGTTTATCTTCAGAGTTAATTTTAACGTCACGAAGTTTGAAGTTTTTATTAAGGATTGTGAATGATGGTGGCTTTTTAAATAAATTAACATTAAGTTTTGGAATCTCTTTTTTGCTACAAAGAACAAGGTCGACTCTTTCTTTCTTAGTTCCGGAACTTTTATCTTTGTCTCCAGAACCTGATCCAGAACCTGAACCACTACTATCTCCTTCTTCTGCATCAAGAGATGCGTCATATGCATCTTGTATACTTTTTTGAAGAGCTCCAACTCCACCTTTTCTTAAGGTATCAGCAATAGCGCCTGTGGTCGCAGAATTTGCTCCTGTCCACCAATCTTCAGCTCTTTTAGCGGCATCAACAGCACTTAAATCTGGATTATACATCATGAAGTTACTTGCGGCATACATTTTTGCCCAATCGGCATAATATTTATCTAATTCACCACCTGTTTTATGATCCGCCTCTGCCTGTGCTGCAAAATGAATTGCGTCTCCATAAGGGTCTTCTTCACCAGGATGATCCTTAACCCATTGTTGATAGTCTCTTTCCCATAATGTTTGTTCCATTTTTGCATTTAATAATAATGCAATTGCAGCCGCATTATCTGCTGCTGAAATAGCACCTGCTCCTGATCCACCAGTTTCTGTTAAGATATTTCCACTATATGAAATTTGTTCTGCGGCTAATCCAACTACTGATTCCATTCTTGGAGTAATTTGAGTATTAGCAATTTCTTGCATATCTTGCAGTTGTTGTAATTGAGCAGCCATTAAAACTTGTTGCTCAGTCATTCCAGTCTTAATTTGTAAACTTTTTATATAGCTAACAAGTTTAGGGTCAGTAACCTGAAGGTTTTTCAATGCCTTTCTAATATTTCCAGTCTTTTTAATTTCATTCTGAAGACTTCCTAATGCCGTTTTTCCAGTAGCTTTCTCAAATCTCCTTGTTTGTTTTGCTAATTTTGAGAAATCACTTCCGAAATTCTTCAAAGCCATTTGAAGTTTATTTTGATTTTCGTTACTCTGAAACTCTGCTCCTAAGTTTTGAGCATGTCTATTCCATGCAGAAGATTCCCATGGATCTACTGAACCTACTCTGTTTGAACTACTTTGATTTCCAAAAGATGATTTTCTTGTACTACTTAATTGGTCTGATAACGCTGCGTACCCAGAATCACCAAGCATAACTTTTAATCCATCTGTTCCTGATCCAGTTTTCCATATATCAGATGCTAAAATTGGAGCAAATTCTGTTGACCAAGGGAAGTCTTCAGACTTTTGCCAATCATCTAAATGGACTTCTCCTGTATCTAGATAAGAAGATCCAAAGAAATCACGTCTTGTTCCATGCTTATCAACATAAGAGCTATCAGCTATACCAAGGAAGTCACTTAATTTTTGAATAGCATTGTCGTCAGCAAGTCCTTGAATAGCTTGGAAATTTGCATTCAATTCACTCATATCTTTAAAAATACCTTCACCTATTTGACCAAAACGACCATTAGGACCAAAATTCTTATCCTCTAAATAATTACGAACGACACCTTCATTCGCTTTTCTTAATTCAGCAGTAGCAATAGCTAATTGTTGAGTATTTGCATCTAAAGCACTTAGTTCTCCATTATTATCATAAATACTTTCATATGCACCTAATAAAGCGTCTTCCCTTTCTTCAGCCGTAGCATCAGGATGTTCATCATTCCATCCTGTAATTTTAGGTAATCCTTCTTCATCTCTACCTTGGAAGAAAATATCTTCAGCTTCTCCAACTTTCTGATTCATTTCATTAAGTTGATCGGTAGCTTCTTGAACACTTTTAGTAAATTCTTCTTTACAACCATTATAATATTCAACGAGGAAAGAGAACGCCATCATTCCTGCCATAATAGGTCCACCAATGAGGTCGGTCATATTTAAAAGACCGTTTCCAAGTCCTCTTAGACCCTTTGTGACAGATTCCATTTGACCATTAACTTCTTTAACTCCAAAATTAAAACGATTTGCTCTATTAGCAGTCCAACGCCCTTTAGCTGAGGCCCAAGCTCCAGAGGCAGCCCCTTTGATTTCTTCCTTTATTCCAGAGAAAGAATCTTTAATTTGCTGAGAAAGACCAACCATCATGCTTGTTTTCATATAATCTCCTGAGCCAAAAGGACTTCCTGTAGTTGGATCTATACCTCTCATAGCCATTTTAATATCTTTCATCTTAGCTTCATGGTCTTCTACTCCTCCTCCTTCAGATATTATTCTTGCCATCTCAGGAGGCATTCCTGAAACTACTGGAGGCTGATTTGATAATCTATTTAATCTATTTCTTCTCTCTTCAGCTTCAACTTTATCATTATGAGCTTTTGCAGCAGAACGACCTATTTCTTTTGCTCTTTCAATCTCTTCTTGATGAGCTGCCTCTTTTTTTGCAGCAGCAGCTTCTTTTTCTGCTGCAACACGATCCAAATGAGCCTGAAATGCTTCATCACGCATACGATTTTCATTTTCTACTGTTTCTTGAAGCTGTTGGGCTAATCGTCTTTTCTTTTCTTGAATCTCTTGATTTGCCAACGCATCTTTTTGAAGACGTTCTTGTTCGGCCATAGATGATTCATAATGCTGCTTATACTCTTTTTCAAATTGATCTTCTAAATACTGAGATTCTTTTTCCTTAATTTCACTTGCATTAACATAAGCTGATTGAACAGAATTTTCTCGAGTCTTTTCATCACGTTCTTTTTCTTTTTCTTCTTTAGTTTTAAATGTTCCTTTTACAGATTCTTGATGAGCTTTAAACCTTTCATTTCTCATCTTTTCTTCATCTTTAACTTGTTGACGTAACTGTTTAACTAATTCTTTTCTGTGTTTGATTTCTTCATTTTGAAGTTTTATTCTTTCAGTTAAATAGGAACCATGCTCCTTCATATCCTCAACCATTAAAGGGAATAGCTGCTCCATTCCTTTCTCATGAGTCAATCCTTTTCCTGTACCGACATCTACTCCATATTCTTTCAACATCTTTTTCATGGTTGAAGGATGCATACCTTGAAGTGCATTATAAACACCAAGTTCAGTTCTTACATCTTCAGCTGTCCTTCCTTTACGACCTCTCCATCCTTTTACATATCCACCTGATAAGGCAGGAGCATATTTATGTAATTCAGCAGCAGATAATGAACTAAGATCTCTATTTTTAATTTGCTCTAAAGTAAAATCATCTAATGAATTTCGTAAATGTTTCATATACGTTTCATAAGCCATTTTCATTTTTGCCTTAGGGATTGTACCTTTAGATGAAACTAAAATATCTTTAAAATCGTTGAAAGTAAAATCAGGCATAATACCCTGCATAAATGCTTCCGCAAACTCAGGATGACTATAAATATATCTAGTTGGATCGACTTGAGCTCCTAATGATTGACTACTCCAATAAAATGCTTGATTGCCTGATTTTCTACTAAAATTTTGATCATAATAATTTAAGAAAGGTTGTATCGCTGCCAGTTGAACTTCTTTTTCCATATCCTCAAAAGATATAAGACTAGTTGTACTTGGAGAAATAGATGTTGTTGGCCCCATAACTCGTATATTGGTTTTTGGAGCCCCGTATCCCATATGAGAAGATCCTCCTGCGTCTACATAAGGCTCTTGGTATGCTACAGCATCATTAATTATTTTTTCTTCCGCTTGAGCAGCAGCTTCTTCCGCAAGAATATTTGCAATAACATTGTCTGCCGCAATTTTATTTTGATGATTTAAGGCAGCTTCAAAATCACGATTAGCTTGACGAATTTCCCTTAGACATAAGGTATTCTTCTCTATTTCTTCTGAAACTTTTTCTGTTTCAACAGTCGTTTCTTTTTGTTCCTTAACCTCTTCTTGTTTTGCTTTAATTTCTTCTTGTTTTGCTTTAACTTCTTCTTGTTTAGCTCTAAGGGCCTCAATAAATGTTTTTGGTCTATCGCCTTCTTCTTGTTTAACACCATGTTTTTCTTCAAGATATTCAGAATCTGTTTTCTTACTTTTTGTTGATGACTTAGATGATTCTATTTTTTTTGCAAGAGCATCGTAATCGGGATATAATTCTCTCATTAAATTTTCATACTGATCAATAATATATTGTTCAACTGTTTGTTTTGATTCCAATAAAGTTCCCATTTTAGCTGATTTATTTCCTTTGCGAGCTAAAATTTCTTTAACTTCATCAGAAATTCTATCATTCTGTAATAAAGAATTAATCATATCACTATGACGAGCAGAAAAACCATACATTTTTCCAGTCTCTTCAAATTTTTCCTCCATTGCAGTCCAGCCCTTAGTTTGTTCTGCAACTGCAATGTCAATAGCTTTCCATCCTTTATAATTTCCCATTGCATCTACTGCAAATTTTTGTTCAAAAGCTTTTTTAATATCATCAGGGGTCTGGGCTCCCTCAACAGTTAATGATCCCAAAGGAGCTCTCTTTCCAGATCGAGTACTCCCTCTCATCTGTCGAACAGTAACCATATCTCCGCCTTTTAATGCCGACCAAACCTCTCTAATTTCCGATTTAAGAGTACTAAAAACTTTTCTAATACGATTAATCACCGCTCCCATAAATCCTACAAAAGTTACTGCTATTGGAATTGCCGCAAAATCATTATTTAAAAAACCTAATATTTTATTAAAAAACTCCATTGGTGGATTAGCTATTTTAACTAAAATCTCACCTAAATTACGTTCTAATTTTGCCATAGATTCTTGAGTAGCCTTTACATTCGCTTCAAAAGTCTTCATAGATCCTGCAGCTAAATCCTCTGCGGAACGAGCATTTTGAATATCTTTGGTAATATCTTTAATATCAGATGAATCAAGTTTCATCATTTGCTGACCCATCTTTCCTCCTACAATTTTACTCCATATTTGAAGCCTGTCCATTGTAGAAATATCTAACTTATCCATTTGATTCTGAATAAGAGCAATCTGTTGAGAAATTGGCTTCATAGTTTCTTCACCATCTTCCCAAAGATATTCCGGCTTTAATTTAAGCATTCCTAAAGCTTCTTTAACACTATCATCCTGAGTAGCAGGTTTGTTTAAAAAAGCTCTTAATGCTGTACCAGCGATTGATCCGGTAACCCCTTTTTGTGCAAATGCAGCAACGGTACCCATATAATCTTCAAGAATTGCTTTTCCTTCGGTAGTTTCAATATTAGCACCTGCAGCTGCTGCAATACCACCAGAGTATTTTAATGTTTCAGAAACATCATGAGTTGTAATAGGAGCAGTCATTGAAGTTGCAACAAGAAGGTCATTTACATATTGAGAATCTTCTCCAAAATTATTTGACTTCAGATCTCCTCCTAATAAAGCAGTATTTTGAATTAATTCTTCTAAAACGGAATTTAATTCACGACCTTCAAGTTTTGCAGTAGTTAAACCATTTTCAAGAACTTCTGCTTGTTCTGCTGCAGTATTTAACCCTGCACGACCTAATGTTTGAAGCCCTTCTGTAATTTGATCTATATCTGTACGATACTGTACAGAAAATTGATTTGCTTTCTGGCTTAAGTAATCAATATCTGCCGCTGTTTGTCCTGAAACCATTTGAACAATTTTCATGCCCTGTTCCATTTGACCATAGGCATTCATTGCATTCATACCAAGTTGAGCAACTAACGCTCCTGTTGCAATAATTGATGAATCAATAATACCAAAATTATCGTCAACACGGGTCATTGTTTGCATAAAGATATTATTAATTGATGCTAAACCCGCTGTTAATGTTGCAAAACCAGTCATTGCACCTGGTAAAACAGACAACATCATTGATACTTCATTATCTGCCATTTATTATTCACTCCTAAAATAAACTAACATGATTTTCCAATTGAAACTCTGTTCTCCATCTCAAGAAAGCCCATAAAAATATCTTTTCCTCATAAGACAAAAATCCATCTTTCTCAAGTTGAGCAATTTCCGACGGGGTTTTTCTTAATGCAAGACACAACTCCCCGTCAAGTTGTAGACTTGCATTATTTTTGATCAATTTATAATACTTATTGAAACAGTTCTGAATCATCAGCAGTAGTTTGAACCTTGTTAACTTGATCATATAAATCAGTTACAGTTCCGTTTGCAAGCTGAGTTCTCCATTCTTCAGCCGTAAAATAAGGTTCTACAACAGCTGCTTCAAGCATTTTACTTCTAAATTGAGATGAAGCTACATATTCTTCATCTGTCATATCGGCAAGATCTTTTCCTATTAATTTATGATTTAATAAATGAGTATTCTCTGACTCCGTTAATCTTTTTACCATAAATTTTACTTTAGCAAGCTTCATTACTGTTTCACCTATCTGTTCATCAAATACAGGTACAGTAGTTTTTATATAGACAGGAATTAATTGTTTTGCTTGATTAAAAAGTAAATCACGTGTTGCTGTTACAGTAATAAGCTCTTCAACTTTTTGTTTTTCATAATCTTGTTTAATTTGCTTAGTACCTTCAGAATCTCCTTCATTCCTTAAAGCAGCAATAACCTCTTCTGGTGAAGCTCCTTCTCCACCAACATAGCCTTCTTTATAAAGACCTTCATCTTTAGCACTTTTTAAAATACCATCGTCATCTCTAGGAGCTGCCTTAGGTTCTTCATACTCATAACCTTCAGGAAGATCATTTGTTCTTCTCATTTGTCTGGTGACAGACTCCTTATTAATATCATCGACGTCGTTTTCTATAATATATTCGTTTTGTGGTTGATAACCCATAATAATACCTCTAAAAATTCTTATATGTTTTTGTATGCTTTAGAGATATTAAAATGGATTTATTAAAAAAAATTAGACATAAGGGTGTTCAGCCCTTTCATAATAATCTCGACGTTCTTCAATATATTCATCGTAATTTTTATTATAATAAATAAAATCATTTTGAGAAGATCCGTCTACAATATCTCCTTCCTCAAGATCATCAATATCTAATACATACCCTGAAGGAGATACCAATATTGTTTCTTGTGATGATGTTAAAAGATTATCTGCAAATACACTGACATAAAAAAGAGCATTTGTTAAAACTTGTCGAGGTATTTTGCATGAAAGTTCCTTTCCGTATCCTAAATAAAGAACGTGTTTTGTTCCATCTGGTTCACCAAATAATGCATATTTTTGAAGGTCAATCCATTTTTTATCAAAATCAAATATTGCATCTATATATCCCTCTGTATATCCAGCAATTTTTTCCTCATCCTGGCGAGTCAAAACCTGTTCTTTTATTGAAAATTTTAAATTCATTTTTGATGCACCTATAAATATATGTTTTATAAAGAAAAAAATAAAAACTTATAGAATATAATTCTATAAGCCGTCACAAGCCGGATTAACAAGAGGTGCAATCTCATCAATTTTGAATGTAATATCTAAAGCCTTTCCACTAATATCTTCGGTAACAGGATCTCCTTTACCTAAAGATCCTAAGGAATCTTTATCAAGCATACATCCAGTAAGTGCACAAACTTCTTCACCTTGTGTATTTTCACCAGGATCTGAACTGTTGTTGAATAACACCATGTTGAAATAACATCTGTTTAAGTAAATCTTAACCATTGTGGTGTTTGAGAAAATCCTTTTAATCTTAAATGAGATTTTTTCTTGTCCAGGAACCAATGCTGCAGGTTTAGATACACCAGAGTGATAATGTTCTTTTAAATCTCTT
>Ga0310690_10012366_pt1 | contig 10485 bp, 15 predicted proteins | sample AusTroGonzalo_MG_2_FD_207661 | JGI IMG/M metagenome (GOLD analysis project Ga0310690, IMG submission 207661) | Bovine rumen microbial communities from tropical cattle in Woodstock, Queensland, Australia - Gonzalo_04 (v2) (version 2) | ecosystem: Host-associated > Mammals > Digestive system >...
GCTTTTCCTTCTTTATGTCGGTGGTGGTGTTCTGTTTGGCATAGGCATTGCCTTCATTATTAACTATCTTGTTGGCAAGAAGATGCTGGCCAAGGAGATGGAGGCAGAGCAGGCAAAAGTGATGAGTGAAAAGTGATAAGTGAAAAGTCGTGACCCGCGAAGTTTTCATAGCACATGTGGAGCGTGAGCAGGAGGCCCTGAGAGGCTTCTTGCTCGCCCTCTGCTGCGGCAAGAAAGACGATGCCGACGACCTAGCGCAGGATGCGCTGGTGAAGGCTTACCTCTCCTGTGCCGGCTATCAGGACAAGGGAAAATTCCGTTCGTGGCTCTTCAAGATTGCCTACAACACGTTCCTCAACCACAAGGCAAGTCTGCGCAGCACGGAGAGCATCGACGAGGCACGGACACTCGTCAGCAGCACCGCAGCCGACTCGTCCTTTGAGCACCAAGACCTCTATTTGGCCCTGCGTACACTGCCCCCCAAAGAACGTTCGGCCATCACGCTGTTCTATCTCAACGGCTACAACATCAAGGAGATAGCCGCCATTACCGAGACCTCGGAAGATGCCGTCAAGAAGCAGCTCTCACGAGGACGTGACAAACTTAAGGAAGAGTTGAAGGTTGATGGTTGATGGTTGAAAGTTGAAATATTAAAAGTTATGATGAAAGATAAAGCCCTTGAGGAATTGTTCCTCGCACAAAAGCCCCAGTTCACGGACAAAGCCGACTTCATGGCAGCGCTTACCAAGCGTCTGGATGCCGTAGAGTTCATCAAGCAGCATCAGGAGACAACCATCCGTCGCTACAAGATGTTGATGGTGGCGGCCTTCGTGGTGGGCATCGTCAGCGGTGCCGTCGCCATTGGCTATCTGCTGTCCATGCCTGCCGAAGTGCCACTTTTCACCTTCCATGTGCAGACAGGTCTCCTGCTGTGTCTGGCAGAGAATTCCCGCCTTATTGCAGCTACAGGTCTTTCGCTGCTGATGACGCTGGGCATTATCAGCATCATCAGCAACATTCAGGACATCCAACGTATGCGTGTACAGATGGGCTAAGAAACCGATTCCGCCTATCAAGACGATAACAGAATCAGCACGCCACTAACTGCAATGTAGGCATAGACGATGTAGCGGAAGATGCGGTTGGGGATGCATTTGAACACAAAAGCTCCCAAGCAGGTGCCTACAATGACGCCACCAAGGCCGAAAAGATAATCCGTCAGGACTGTCGTCGTCAGGAAACCGTTGCAGGCCCGGACAATGGTCATCATCACGTTGCCAATGAGGAAGTAGGTCTGGGTCATCGCCATGTAATGTTCCTTCGAAGGCTCCGACTGGATGAAGTAAAGCACGGCGGGAGGGCCTTGCATTCCAAAGAATCCTCCCATCAGTCCGCTCAACGTTCCTGCTCCGACTTGCACACGCTTGGTCGTGGGCAGTTTTATCTTTTGGCTAAACAAAGCGAAATAAATGCTGATTACAATGAGCGCCACACCGAGGATTTGCCTCAGGATGTGGTCTTCAATGCGCGTCAGGGCGAAAATTGCTATCGATGAAACAATGACAAATGTCAGCAGAATCGGCCAGAGCCGATGCCACGTGACATAATCGCGCAAACGCCAGACGATGACAGCCGAGGTAGTGATGGCAAGAAGTCCCGAGAGCGTCGTAGCCTCTCCGTAACTGGGCATAAAGAACGGCAGCATCGTCATGATGAAAATGCCGAAGCCGAAGCCAGTCGTGCGCTGCACGAAACTGGCTCCGATGCTCAGTAGGAAGAAGCAACTATACAGCATTTCCCGATAAGCAACCTGCTTAGTAGAACTTAACGATGTCGTCCAGGGGTCTGCGTTCAGGACGGTTAGGTTCTCCGGCTCTGTAGCCCAGTGAGATGACGGCCATAATGGTCTCGCTTTCGGGAATGTTGAAGAGAGTACGGAGACTGTCAGCGTCGCGCATGCCCATGATGAGCGTGTCGAAGCCCATGGCGCGAGCCTTCAGAATCAGGTAGCAGTTGCTCAGGCCGTTGTCGTAGGCGCCCCATCCGTCGCCCACTTCGTTGGTCTGATTGCCCTGGAAGAAGCCCGACTTGCCCCGCTCGAACGTTGAGACAATCAGGACCGGGGCATCCTTGATGCGCTCCTTGTTGCCTCCCACCATATCCTGAACGGCGGCTACTTTCTCCTGACTGATAGCAACGTAATATTTCGTGGGCTGTTGATTGGCCCACGACGGAGCCTCCTGTGTAGCCGTCAGAAGCGCGCGGACCTCAGCCTCTGAAATCTTCTTCGAGGCATCGTAGCTGCGGACGCTTCGTCTTGTTGTCAGTACTTCGTCGAACGAAACGACGTCCGTCGACACTTCTTTCTTATCATCACAGCCAGTCACGGCCAACAGTGCTGCTATGGCACCAAGAATTATTGCTTTTTTCATCTTTCTTTAGTTTATTTGTCGGGTAAATAATCATAATCGGGGTACAAATATAACGCTATTTCAGCACGGCCTTCACATCGGTCACCATGTCCTTATGCTGCTCGTCGGGTTTGGTCAGCTCAGATGAAAGCGTGATATTGCCGGGCTTGTCCTTGGTGGAGAAGGTGCCTGTGTAGACGATGTCGCTGTCGAAAATCAGCGTGGCTTCGACCTTCACTTTGTAGGTTCCCTGCGGCACGGCCTTGCCTTGCTCATCGGTAAAGTCCCATGTGAAAGTCTGCACGCCGCCGCTCTGAGGAGTGGCACCAGTAACGGCATCCAACTGCACGTCGGTCTTCTCATCGGCCTTCGATGTCTTCACCCATGTTGGCACACAGGCCGGGCGCACAATGTAACCACGTTTGGCCGGTTCGGCGCCTCGGGCGCGGCCTTTCGTGGTGTACGAGGTGACGAAGAGCGTCTTTACGAACTCACCCTTTTCGTTCTCTATCCACACGGCGTACTGGTTGGAACCAGGGCCAGCCTGTTTCTGATAGTTGAATGACACTTCGAGGGTCTTGGCTTTGGCAGCCTTTCCCTGCTTGTTCTGAGCAATAGCGGGTATTAAAAGCAGAACACCTGCAAGAACCGCTGTGATAATCGATCTTTTCCTCATAAATGTAGTTTTTTTGTTGGGGTACTTAATATTCATGGTGCAAAGATAGCGATAATTCCGTAATTATCACTATCTTTGCAAATAAAATTAAATGTATTTTGTTATTACACTAACATGAAGTAAAAAAGCAACTACGATAGATGGCATGGAAACGGAAATATCGCTGTAAAGCCTGTGGCTATGAGGCCGAGGTGTATGAGGGACGCGGCTTGTTCCGCCAAAAGATCACGCCGATGTCCTGCCCTGACTGCAAGAGCATCCAGAACATTGTGGTGGGTGGTATCATTGCAGACGTGGCACCATCATACAGGAGTGAGGTTGGCCGCCTGTGTCTGCAGTGTGGCAGCGATAACATCCGTATATGGGACATGAAGACCTGTCCCAAGTGCCGGGGCGATATGGAAGATACCGGCGAAAAGGAGTTTTGGACATGAACAGAACAATCAGAGAGGCTATACCAGCCGCAAGCCGATTGAGGAAACTGTTACTTACCTATAATATATAAAAATGAGCGCAACTCCCAGACGGGAATTGCGCTCAAACTTTTTATTCAGAATCTTGCGATTACTCTTCAACAGCAGCCTGGGCGGCGGCTAACGGATGTTGATAATCAGCTACTTACAGGTTTAGTGTAAAGTACTAGCACCTTAAATCCGACACATTCTGCGCGTTTTTACACGCTCGTAACGTGTTTATGGAGCAGAATCTTCTTTTTATGTAATTATTTCAATTTTTGTTTTACACTAAATTGATCGACCTTTGTCTCACAATCGTTAACTGTTAATGCTTCACATGTCCCGAAGAAACATAGCCTTCAAAAGCACGTTCTGCAAATTTTGCTCGCAAAATTAATGATTTCTCATGACTTTACGGTTGTTTTGCACGTTTTTCTTGCAGAATGTGTTTGTTTTTAATATAAATTAAGGTAAAAACCACATTCAGTTACCAATTTCTGGTTTCGATTAAAAGAAAAACGGATGGATTTCAATGCCGGAGGTTTAGGTTTAAGTTTAGATGTTCTTATATATATAATTAAGGTATAGTAAACCCAAATCAGGAGATTGAAGGTTTAATGTTTTAGTTTAGAGAGGCATGTATATATACATGGGTAAACTTAAACCTAAACTTTGCAGAATGAAACGACTTGATGTTTCCCAAAATTCACATTTTTCTTTTTACTGAAAAGAATATATCTATGTACCCTCCCCCTTCTCATTCCACTATCTACTATACAGCCAATCTATGACCATCGTTTTGTTATATCTCATTTTGCAAATTATATTACACATGATATTATGTGCAAATACACATATAACAAAATTACTAATCAATTGCTTTGGGGGTATCTTTCGGATTATAGCAAGAAAACTCGCCAATTTGCAGTTATTTAGCATTTTGACGAGTTTTCTTCTTGAATTTAGGAAAATAACTCTGAAAAGTATCTTCTCATTATTTAACATATGTGGCATAAAAGTCGCAGAATGCCTTCCTAATATCATCTCTTACCCTTCGAAACTCGGATATAACAAAATCCTTACTTCCAATTACTTTAGAAGGGTCGTCGAAACCGATGTGAATTCGTTTGCCGACTTTGCCAACAAAAGTGGGACATGTCTCATTCGCCCCTCCACAAACAGTTATCACATAGTCCCATGGTTCATCCAGATATTCTTTGACATTTCGGGGTACATGATGGGAAATGTCTATCCCTACTTCTGCCATTACTGATATAGCCAAAGGGTGAACTCGTTCGGCTGGGGATATTCCTGCAGAATACACTTCTATGTGGCTATCAAATGACTGTAGAAAGCCATGTGCCATTTGGCTACGGCAACTATTGCCTGTGCATAAAACAAGGATTCTCATAGGAATAAGTTAAAAAGATAGCCCAATAGAATTATAAACAGCGTAATGGTACCGAAGAAGATACCGATGAGCCGCCATGTCATGACTTTCTTTAGAAGGGTGGCTTCGGGTAGCGACAATCCTACTACTGCCATCATGAAGGCAATGGCAGTGCCAAGAGGAATGCCCTTGGCTACGAATACTTCGATAATGGGAACTATGCCAGCAGCGTTGGCATACATCGGAACGGCAAGAACGACTGCAAGAGGCACGGCAAACCAGTTGTCGCGAGCCATGTAGGTCTCAAAGAATCCCTCTGGCACGAAGCCGTGCATCATGGCTCCGATGCCGATACCAATGATGACATAAAGCAGCACACCACGCACGATGCCCCATGCCTCACGGAGAATGGATGGCAGACGGCGGGTGAAGCTGACGTGCTCAGCCTCCCATGCCTCTGTCTGCTGTGTGGACTGCATCTGAATTTGTTTCACCCAGTCACTTAATAGCGGTTCAAGCTGCATTCTTCCTAAAAGGAAGCCGCCAATCATACCGAGCAGGATGCCGCTAACGACATAGATGGCTGTGACCTTCACGCCAAACGAACCAAGAAACATTGCTACGGCTACCTCGTTGACCAACGGCGAAGTGATGAGAAAGGCGAGAGTGACACCGAGCGGTATGCCTCCTTTGACGAAGCCAATGAACAAGGGGATGGACGAACAGGAGCAGAACGGGGTGATGGCTCCGAAGACGGAAGCCAGCAAGTATTGCAGCCCGTAGAGCCGATGAGTCATAAGATAGTTGCGCAGTCGTTCAATAGGGAAATAGGCATTCACCACGCCCATCAATGCGCTGATGACAAAGAGCAGCAGCAGGATCTTCACCGAGTCGTAGATGAAGAAGTTGAGGGCTGAGCCGAGACCCGATGTAGCATCGAGTCCCAGCAACCCATAAGTAAGCCAGTCGGCCATTTGCTGTATCATAAGCCAAGTGCCTTTCTAACATCGGCCTCCGTCGGTACGGAGCCTTTGATTTTCACTTCGCCGTCAACGACCACTGCAGGAGTGCCCATGACATTATACTCCATCACACGCATGATGTCAGTCACATACTCTACATTGGCATCAATGCCACTTTCGATGACAACCTTGTTGACCACTTCGAGTGCCTTCTTGCAACGGCTGCACCCTGAGCCTAAAACCTTGATTTCCATAAATGATTTATTTGTTTGTTTTTATTTGATTTTCTCATACAACGAGAGCAGTTTCTCTTGATAGAATTTTCGTAGCAAGGGTTCTGCTTCTCCCATCGGTTTTGCCGGTATCAGGTCGATGACCTCGTCTGTACTCATGTCAGCCTCGAAAAACAATTCTATGGCAGCGGTGAGTGTTTGATGAATGGCTTGCTTGCTTTCATCACCATCAAGTGCTGTTTGCATAGCTATCTGCTGAAGTTCCTGCAGCTGGTACCAGAAATATGTTGGCAGCATTGCGGAGGTAATGACGTAGCCGCCCAGCTTATTTTCCATCGTCTCAAACACATGGCCTGTCGGCTCGAACAGTGCAAGAATGGAGTCTTTCCCTGTCTTGTCGAACGAAGGATGGAATGCCACGGGATTGTATCCTTTGCCTATCAAAGAGGTGGCGGAAGGTATCATCCTGACCACCTTGTCTGTTTTCAGGCAACTACCTATTTGAGTTGTTGTCACCTTGGGTGCAAGCGATACGATGGTCGCATCGGTGTGGCAGGATTCCTCCAACTCCGACAGCAGTTGCACCAAAACAGGAGGATGCAGGGCAAAGATGACCAGATCCTGTCTGAACGCATCGGCCAAACTTGTTGCTTCAACCTGTGGATATTCAGACCTCAAACGCATGAAAGTTTGCTCGTCCTTCTCATAGACATTGATAGCGTCAAAGTGATGGGACGCATTCTGGAAGGCCTTGAGCAATATCCGCACGATGCGCCCTCCTCCGATAAATGAAAGTCTTTTGTAATCCATATTCTTCTCTTTTTAAAAATAAATGATGTATGTTTCGTAAATTCCAACGAGTATGAAGAGGATGGCCACCACGAGGGTTGCCCAGCGTTCAATCGCCTTTACACGTCCATAGAACTTTCCTATCTCTCCGGCACTAAATGCCAGGAGCCATGCCACGATGAGTACAGGCAGGGCTGTGGCAATGGCAAAGACCACCGGAAGCAGATAACCCATCCGAGCCGTTGCCGACATGGGGATAAGCATTCCGAAATAGAACATGCCGCTCGACGGGCAGAATGCCATCGCAAACAGCACACCCAACAGGAAAGCTCCCCAACCTCCTCTCTTGGCTATGTGCTCGCCTTTGCCGTTGAAGCCAAACTGTGGAAGGTTCAGCCGGTTCCCGAACAACATCAGCAGTCCGATGACGATGAGCAACGGGCCAAGCAGCAGCTCGCCCCAACTGGCAATGAACTGTTGTATGCCAAACATCGAGGCTCCGCTACGGATAATGATGATGAGCATCAGACCCAATAGTGTATAGGCTACCGTGCGCCCCAGCGTATAGAGCAGTCCCTTGCGGAAAGCGCTGTAGCGGTTCTCAATGTCTTTGCCTATATAGCCGATGGCGGCAATATTCGTGGCCAGCGGACAGGGTGAGATAGCCGTCAACAGCCCCAGCAGAAAGGCTGTCAGCACGGGCGTGGTGCTATTGTCGAGAAGCGTTTGCAGAAAATCCATAAACCTAATCAAGTATTTGATTGATCTTTGCTTCCAGGTCAGCTTTGAATTTGTCAGCTTGTCTGAGTGATGTGCTGAAGGCAAGCTCCGTCAGGTTCTCTGCCGTTTCCTTGCTGCCGTCATGTTGCACCACGAACAGCGATGACCACGAAACCTGGTATTTCTCAGCCAACTTTGCGTTCTCCCGTTTAGAAATGTCAACGACTCGCCACACCACCTTGCCCTGCTTCATCTGCTCCGCAAACTTCGCATCTAACAGTTCCTTGGCGTTCTTCTCAATCGAGCGGCAAGTCATGCACCGCTGTTTGCCGTGGAAATAGAGTATCTCAACGAAGTCATTCACTTGCCCCGACTGCGCTTTGGTGGTCACAGCGTTTGATTTCTCACCACAGGCCAGCAATATGAAACTGACCATCATTAAAACTAATGTTCTTTTCATTTTAAGTTACATTTATTGTTTGTTGTTTGTAGAACTACGAACATATAATATACAACAATCCCCTATATGATATAATTACATCGTTTATAAATTATAGAATTACTTACTGCAACCGCAGTCGGATTTCGTCATTTCTTGACTGAAGAACTCTTGAAAGAGCATCTTGGCCAGCATCCAGTTGTCGCGGTTGATGCAATATCTCACCTTCGGCATCTCGATGGTTCCTTGTATAAGTCCTGCATCCTTCAGTTCTGTCAGATGTTGTGAGACTGTAGCTTTGGCAATGGGCAGTTCTTCGTGTATGTCACCAAAATAGCATTGTTCCTGCTTCGCTAGAAACTGCATAATAGCAATACGTGCAGGATGTCCCAAAGCTTTGGCAAATCGGGCTATCCGCTCCTGTTTCTCTGTATATACTTTCTTGTTCTCCATACTGAAATGTCTTAATTTGTTCGCAAAGTTACGAACAATAATTCGAATATGCAAACATTTGTTCGTAAATTTGCGAATGATTAACATAATTTTTCAACAAACTAATATTTTTACTCTAAAAAGGATGAAATAACTTTATGTCATTTCAATAAAGTAAGCAATTTAAAAAAAGCATCTTTGTATATACACCAATAATTCTCTTATCACTCCAATATTCTCTGATACAACCGAACCTGCTTCTTGTCGAGATTCGTAATCCTTATCTGAACCTTGGTTGGACATTCTATATTATCAGACAAAGACGAAAGGAGTATCGTTATAACCTGTTCGACGTTTGTAAATCCAGAATCTTCGATTACAGATACGCATTCACCGCTTATGAATGCCTCTCCGCGAATAAGATTGTACTTTGACATCCTCTCAAAGGAATTATCGGAATCTTCACGATTGACTATATCCTCATTACTGAAGAAAATATAGTCAATGACTTTTTCATTCAATTCCCATACTGGTGAGTAATCTATCTTGGTATATACCCTTGCCATCTTGTAGGTAGAGTGATTGAGTGCGAAGTCAATGTCACCAAGTGATGCACCACATCCATTCTGGGCTATCGTTGCCCATGAATGGCGGAAGGAATACAGGCTAGCATGAAAGTCTGGTGAGACTTTCTTGCAGATTTGACTGATACCTGCATTTACATTAGCATTGAATGAGTCTGGAGTACTAAGACGCTCCTGAAAGTCAAAAAGCCAAGGAGAATCCATGTCTTTGGACAAGTACTTCTCAAAGGTCGGCAAAATGAACTGTGGAACCCTTATCTCAAAGTAGGCATTGTCGGACCTAGCTTTTCTTGTCTTTCTTCTATTATAGTGGAAAATGCCTTCATGGTATTGGCTTTTTTCAGCATAGAACAAATCCACACTATTGATGCCACACATACAGAAGCTTATCAATGCAACATCCTGTCCCAGTTCCTGGAGTGGATGAGTGAATCTGCTGAAGTCGGGAACAATAGCGAAGAATTTGCGAAGCATATTGGGGCTTATTGCTCTTTTGTTTGGCGTGTCTTCCTTAGGTATTGTAATCTTGAGCCATGGATTTGTGATTAACTGAATACCTCTTTCCTCATCGTTGTACTCCAACATGGCTGCTTTATATATCTGCCTGATGTTGATTGGATATTTATGTTTCGACCTTGCCGTCTGGGAAAGAGACTCTATCCATCGGGAAAGGAATGAGTATGTCAGTTGCGAAAACATGATCTCGTTACCACCAGCGAACTTTTCTAAGCTATAAAGTGCCCACTTGTAATCACGTGAGGTTCTTTCCTGCCCTCTGGATATCATCTTTTCAATGTGCTTACGAGCATACAATGAAAACGAGATTCCGCCTTTCCCCTTCTGAATATAGTCAACTATTTCCTTAACCGTCCAGTCTTGTGTGTCAATCCTATTCAAGGTGTTATAGTATCTGGATATTATTTTGGTAGTTTGTTCCGCTACAAAGGGGTCAATAATATCATGTTTGTCTCTACTCAATCCATCATCGTCAACAACCCATGAGGTTCTGATGTATTTACTCTTGCGATTTTGAGTTACTCGTATGTAAACTACATACATTCCGTCCTTTCTCTGACGTAATACCTTTGCTTTGAAGAATGCCATATATCTGTTTATTAAAAATTAGACCATATAATATATATAAACAGATGGATGGCAGTGGTCTTTATCCTATTGGCACACGGAATAGACAAGCACATTTTGCGTAAAACACGTGCAGAATGTGTTAAACAAATGTTGATTTTCTGCACGTTTTTGCCTATTTTTGTATAATTAGAAAAATAAACAAAATTGGGATAAATCTTTAATTATAAAAGACTTATCCCAATTAATTAAAGTATCATTTCACCTTGTCTTATTCCTCCAGAGCGCCCTGGGCGGCGGCAAGACGTGCG
>Ga0310690_10012369_pt1 | contig 10485 bp, 5 predicted proteins | sample AusTroGonzalo_MG_2_FD_207661 | JGI IMG/M metagenome (GOLD analysis project Ga0310690, IMG submission 207661) | Bovine rumen microbial communities from tropical cattle in Woodstock, Queensland, Australia - Gonzalo_04 (v2) (version 2) | ecosystem: Host-associated > Mammals > Digestive system >...
TCCCTCTCCAGACGGCAGGCGCGTTCCACTCGAAGTTCATGCAGCCGGCCCGCGACAAGCTTGCGCCGATCCTCGACGGCATCGAGTTCAAGGCGCCGAAGATCCCCGTGCTCTCCAACGTCACGGGACAGCCGCACTCGTCCGATCCCGGCGAGATCAAGGCCGTCATGCTCCGTCAGGTGACGGAGACGACGCGCTGGGCTGACGACGTGGCGGCGGCTAAGGCGCTGGGCGGCACGCGGTTCGTGGAGTTCGGCCCGGGCAAGGTGCTTTCCGGCCTGATCAAGAAGATCGACCCGGCGCTCGAGACACTGAACGTGGGCGACATCGCGTCGCTTGACGCCACGGTCGCCGCGCTCGGCTGATGCGCCGCGGCAGGAACATTTGCAACATGAAAGGAGAATAGTTAGATGAAGACGACATTGGTGAAATCCGGCCGCCGCCTGGCGGTGTTTCTTGGCCTTGCCGCCGCTTTCGCGCTTCCGGCGGGAGCGCTGACGGTCGAGAAGGTCTACCGTACGAGCGCGACGGCATGCGACGTGCAGCTGTCGTATGCGGCGGCGGCGTCCGACCGCGCCGTGCTTGTCGCGTGGGGAAGTTCCGACGCGGGCGCGTCCTTCACGGCGTGGCCGAACTGCACCTACGCCGAGGGTAGCGCGGGCGCCGGATCGACGACGTGCCGCGTGGCGCTGCCGACCAATGTCCTCACGTCGGCGTACATGCGCTTCTTCCTCGTGCCGGACAACCAGCAGCTTGACTGGATCGAGACGGACGGCACGCAGTTCATCCGCACCGACTACTATCCCGGCCCCGCCGACACGACGATCTTCGCCGACTTCCAGCCGAAGAGCGTGCAGCCCTACCAGCAGCGCGTGTTCGGCACCCCGACCGGATACGGTCTCACCGTCCACGCCTACATCAACGGCAGCGGCAAGTGGTCGTGGTGCTACAGCAACGCCGGCAACTGGACGACGAGCGACATCGCCGTGGAGACGAAACGCACGCAGATTCTGCTGGACGCCTACAACGACAAGTACACGCTCACGATCGACGGCGTGCAGAAGAAGACGATGACCATCTCCGGCTCCGTTTCGGCGGCCAACCGCACGGGCACTGCCACCGTGCCGCTCAGCATCTTCTCGCATGCCGCGAACGCCGACTATCGCATCAGCGCGAAGTTCTATTCGTTCTCCTTGGCGCGCAACGGTACGGCGGTACACGACTTCCAGCCGTACATCAAGCATGGCGTCGTGGGCATGCGCGACGCGGTGACGGGCAGGTTCTTCCCGCGCACCGTTGGCAACATGCTCTTTGGCGCGCCGCCGGCGTCGGGCGCCGCGAGCGAGACGTCCGCAGCCGTATCGCCGTTCGGCCCCGTCAAGGTGACGTCCTGCTACCGCTCGGATGCCGACCTTGGCACGTTGGACGTTTCCTTCGCCGCCTCCTCCTCCGCGCGCGAGGTCTGGTATGCGTGGGACGACGCGGACAAGGGCGCGATGTTCTCCGCATGGGCGCACAACGAGCGCATCGGCACGCTTGCCGCCAAGGCGACGTACGGACGCTACCACCTGCCGCCCGGGGCAAAGGGATTCGCGAAGGGCCGTATCTTCCTGCTGTCTTCCGGCGGTTCCTACGACTGTTCCTACATTCGCGGCGAAGGGCGCCAGGCCATCGACACGGGCATCCTCGCGGGCACGAACGTGTGCATCTCGGCGGACCTTCGCCTGCACTCGTCGATCGTCCAGCAGCGCGCGTTCGGCGTGGACACCAGCCTCTTCACGCTGGCCGCCTACATCAACGGCAGCGGCTACTGGGCCTGGGCAGCGAAAAATGATGCGGGCAATTGGACGGGAACGACGGTCAAGCCGAGGCTGGACGTCCGCACCCAGATCACGCTCGACTGCCCGAACGACCGCTACACCATCAGCCATGACGGCCAGCAGGTCTATACGGTGGCGCTCTCGTCGCACCCGGACGTTGCGACGAACAGCACGAAGATCGGCAACGTGACGCTCGCGCTCTTGGCCGGCAAGGCGACGAACGGCCTTTACTACAACCACGCCTACGCCGAGCTGTACGGCGCGTCCGTGCAGACGAACGGCGTGGCGGCGCGCACGTTCACGCCGTTCGTCGCGAACGGCGTGGCGCTGATGCGCGATGCCGTGACCGGCACGACGTTCGGCAACTCCACCACCAACTACACCGCGCAGTTCATTCCCGGCGGGCGTCTCGACGCGCCGGCGGCGCTGGCGGTGGGCGACGTGCTCGACGTGGACGAGCTGGCCGCCGCCACCAGGTCCGACGACGTGATGGCGGACGCGGCGTTCTGGGTTCGCGACTTCAGCGGCGATTTGGACGGAAACGGCATTGTGGACGACTTCCTGATCGAGGGTGGCGACTTTCTTGGACGGAACGACTTCACCTTGCGGGCGTTCGGTCCTGCTGGATACAAGCCCGTGTTCTCGAACGAGTTCGTGCGCATGCCGGGGCGCAGCGTCGGTCGCCAGATGTGTACCGTCTACCTCCCACAGCCGATCGTCTACACGAACGAGGCGCAGACGATGGGCCTCGCCTATCCCTCCACGATCCAGCTCCGTTACGCGCTGAAGGATTTCGACGACCACTACACGCTGATCATGCGCGTACGTCCCGATTTCACAACGCCCTGCAACGGCACGCAGTGGCTCGCCCACTTCGCGCACGGTGGCGGCAAGGGGCTGATGTTCGGTTTTACCGGATCGGGTACCGCCAAGTCGCGCAAACTCGCCGTCTACGTCGGCGGGTCGAGCGTCGATGTCGGCAGCATCTACTGCACGAACGGTTGGTGCGACATCGCGATGATCGCCGACGGGCGGAAGCTCACGTGCATGCTCGTGCGCGACTGGAAGCAGACGGGCGAGACGACGGGCGCGACGTATATAAATACCATAACGATTCCGACGCAACGGCAGCTCGCTCCCAACCACACGGACTTCCTGATCGGCGCCGAGTCGACGGCATCTGGGGGACGGCCCTACCCGATGGGCGCCAACGACAATTCCATCAAGTGCTTCCGCGGCAGCATCGCGCAAGTTGCCGCGTGGCGGCGCACGCTGTCGACCGAGGAGATTTACCGCGCCCTCGGCTGTCCGAAGACCGACATCTGGCGCGTGGGCGTGCAGGACGGCAAGGCGGGGCCCGACTACGCCGGGGTGAGGTCGGCGGACGGATTCGACGTGGACGGCACGTCGTGGCCGCTCGCGGACGGCCTTGCCGCCCGGCAGTCCGTCACGTTCAAGTTCCCGCTCGACGCCGGCTACGAGACGGATCTGCCGCAATTCCTCCGCTGGAAGTCGCTCGACGGGTCCGCGAAGGGGTTCCTGAGCGTGACTGTGAACGACAAGAACCTGCAGTCGCATTTAGCCTCGCCTGGGAAGTGGATGAACGTCTTCGTGCCTGCGAACCTGCTCAAGTCCGGAACGAACACGCTCACGGTCACGCGCACCGATACGGGCGCGGGCACGATCATGCCGGACACGGTCGTGTTTGGCGGCGGCTGGCAGGTCGGCAAGGTTGACACCGGTTATTCCGAATACGGGCAGGAGTGGTCGACGAAACGCGACTACTACGTGGCGGACGGCAACCTGCGCGACGTGAGCCGCGTGATCCAGTCGGCGCGCAGTCCGACCGTGACGAACCTCAACCTCCACTTCAGCATGCCTGCCGAGCTGGTCGGCGCGTGCCGCTGGCGCTTGCGCGTGGCGACGATCAACGGCGTGTACCCAAGTGCGGGTACGTTACCGCTGCGCGTCGATCTCAACGGGCGCAACGTGTTCGCGCAGGACGTGAAAGCCGGCAAAGACTATCCAATCGAGCTGGAGCCGGAGGACTTGCCGGCCGGGCAGAACCTCATCAAGCTCATGAATGCCGCGCCGGACATGGGCGGAAACTACTACATTGGCTTCAACGCCATCATCCTCGAGCCGATCCGTCCCGTCGACGGCACGATCTTGTTCTTGCACTGATCCGCAACTTGAAGGAGCGTTGAGATGAGACGTTCTGCCATTTTTCTGTTCCTTGTCATGTGCCATGTTGCGGGGGCGGATACCGTCCTCTTCGACGCGGCCACGGCCGACCGTGCCGCGCTATCCGCGCAGGACGGCGCCGCGTTCGTGCTGAAGAACGGTCTGCTGACCGTCACGACGAAGCCCTCGGAGAAGTACCCCGGCTTCTGCGTGGCGGGCAAGTGGGACCTTTCCGCGTGCCGCCGCATCGAGGTGGAGTTCGTGAACGGGGGCATCTGGGGAAAGTACACGCTCCGCCTCCTCAACCCGGGCGGCAATCCTGGCAAGGGGGTGGGCAGCAAGGTGTTCAAGCTGCCGATCAAGGGCGAGAAGCACGCCGTGCTGGGCGCGGACTTCCCGCCGTCCCTGCCAGCTTGGGATTCGATCGTCTCAAAGCTGTCGAATCTACGCACATGGGCGCTGCCATACATGATCTGGGCGGAGTGGAACAGCGATGCGGCCAGCTGGTCGCCTGTGCCAGGTGGATTCGGCAGCATCGACGCCAAGGACGTGAGGCAGGTGGCGGTCTACATCAACAATCCGACGTTGCCGCACGTGTGGAGCGTGAAGCGGATCGTCGCGCTGGACGGGAAAGGCGTGGCCGCGCGTCCGATACCGCCATGGGCAAAGATGAAGGAAGACGAGTTCTTCCCGTTCATCGACAGGTACGGGCAGTTCAAGCATCGCGACTGGCCGGACAAGGTGCATTCCGACGCCGACTTCGCCAGCCAGCGCGAGAAGGAGGAGAAGGACCTTGCGGCGCATCCGGGTCCGAAGGGATGGGACAAGTGGGGCGGCTGGGCCGACGGACCGCAGCTGCCGAAGACGGGCGGCTTCTCCACGACGAAGTGGAAGGGCAAGTGGTGGATCGTCGATCCCGACGGGCACCTCTGGTGGAGCCACGGTCCGGTGCGCGTGACGCCGTCGAGCGCGATGACGCCGCTCGCCACGCCCGCAGGCGACCGCGCGGGATGGTTCGCGGAGCTGCCAGCGAGGAACGATCCCGTTTTCGGCGCGTTCTACGAGACGCGCGACGCGTTGCTGTGGCCGTACTACGGCAAGCGCGGCATCAGCAGCGTGTACGACTTCTCCGCCGCGAACATCCGGCGGAAATACGGCGAGAAGTGGTTCGAGACGTGGTCCGACCTCGCGCACCGCCGCCTGCGCAGCTGGTGCTGCAACACGATCGCCAACTCGTCAGACAAGCGCATCTGCCTGATGGACCGCACGCCCTACACCGACCGCTTCGAGGTGCACGCGCGACCGATCGCCGGACACAAGGGCGGATGGTGGGAGTTCTGCGACCCGTTCGATCCTTCGTTCCGCGCAGAGGCGCGCCGCATGACGGAGGTGTACCGCGCCGAGATCGCCGACCCGTGGTGCTTCGGCTTCTTCGTGGACAACGAGCACCACTGGGGGCAGCCTCATTCTCTCGGCCTCTCCACGCTCAAGTCGCCCGCGGACCAGCCGTGCAAGGCAGTGTTCCGCGACCGCATGAAGGCGAAGTACGGCGAAGTCGCGAAGCTGAACGCCAAGTGGGGCACCGCATACGCCGACTGGGAAGGGTTCATTTCGGACACGAAGGGGCCGGATCCGCTCGGCGGCGCGCGCGCCGACCTGGAGGATTTCTCCTCCGAGATCGCCGAGAACTACTACCGCATCATCCGCGAGGAACTGAAGCGCGCGAACCTCGGCAAGCTCTATCTCGGCTGCCGCTGGGCAGGTGGCGCGCCGGCGTTCACGGTGAAGGCGGCGGCGAAATACTGCGACGTGATCAGCTATAACGTCTACCGCAAGGAGATGAGCGGCTTCAAGCTGCCGGAGGGCGTTGACGCGCCGGTGATGATCGGCGAGTTCCACTTCGGCGCGCTAGACCGCGGGCCGTTCTGTCCGGGCCTCATACTGCTGCGCGACCAGAACCACCGCGCGCAGACGTACAAGGACTACGTGCGCACGTCGCTAGAGCATCCGCAGATCGTGGGCGTGCACTGGCACCAGTTCTCCGACCAGGCGACGTCCGGCCGCTTCGATGGCGAGAACATGCAGGTGGGCTGGACGGACGTGTGCGACACGCCGTACTGGGAGACGGTCGAGGCCATACGCGAGATCGGCGCCAAGCTTTACGAGATCAGATCCGGCCGATAGGATCGCTACATGAAACTTCTGACGAAGGAAAGGTCAATGCTATGCTGACAAGAAGATTCTTCATTGGCGGACTGTCCGCCGCGTTCGCGGCTGGGCCGCAGAAGCTGTTTGCCAAGGAGGAAGCGGACTTCGACGACAACCTGCTCGTGTTCCTGTCTGATGTCCACGCGGGTGCGGCCAAGACGTGCAAGTGCGCGCGCAAGAAGCTGAAGGAGTCGGTGGCGGAGATACTGAAGATGCGTCCGTTGCCGCGCAACGTGCTCGTGTTCGGCGACGTGGCGCATGTCTGCGGATTGGGCGTGGACTATGACGCCTCGCGTCCGCACTTCAAGCTGCTGGAGGACGCGGGCATCACAGTGACGGTGGGCATGGGCAACCACGACCGCCGCAGCGAGTTCGCCGTCCGCTGGCCCGATGCGCCAGGAAAGTCGCTCGTGCCGGGCCGGTTCGTGCATCTGGTCGAGACGCCAGGCGTCGGTTTCCTGATGCTGGATTCCCTGCAGGGTACTGACGACCGCGCCCAGGACGACTTCGGACCGGTGCCGGGTGCGCTGTCGGACGAGCAGCAGGTGTTCCTGCGCGATTTCCTCGCCAAGCGGACGAAGCCCGTCATCCTCTGCGCGCACCATGCTCCCACGGAAATGAAAGTCTGCGGCAAGCCGCTCTCCCTCGTCGTCGTCACCACGCCCTGCATCGCCGGATACATCCACGGGCACAACCATCGTTGGACGCGGGCCTGGCTGCGCAACAAAAATCAGAAAACCCCGGAACGCGCCAAGCACGTGCTGTGCCTGCCGTCGAACGGCCTGTGGGGCGACATCGGCTACGCCACGTGCCGCGTGTCGCCGGGGAAAGTGGAGGTCGCTCCTACACTGAAGGACTTCTGGCTGTCGCGTCCGGTGGCTGCGGAACGCCGTCCGCCCGAGTGGAACGACATTCTGGCCGAAGGACGCGCCTCCGGCCCCTGTACCTTCCGCCTCTAGGGTATGGTATAATTTTGCTCTTCAAATGAAAGCTGAATACTTTTGCCTGTGCATGAGTCCTGCGCTTGACGCGTCGGTCACGCTTCCCGCATGGCCGTCGGACGGCGTTATCTTTAAGGACGTGGCCGAGACGGAGAACGTGGGCGGCAAGGGGATAAACGTGGCGCGCTGGCTGGCGTTGCGCGGCGCGAAGGTGTCGTGCGGCGGGTTGCTTGGCACGGACAACGCCGCGCCGTTCGAGCAGGAGCTGGCCCGCTGCGGGATACGCGACGTCTTCCTGCGCGTGCCTGGCTCGACGCGCCGCAACGAGATGATCTTGACGCCGCAGGGGAGTTTCAAGCTGAACCGTCCGGCCTTCCCGAAGCTGCCAGCGGACTTCGACGCACTTAAGGTCATTAAGGTCTTTAAGGATTTTAACGACCTTAACGCCCATAGCGCCCTTACTCACCCTAACGCCCTTACTCACCCTAACGACCTTACTGACCCTAACGACCTTACTGACCTTAACGACCTTACTGACCTTAACGGTATTAAGGACCTTAATGACTTTAATGACCTTAGCGACCTTAACAGCGCGCCGCGGGTCGCTATTTTGTCCGGCAGCTTGCCGCCGGCCGTACCGAAGGACTTCTACGCGGCGGCGACCCGCGCGCTCAAGGCGCGCGGCTGGACCGTGGTGCTGGACGCGAGCGGCGAGGCGCTGCGGCTGGGTGTCGAGGCTGGGCCGGACGTGATAAAGCCTAACGCGGACGAGTGCGAGGCGCTGATCGGATTTGTGCCAAAGACGCCCGACGACTTCCGCCGCGCCACGGAAGCGCTTCGCGTGCATGCGGCGCATGTGATCATCTCGGACGGTGGCGCGGGCGCATGGTTCGATGGCGAGTTCGTGGCCGCGCCGAAGGTGGACGTGCTGGACACGACGTCGGCAGGCGACACGTTGCTCGCGGAGTACTGTTGGCGGGCGTTTGCGGACGCGCAGGAGCGCGTCTCTCCCGCTGGTTTTGCATTGCAGGGAGGGTTTGCGGACGCGCAGGAGCGCGTCCCTCCCGCTGGTTCCGCATTGCAGGGAGGGTCGCGCTCCTGCGCGACCGATGCGGCCAAGTGGGCCGTGGCTGCCGGATCTGCTGCGGTGACTATGCCGGGCAGCATGCCGCCGCCCGTTGAGCTTGTTGAGAAACTGAAGGAGAATATAAAATGAAAGCGAAAGCGTGGCGCCTGTACGGCGCGAAGGACATGCGGCTGGAGGACATCGAGCTGGAGGCCGCGGGCGACGAGGGCATTGTCGTCGAGCTAGTCACCAACACCATCTGCCTGAGCGACTACAAGGGCGTGACGCTCGGCACGGGCCACAAGCGCGTGCCGCGCGACATCGCGACGCGTCCGACGATGTTCGGCCACGAGATATCCGGCATCGTGCGCGAGGTCGGCGAGAAGTGGAAGGACCAGTTCAAGGTGGGCCAGCGCGTGGGCCTGCAGCCTTCTCTCAACATCCCCGGCCATGAGCTGGAGACTGTCGGCTACGCCTGGCACACGATCGGCGGCGAGACGACGCACGTCTACCTGCCGTCCATCGTGATGGAGATGGGATGCCTCCTGCCCTACGACGGCGACGCGTTCTTCAAATGTTCGCTTGCCGAGCCGATCTCGTGCATCGTCTCCGCATTCCGCACGAACTACCACAACGCCTTCTGCTCGCACGACCTGGAGGTCGGCATCGTAGACAAAGGCACGATGCTCCTGTTGGCCGGCTGCGGCGCGATGGGCCTCGGCTGCATCGACATCGCGTGCCACTCGCCCGAGAAGCGTCCGCGGCGCCTCGTAGTGACGGACATTGACGATATCCGCCTCGCACGTGCGGCGAAGATGTTCGGGTTGGAGGGGAACGGGGAACGGGGAACGGGGAATGGGGAACGGGGAATGGGGAATGGGGATAAGTGCGTTGTCGCCCGTGGTGATGTTAATGGCGTTGAACTTGTTTTCGTGAACACGCGGGATGCCGAAGACCCGGTGAAGTTACTGAAGGCCTTCAACCTCGTGGACGACGCGCGCGCGGACAATCCCACGTCCACCGGCGGCGGTTACGACGACATCTTCCTCTTCGCGGCAGTGCCCGCGCTCATCACCCAGTGCTCGGACCTCCTCGGCTTCGGCGGCTGCCTCAACTTTTTCGCCGGTCCCACGAACCAGCATCTCATGGCCGAGTTCAACTTCTACAACGTCCACTACATGATGCACCACGTGGTGGCCAACTCCGGCGGCGACGTGAAGGACATGGCGGACTCCGTGGACTGGATCGGCAAGGGTTACCTGCACCCCGAGGTGATGATCACGCACGTTGGCGGACTCGACTCCGCCGCACAGGCCACGCTCGACATGCTGACCGTGCCAGGCGGCAAACGGCTCGTCTACACGCACGTGAAAATGCCCATGACGGCCATAGAGGACTTTGCCGAGAAGGGGAAGACGGACCCGTTCTTCGCCGAGCTCGGCCGCATCTGCGCGGCCAACAAGGGGCTCTGGTGCAAGGAGGCGGAAGACTACCTGCTCGCCCATGCGCCGAAGGTGGAGATCGGCGAGCCGAAGGAAACGGTCCATGAGCGCCGCATTGTGCTAGGATAGGACGGTGCCATGACGCTTTTCGACGATCCGCAGGTCAACCGCAAGTTCCACCGAATCCAGTGGCGGATGCTCTTCGCCACGATGATCGGCTACACGCTGTTCTACTTCATGCGCAAGAACTTCAGCTTCGCCATGCCGGGGCTGGAGCAGGACTGCGGCATCTCGAAGGCGATGCTCGGCAACTTCCTCTTCGCCGGCGGCATCGTCTACGGCATCTCGAAGTTCCTGAACGGCATCATCGGCGACAGGTGCAACTCGCGCAAGATGCTGTGCTTCGGGCTGCTCGCATGTACGCTCGTGAACGTCGCTTTCGGTTTCGCGCCGCAGATTGCCGGCACCCCCTCCTCGCTCGCGTGGACGTTCGGCATCCTGCTGGTGCTCAACCAGTTCTTCCAGGGAACGGGATTTCCGCCGTGCGCCCGGCTGATCGCGTTCTGGGTGCCGCCGAACGAGCTGGCCACGAAGATGAGCGTGTGGAACACGTCGCACTCCATCGGCGGCGGTCTGGTGGCGAAGGTGTGCGGCGTCATCATGGGTCTTGGCGTGATCGGCTCCGCGAACCAGGGCGTAGGGATGTGGAAGTGGTGCTTCTGGAGCATGGCCGCGCTTGGCTTCCTCGGTCTTGTCCTGATGTGGCTGTGGTTGCCCGGCACGCCCAAGGAGGAAGGGTTGCCGGATTTGCCGGGAACGGAAGG
>Ga0310690_10012370_pt1 | contig 10485 bp, 12 predicted proteins | sample AusTroGonzalo_MG_2_FD_207661 | JGI IMG/M metagenome (GOLD analysis project Ga0310690, IMG submission 207661) | Bovine rumen microbial communities from tropical cattle in Woodstock, Queensland, Australia - Gonzalo_04 (v2) (version 2) | ecosystem: Host-associated > Mammals > Digestive system >...
CGGTACAAGTGTTCAATGTCCAGTTTAGTGCATATATCATAGGTCAAATCCTGGTCATCGTCACGGTATGTACGTCTTTCGTGATTGCCAGTGACCACGCAGAGAATCCTATCACGCACTGGCTTTAGGTACTCGACCATCCTGCGTTTGGCATCACGCGGTCTGATTGCTTCATCGAAGGGATTACTGAACCCGGCACTACGTACAGCGTTGTTGAGCAGGTCGCCAGCAAGGATTAAGTACGTATTCTCGCTCTCAATCCGTTTCAAAAACATCTGCCATTCGCTTTCGCAATGCTCTAATGCGCCGAGATGCACGTCGGCTATCGGGTAAATCGTTATGTCTCCTGGAAACGAATGGGTAATCAGATCGAAGTCATTCAGCATGACTACGGCCCTACTCTCTGTCCAGGAGATACTTTTCAATCTCCGACGTAGATTCCTTTAACTTTGATATGTCGTTTCCTGAAATCATGTGGGCGTTGATTGCCATGCCTTGCCGCAAAAGTATTCGTGTTGCTTTGCGGAGGTCGCCCACATCAATCTCTAGTCTGTCGATCCTGTCCTTATCCTTCGCCAGCAGTTCGTCGTGCCTGTCTACGCGCTCTTTTAGTTGGTTCACAGGGCTTTCGCGCTGTAGTTTCATCTCGCGATGGTTCTTCCACGCCGTCATAAGCGTGTTGTACGCAGCGGCAAGTATCAGAATTACCACCAACGCGGTCAAGAACTTGTCGTAGGTCATCTGTTCCATCCTGCATCCCTCACTTATAGAAGATGAAGAACTGTTTTCGCTCGTTCTCAAACGCCGACAACTTTTGCTTCGTCCTCACACCAGATGCAGGATCATTAGCATACATATACGTATCGTCGGTTTTCCATAAGCAAATGAAATGACCGCCTTTTGTCCAATAGCCGGGGGCCATCGAGGCAACTACCAACGCACCCTCTTTCAGCGCAGCTCTAGCCGTTGCCATAGATTTTGTCTGGACAAACTTCGAGAAACCAAACGCCTTGGCAACTGCTGGGAAAAACGCCCAAGCCGTACCGTTCGATGGAGTACGATACCCATTCTTCACGCTCCACTTGCACATCCCGGACGGAGTAATGGTCTTGTCGATCCACGTAGCAATTATGTCTGCCATACTCGTAGGGCCACAACCGCTGCTACGTATCGTCTGTGTTGAATTTCCCGTGGAAGTATACGGCTCTTTCGCCCACCTACTATCGTACTGCTTATAATCTACCGGCTGTTTAGTGCCTGTTCCGGAAGCCTTTACTGTACGGGTATATTCACAGTCAAACAGGGCCAGCCAAGTATTGGTGTCAACAGTGCCGTTCGCCGTCAGTCCTGCCGTACTCTGGAAAGCAACAACATTAGCCTTGGTATTCTTCCCATACTTGCCGTCAATCGTTGCACCAACTAACGCCTGTACAGCTTTGACGTGAACACTACCGGAATAGTCCAAGTACTTCACAACCGGAAGCGTCTTGCATAGTGCCGTCAAGGTCTTGGGGCCAGCAATACCGTCTGCCGTAAGGCTGCATTGCTTTTGATAGTTCTTGACCGCCGTCTTTAGCTGTACCGTGTATACGTCACTAACACCAAGGCCGAGCAGCAAGGACAAGGCACGTACCGCCTGTTTACTATTACTATTGCTCTGATACTTCAATATCATACGCGCCCTCCGTTCTATTGATCACAGTCCCGTCAGCCAATATCTCTAATACAATGTCGTGCTCTACATCTTCGATATGCTCAGATTCGTACATCATATCACCCCTTAACTATATTTCCGATAGGACGTGCATACATTGGTATCGTCAATATACACGTACCGCATCGTCGTATCAATCTTTTCGTGTCCAAGGACATGCGCTACTTCCTGAATTGGCATACCCCTATTGATTAAGTTGGTCGCCAGCGTCCGGCGAAACCTATGCGGGTGGACATTGGGAATCCCGGTTTCACGCTCCAACCCGCAAAGCATATTCTGTATGCCTCTCACGGTGATTCTGGTATGGTTCCTGGAATAAAACAGCGCCGGGTCATCATCAACACGTTCAGCAAGGTATCGCTTTAGGTACATCGCCGCAACAGCGTCAAGATATACAATTCTTTCCTTCGAGCCTTTGCCGAATACTTTGCAACTCATGTTGGCAAAATTGATAGCATCGCGGTTAAGTCCAACCGCCTCCGATATTCTGCAACCTGTCGCAAGCAGGAAAGTCACGATTGCCACGTCGCGGGAATTAGTGCAAGCCGATTTAAGGCGCTCAATTTCTACATCGCTATATGGCATCTTGACCAACTTTGCACATTTGATTGCGCCCAGATTCGCCGTTGGATTTCGATCTATTAGTGATTCCGTATGGAGCCATCGGAAAAATGAACACAACACAGACCGATACCCGTTGAGTGTACTGTCAGAAATCCCGCGCTCTCTTTCGCTTATGAGGAAAGACCGCAAGTGATAAACGGTAATCTTACGAATTGGCGTATTGATTCGCGTCAGAATGTCGTTCAGCATGTACCGATACCGCGAAATGGTCTTTGGTGATCTTCCCTCTGTTAGTTTAGCCTCCAAAAAGGCATTTAACAAGTCTAACGAGAACTCACCATTAGGGCGCTCTATCTGCTCAATCTCAAAATCGTCCGCTTCCTCCGACATGACAGCCAGGATTGTGTTCCACTGAGTTACCGTCAATACGTTCTTCAATCGCTCTCTTACTGCCCGGATATACTGCTGTTTAGCTGCAATTGACATGCTATATCGCCTCCTTGCAGCTATTATATACCCATATCGGTAGATATGTCAATACCCAAATTGGTTGACAAGCACCCCCAAAGGTGTTATAATTTCATCAAGGAGGTGACGGAATGATCATATACGACGACGTGATGAAGAAATTGTCGGATGCAGGATGGAGCACATACAGACTGGTCAAGGAGCACAAGATGGGAAACAGCACCCTCGCAAGGCTGCGAAAAGGGGAATCCGTGTCAACCGAAACCATTGATACTATTTGTAAGCTATGTTCGTGCCAACCGGCAGATTTGCTGCATTATGAAGATAGGGAGAGGGATTAACCTCTCCCTTCTTCTTACCGTCGAACGTTGTGAAAAGTCATACGCCATAAAAAAGGCTCTGGAAGAGTGGCTACCCAAGAAGGGGTACTGACCGGATGGGAAGTACCCCTTCCCCTTCCCATATGCGGGTCGGGATTTGCACCCGACATGCGCCGCCAGACCAACGGCACTCGTCAAAATTACGGCTATCTACACCGCAGTCTGTTGCTTCTCGCCTTACTAGCGTCTACTGATACGATTTTGCTCCGTGGCACGTCGCTACTCTCGCATCCCCTCCGTCTTATCATGGTGCCACCATGTTCATAACGGTCGGGTCTATTCCGCCACCGCATCAAAGACATATTAGCACATCTGGGTTACACGGTCATACCCGGCAACATATGCGTTTCCTGGTATGACTGAAAAGGGCCTTTAACGAAGTTCAATTACTCCGCCTGAGTCCAACCATAGACGCCCGGCTCCCAAACGTTCGCGCCGATGTCACTCACCCAGTGCTTGCTGTTATGGCTCACCTTGTCGCCCGCCGCATAGGCATCATGCGCGCCGATGGGCTGCGACCATTCAGGCCACTCTTCGGCAGGATCGCCAGCCTTTGCCCACAGCGCGGGCGTGGCGGGCGGTGTCCAGTCTGCCTGACTGGTGTGCGCCTGGACGCACTTGTACAGTACGTTTTCGTAAGTCCGAAGCGCGCCCACGGCATAGGAGACGTTCGGCTCCCAGTCGGCAAAAATGTCGGTATGTTCGGTAGCGGTCACTTCGTCAATCGCGCCGGATTCAGCCAGCACGACAAAGGCGATAGAAGTAACGTTCGTGGCGTTCTGTGCCTGCGCAATCGCGTTGTCCTGCAACGCAGCGTCCTGCGGGGTCAGCCCGCGCCTGATAACAGTGCTCATATACTTTCCCTCCATAGGTCGTTGTAATAAGTGTCCATCCGCTGTAGCAGATGGAAAGAGTTCCCCTTCCCCGCGTGATTGCGCCATGCGGCGTAGGATTCGTCCACCTTCTCGCGGGGAAGATCGCCGCGCTTTGACTTGGCGACGAGGCGACGCAATTTCTTCCGCTGGGCCTTGACACTCTCCGGCCTTACCATCATCAGCACCTTGCCGGTGGTGGTCAAGCGAAAGTCGAAGCCGAGAAAACGTATGCCGTTTTTCAACGGATAAATGCGCGTCTTTTTCTCATGCACTTCAAATTTCAGCCCTGCTAGATACATGGTAATCTTCTTACGGCATTCTTCCAGATAAGCCTTGTCTGGGTAAATGAGTACAAGATCGTCCATATAGCGAAGGTAGTATTTGATGCGCAATTGCTCCTTGATGTAGTGATCGAGCGGGTTCAGCACAGAAATACCGGCGATCTGCACCAGCTGGCTTCCGGGGTTGTAGCCCTTGTCGCCGTCGTACTGCGTCCGAAGGATGCCCACGACGCGCTGATACACCCAGTCGGGAAGCACCCGTTTGAATGTCGCCTCCGCGACATCGTGAGCCATGTTCGGATAATAGCCTTTGATGTCGAATTGCGCCACCCAGCCATCGCCGCCGTGTTTCCGGTAGAACCGCCGCATAAATTCGATCAAGCGGTTCCGGGCGGCGTCGGTTCCCTTGCCCTTTTGACAGGCGAAATTATCATAGATAAATCCTTTCGTCATACGCGGGTAAACCTCGTTATCGTTCAGACTTCGCTGATACACTCTATCCCGGAAAGAGATTGACGCGATGTCGCGGGGCTTTGGGCTTGTGATGCGGAAGTGCTTCGGCGGGCTGGGCTTATATGTCCCCTTCTGCAAGTCGCGGGCCAGCTTTGCCGTCCGCTCGATGCCGCGAAGGAAGAATGCCGCTGTCGAATCCTTCCACAGCACACCCTTCCGGCATTTTAGCATTGATTCATATAGGGCATCGAACCCTATGACTGATAGTTCGTTATCTGGCATTGAAAATCTCCTACGTTTACAGCCCAACCGGCGTATGTACGTCGTGGGCATCATAGTCGTATTGTTTTGCCTTACGGCAGGGAAGTCGGCTCCTTGCGTCATTGCCCGTAGCAGCGCACCGCTTACGGCGATGCTGTGTGCTGCTTTGGGTTGATGCAATCCGGGGCGGGCGCATTGCTGTTGCTCGGATTGTTGTTGTTGGCGTTGCCCGTAGTGTTCACATTCCACGTGTTGTAGTTGCCACGATTCGCCGAACGCAGCCGGACGTTCTGTGCATAGCCTACATCCCTATCTCAATCGGCCTTGCCTGTAGGCTTTAGCCGTTTGAGGTCACTGTTTGCCCACGCGCGAATTTCTGCGCGGAGCTTCACCACCATGTCAACCCAATATGTACACCGCTTGCTGGACAACTTATACAGCGGCTTCGCAAGTTCGATCAATATGCAAAGCGTGTTGCACTTGTCGGCGGCAAGTTCCTGTAATTCGATTCGCCGCAAATACCTGTCCATGCGGTCGTCCACACGGATGTTGTTGGCCTCCCAACACATTGTATAAATGTCGATGGCAGCATCGCGTATCTTTTCAGTAAACGAGGCTTGTTCCGGTGGGAAATGCTTCGGATTTCCGGTTATGCGCAGTGTGTAGACACATAACGCGCGGGCTTTGACATTTACATCGAGTTCTCCCGTTGTCCGTTGGTTAACTGGCACTGACATCTGTGAATCCTCCTATAGGCCCGGCCCTTGCGGGCCGGGGATTAATACAAAGATTAACAGATGACGCAAGCCGGGGCGGGCGCATAGCTGCTGCTCGGATAGGTGTAGTAGGCGTAGCCCGGAGTGCTCACATACCACGCGTAGTAGCTGCCACGACCCGCCGAACGCAGCCGGACGACCTGTGCCGTCGTTTTCGCGGAATATCCGTAACGAATGTGGAAAGCGTTTGTGCCAGTACCGCCAGTAACCTGCGGAGAGGACAGCCCAAGCCGCTGTTTCCAATACTCCCAGTAGTCACCCTCGACGCCGGATGCTTGCGGAACGATATATTCCTGTTCCAGCGACGCCGGGAAGAAATAATCGTAGGTATCTTCGGACGCGCCGATGGCGGTGTCACTCCACGTGTTAAGCGCGGTAGTCACCTTGACCGGGTTGATGATGGACAGGAAAGCGTCATCGAAGCCAGCCATGAAGCCGCGCTTCGTCGCCAGTTCAGTGGGGCGACGGTCATACGGATTCTTCGCAGACCACCACGCGCCAGCAGCAGCCGCACTATTAAGACGCTGCCGCAGCGCGCTCTGGCTCCAACGGTGGTAGCCGTAGGCGCACCTGTACATGTTGTTCAAGCCAGACGTGCCGTACAGCGTGGAAGAGGACAACGCGCCCAGATTTGTGCCGGTTCCGCTGTTAACGTCGGTGAGTTCCAGCGTTTCGGTTGGTGAGGTCGCCATGCTTGCCGGGGTGGAACCGGACGCCTTGTACGTGCGAATGCGCCACGTGGACGGCGCGGAATCGGGCAAGCCGCTGATCTCGCTGTCAGCCTTGCCGATCTGCCATATGTCACCCTCGGCATATGCTTCCGTTGTGGTGAATTGGTAAATCTTGTCCTTCACAACATGCGTGCCCCACGCATTCGCCATGCTGAAATAGTAGCTGCCAGCAGCCAGCCCGCCAGCCGGAACGACGTAGAAGCCCTCATTCTGGTCAAACTGAATCGGCTCCATGGCATAGTGAGACTGGATGAACATGCCGGGTTTTACCTCGCCGTCCTGCAAGGTGACGTTGCCGAAGTGTACGATGTCCCACGGCAACACGTAGGAGTTCGTACCGTCATTGTAGTTGAGCATCAGCTGCTCACCGATGCTGAAAACATTCGCCGCTTCGCCGGACTGGACAATGCGGTGGATTTCCGCAAGTTCAGCGGCGGGCGTCGCTTCACTGGTCTGCACCATCTGCGACAGCAGCAGGTTCTGACGAGCGAGGCCCTCGACGATCAGGTGACCGGTGGAATCCAACATGATGGGTTTAGTGATTTCAGACATTTGATTTATCCTCCTTTACGCAGTGTAGGTCTGGCACAAAGCGCCGTCAACGACGGACAGCCCCAACGCGGTAATTTCGCTCTTTTGCGTAGTTAGTTCCTTGCCAACCGTCCCGTCAGAATAGGTCGCCTGGTCGCTGTAAGTCACGTCGCCAGCCGTCGCAACACTGGGATCACCCTCCACGGGGATAACAGCGCCAGTGCCACTGACGGCAAGGACTTTACCTTCGTTAGCTGCACCAAGGTTAGCCGGTACACTCTGTGCAGCTGCTAACTTTTTAGCAATTGCAACGTCAAGTATATCCATTGTTCTTCCTCCTTTTTAAGATGTCTTCACGCATAGGGCATCTGCGTATATCGTTACCGAAGTGCCACTTGTGCTTGTGCCGTTGTATCTTATCGAAACCACAGCCGACCCGTTCTCAGCACGCGCGCGATAGATCGCACAATAGCTGTTGCTAGCTCTAGCACCAACAATACCTATCACAGACCATCCCGTTCCAGGATTGACAGCCATCGTTTTAGTTACTGTAGGATAACTAGTACTCATTGTCTCACTAGAACTCACACTTACAACTTTTATGAAGTTATACAGTGGAATCGTAAGTGTGCCACTTATATTCGCATTTCCTGTAACGTTAAGGTCGGTTGTCGTTGTCGTACCACCTACAGAGAAATCATTGTCAACACTGCCGGATATTGCATGTATAACTCCCGTACCAGTACCCGGAGATGATTCAGGCGCTACTTGATGCTGTTCGGCAGTTTCACCAGACGCACCGATACTACTAGCACCATTCAGCATGTAATGAACGTTCGTTATAGTGCTCAGTCGATGTATTTCCGTATTTGCAATGACATTATTCGGGTCGGAATCGTCACCCGGAATGACCTTGTAAAAGTCAATGCTGTCACCGGGCCATAGATACGGAGCCGGCTTAACAGTAGCAGAGTACATACAATAGGTGAACGGAGATAGCGCATTGTACAGATTTGTCAATACATACGTTATCCTTAAATCCGTGTCATGTTGCGTCAGACGGAATTGCGGAACAAGCATATTGCCAGACAAATCAATAACATAATCACCGTTACCATACAGGTATTCACCAACATATTCGTCTTTGTAGAACATGCCAGTAATGGTAATATCATCATCGTATATGTCACTGTTGTACCGCGTTGATTCTGTAGACTGATAATCTGCCGTCCATGTGGAGCCATTCGTACTACCCACGTCATACCAAAACAGCCTAAGAGTACCAATTTGATCGCAATAAAGACACGCGCCGAGTAACGCAGCGCACCAGGATAGTAACTGTCTCCGCGTCAAAATGCCACTTGTGTTAGGCAGTTCAGCAATCCAACCATCGTGATTTGGCGCATTGTAAAACGTTGTGTCGAACAATTCCTTGACAATCGGAACGTTTGCGCAGCAATCCTCCATCACATCATGTATACTTTCCGGCATCGTGAATCGAGACTTGTCAATCGGAGCATCCAAGACGGTCATTGCATCCAGCGCAGTAATGCTAATGGTGCTCAAATGTCTAGGATTATCATTCACGTAGAAACGTCCGAGGCGAATACCGTACCAATTGTGGGTATCATCTTTCACGTATACGCTAGCATCAACTTGAGCACCAGCAAAATTCACATCATTGTATTTGCCATCACGATTATCAAGCGCAAAGTTCACCTCTGCTGCTATTGCAGAACCGAACATTAAAGTACTGCTGGACATAGAATATCTGTCAACGGAGAAACTTCCGAGAACAATATCATCATTGTATACGCCAAGAGACTCTCCATTTTTCAGATTAATAGCAATATTGATTCGCTGATAAGAATTGTTATCCAGGGCGGTTTTTACCCAATCCGGTATACTAATCATGCCGCCCACTCCTTTCAATGATGTTGAATGATAAATTCGTCCATCTACCCACCATGGTGTTATACAACGGCGCTGTACGATCTCCGCAATAAAATTGCGATTGTTTGAAATCATTCGCTTTTGCGTCGAAATAACTTACATCGAAATACTCAGGATCAAACGCTTGCAGAATCGTAGAGACTTCGGCACTCGTCAGGTAATTCCACTGCAATTCCAAGTGTACACACTGACCAATGCGCATCTTGTCCATTGTCGTGTCCTCAGTACGTCCAGCGTCAGCGGCACTAATGTCGCTGAGCTTGTAAACGTAGGATGAGGGGCAAGGTATAGTTTGACTACTATTACCAACCCATGCGATAGGGTTGATTCCAGGTGACATCGCCATACTTTAACCCCTCCCAATTAGCCGAGGACAGGCACTACAGTAGTACCGTCGCGTCGATTTTTCCGCTGCAGCCCACTAACAATGCTATTCGTAGTGACTTCGGCGGTAAACGGTTTGTCGAGCAGTTGTTGCAAAATTCTGTTCTGTTCGCGCAAAAGCTCGTTCTGCTGATAGGTGGAATCCCTCATACCAGACTGAATGTAATCAGCAATCATGTAGAGATTGTCACCATTGCTACTAACCTTATCCGCAAGAACATCCATCCATTCAGTATGATTTTCAAGCGGCAGGACTGCTTCTTTGCCAGATTCGCCAGCGACAATCGGTTTGTTGCCATTCCTGCCAAGCAATGTGGTTCTATCAACGATACCGCCGCCAGCAAGTTTGTCAACCCGATTCCAAGAAACAGTAGGAAGATTCGGGCCATCCCAGCTCCATTCAGAAGTTCCAACCCAGTTACCCCAAATTGGATCATAGAAACCGATAGCAGGAATTGTAATCCTCAGGGAATTGTTTATACCATTGATGATAGTATTGATTGCACTCTCAATCTTCTCTATCATCGAATTGATGAACCCGATAACAGCATTGATCGGTTCCTTAACTTTGTTCTTGATCTTGGCAAATAGGGAACCGAACTTATTCACGATACTATCCCAGGCACTAGACCAGCCGGATTTGAATGTACTCTTAATCCAGTTAAGGAATGTATTCAACCCTTCCTTGACATTCTTCCAACCGCTCTTTGCCGCTTCTTTAACAACTTCCCAGTTTGCGTTGATCGCATTCCAGGAGTTCTCCCACTGAGTTTTGAACGTATCGCCGATCCACTTGCCAACATTGTCAGTAACGGTAACAACGTTGTTCCACGCGCCGGACGCATCCGTTTTCAAATTATCCCATGCGCCTTTAAGTCCAGACCACGCAGCGTCCCATATCGGGCCAAACGTGTCAGATACCCATGATGTAAAATCACTTGCGCCAGTCTTAATAGCATCCCACGTTTGTGCCGCAAAAGTCTGTGCGTCCTGCCATGTGGAACTCAAATCATCGGCAATCTCTGTACCCCATTTTTTAAGCTCATCAACCGCGCTTTTGATTGCCTCACCGACCTCAGAGAACTTTTCTTTTACCCATTCCCAAGCGGCAACA
>Ga0310690_10012371_pt1 | contig 10484 bp, 11 predicted proteins | sample AusTroGonzalo_MG_2_FD_207661 | JGI IMG/M metagenome (GOLD analysis project Ga0310690, IMG submission 207661) | Bovine rumen microbial communities from tropical cattle in Woodstock, Queensland, Australia - Gonzalo_04 (v2) (version 2) | ecosystem: Host-associated > Mammals > Digestive system >...
GGAACCGGATTGGGAAGATATCGGAAACGCTGTGCGCTGTCTCGTAAACGATATCCCTTACGGCGGTTTCGGTGAGAAATGGTGAGATGTGAGGTACAGCAAAACAGTCATCCTGAAGAACGGCAGGATTTGTAAGGAGGCAACGGAATGCAGAGAGTTATAAATAGCTTCCGGAAACAGGAAAGGGCGTGAAATTTATTTTACTACAGTTTCATTTAAGGATACTCTGAAATAATGAAGATGTTCCCCGCGGGAACAAGAGATTAAACGAAGGAGTGACCTTAAAATGAAAACCATGAACAAAACCGGACTCATGATTCTGGCATTATTGCTTACGCTGAGCCTTGGAATCACGGCGCTGGCGGAAGGAACCACAGAGAACACGCCGGAAGTAGCGGCTACGGAAACAGCCGGCGACGAGGCTCAGGCGAAAGCCGACGCTCTGAATGAAGCGCTGACAGCCTACAGTAACGCAAAAGCGGAAAGCCGGAAACAGGCGTATCTGGACAGCCTGAAGCAGGAACTGGATGCCTTCGTAACTGCAGGAAAACTGACGCAGGGGCAGGCTGATCTGATCTACGAATACTATGCGGAGCAGATGACCCTTCAGCAGAATTACGGCAGGGAATTCGGACGTGGCGGAAAAGGCGGACGGAATAACCAGGGCGTGAATCAGAATGGGTTCGGAAAGAGCGGACAGAGCAGGCAGAACAATCAGGGCACGAATCAGAATGGATTTGGGAAAGGCGGACGGCATGGCCGTTTCGACAATACCGCAGCATCGGCCTTTCCATGGTGAAGGCGATTGTTGAAAAGCACGGGGGAAGAATAAAGGCCGAGATCAATGACAAAGGGCGTATTTGCTTTACGATCCGTCTTTCCGCATAGAGCTGCACGGGCTATGACAGAATAGTTACCGCTGGAAAAGAATATGCCGGATGGTATCCTGCATGTCCCAAGGGAATATGGAATGTTCATCTCCAGAAATGGATGGCGATGAAAAGATCACCGGAGAAAGGGAAAAACATGAATCAGGAGATTGTGATCAGACCCTGCGGCGATCAGGCGCTGACGGTTCTGTTTGAACAGCGGATTTCAGAAGAGATCCATCAACAGGTGATCCGACTTGACATCATGCTTCAGGCTGACCCGGCTGTAGTGGAGGTCGTTCCGGCTTATGCGTCGGTCCTGGTTTACTATGATCCGTTGGCATATACCTATGCGGAGATGGAACAGCGGATCCGGAAACATCTGACAGAGGACAGGCCTGCCAGGGAAACGGACGGAAAATGCGTTGTGATCCCCGTATGCTACGGAGGAAAGCATGGGCCGGACCTGCCTTTTGTCGCGTCGCATGCGGGTTTGACAGTATCAGAAGTCATTCAGCTGCATAGCGGACGGGAATACCGTATTTACATGCTGGGGTTTCTTCCCGGCTTTCCCTATCTGGGCGGGATGGATCCAAAGCTGGAGACGCCCCGGCTGCCATCCCCGAGAACCCTGATCCCGGCAGGCAGCGTTGGGATTGGAGGCAGGCAGACCGGCATCTATCCTTTCGATTCTCCGGGCGGTTGGCGGCTGATCGGCCGGACCCCTGCCTCTCTGTTCCGGCGTTCTGTTTCCGGGAAGGAGAAAGTCCCGATTTATCAGGCGGGAGACCGGATCCGTTTTGAATCAATCTCTCCAGAAGAATACGATTTGATGATGAGGGAACGCGATGGCTGTTGAATTTCTGTCTGATTCTCCGCTCGCCACGATCCAGGACACGGGCAGGATTGGCAGCGCAAGATACGGATACAGGCGGTGCGGCGCCTGCGATGCCTGGGCTGCGCGGATTGCCGGTCTGCTCTGCGGGAATGAAATGCAGTCCGGTCAGGATGCCGTCATTGAGTTTACCCTGAAGGGCGGAGTCCTGCGGTTTACGGAGGAGACCCTTTTCGCGGTCACGGGCGCTGACTGTGATCTTCTGTTGAATGACGTGGCTGTGCCGATGTATCACAGCCTGATCGCTGAAGCCGGGCAAATTCTGAAAATCGGTGCGACAAAAACCGGATTGCGTATCTACCTGGCTGTTCGGGGAGAATTTGCTCTGGCACCGGTCATGGGGAGCCGGTCCACGGATACGGTCTGTGGGCTTGGCGGATACGATGGCCGGAAACTCCGGAAAGGGGATTCCCTTCCCGTACGTAACTGTCCCTCCGGACGTTGTCTGGCGCTTCCGCCGGAGTTTCCCGCTTCGCCTCCGGGGCGTTTTCGGTGGATCGGCGCTGAAAGGATTCCGGTCCTGCGAGTTGTTCCGGGTCCGCAGAATGAACTGTTTTCTGAGGAGGCCAGATACTTATTCAGTCGAAGCGTCTATGGGATAGGAAGCGATTCCAACCGCATGGGCTGCAGGCTGACTGGTGCGTCTGTGCCTGTTCCGCCGGGGGATATTATCTCTGATCCGATTGTTGAGGGGTCGGTTCAGATCTCCTCCGACGGGCTGCCGATTGTGATGATGGCGGATCACCAGACGACGGGCGGATATCCCAAAATCGGAACGGTGATTCATTCGGATCTCTCGGTGCTGGCTCAGAAACGTCCAGGTGAGCGCGTGGCTTTTTCCTTTGTGACGGTTGAGGAAGCTCAGTTCATCCGCCGCAGGGACGAAGCGATGTTCAGGGAATTGGAACAGTGGCTTGCCGGACAGTGAATTCCAGCGCGAGGCTGATCAACGCATAAATTGGGAGGAAAAAAGGATGTACTCCGTAGACCTGAACTGTGACCTCGGTGAAAGTTTTGGCGCATACAGAATGGGCATGGATGAGGCGATGATTCCCCTGATTACTTCTGCCAATGTTGCCTGTGGATTCCATGCCGGCGATCCGGCGGTGATGCATCGAACCGTCAGGCTGTGCTGTCAGTATAATGTAGCGGTCGGCGCGCATCCCGGATATCCGGACCTGGTCGGTTTCGGTCGGAGAGCGATGAATGTATCACCGGAGCAGGTCGCCGATGATTTGCTGTATCAGATCGGCGCGCTGAAAGTTTTCTGCGATCTGGAGGGAACACTGCTCCATCATGTCAAGCTCCACGGAGCGCTCTATAATCAGGCAGCAAAGGAACCGGCGCTTGCATCTGCGGTCTGTCAGGTCATCAGGGCAGTCGATCCGGGGCTGAAGCTGATGGCTCAGGGCGGCACCGCGATGCAGGCCGCTGCCGTCCACGAGGGGATTCCCTTTATCTGTGAGGTCTTTGCAGACCGGGCGTATCAGTCCAACGGACTTCTTGTCCCCCGCGGAATGGAGGGGGCGATGATCACCGACGAAAGCCTGGCGGTTTCCCGGGTGATCAGGATGATCCGGGACCATAAAGTACAGGCGCTGGATGGAACTGATACGACAGTACAGGCGGATTCCGTATGTGTGCACGGGGATGGAGAAAAGGCGCTCCTGTTCGCCCGGAAGATCAGAGAAGCGCTTCTGGCGGAAAACATTCGCGTTCACGCTTGGGGAAACACTGACTAAAGCCCCCCTGATCTTCATTATTCAGAGGATAAGGGAGAGTAGATATTGGATTCATCCGGAATCGTCGGAAAAAGTATATGAACGCGTGAAAGGGAACCCCTGATCGGGAATAATTGCTTCCCGGCGTTTCGCTCACATCCGTCATCTCTCAAAAGGAAGGAAATCAGTATGGAAAACAGAAAGAAACTGGATTTGATCGTGAAAAACGCTCAAATCTATACGATGAATCGGAACCATGATAAATTGAACCGCGGGTCGTTAGGCATCCTGGGCGACCGAATTGCAATGATCGAATCCGGGAACCTTTCAGATGCTTATGAGGCCGGTCAGATGATCGATGCCGACGGCATGATCCTGTTCCCCGGATTTATTGATACCCATATTCATTTTTTCCAGTCGTTCCTGAAAGGCCTCGGCGCAGACCATCGGCTGATCGAATGGCTGAATCTCTCCGCCCTGCCCTATGGCACAAAGATGACTCCCCGCCAGCACGAACTGGCTGCCCGTCTCGCCAGCATGGAGGCACTGAAGAGCGGATGCACAACCATCTGCGAATTCTTCTACACAAACCAGGATCCCGAGCTTGCCTATGCGTGTATTGAGGGCATGAGATCCACCGGGATCCGCAGCATTTTTATCCGGACTTTCCAGGACACCGGAGAAGAATACGGAATGCCATCCGTTTTTATTGAGCCTGCGGCAAAAGCCATGCGGGAAGTGGAGTCACTGAAGAAACGGTATCAGGAAGACGATATGTTTTCAATCTGGACCGGTCCCGATGTAACCTGGTCAACGACAAAAGAAGGCTATCAGACAATGCTGGAATACTGCCTGAGCGAAAATGTCCGCTATTCCATGCATCTGAAAGAAACAGAAGTGGATAACGAAATGTGTTTCCGTTATTACGGGAAGGATATTGTCGATCTGCTGGAGGAGATCGGGTTCCTGACCGACAAGATGCTTGCCGTCCATTGCGTCAACCTGACAGAGGAGGATATTCGCCGTTTCGCGGATCACGGAGTATCCGTAAGCCATAACCCGGCGCCGAATCTTTATCTTGGATCCGGTATTCCCCCGATTCCGGAATGCCTGCGTGCGGGGGTCAACGTCGCCCTGGGCACGGACGGAGCCGCCAGCAATAACAGCACGGATATGCTGGAGACGATGAAACTGGCCGCGCTTATCCAGAAAGGGATCCATCGGGATGCGTCGGTGATCACAGCTGATCAGGTGATCCAAATGGCAACCTGCGGCGGAGCAAGGGCAATCGGGATGGAAAACCTGGTTGGTACGCTGGAGGTGGGCAAAAAGGCCGATATGATATTGTTTGATCCGAGGCATCTGAAGTCTTTCCCGGATCATGACGCTGAAGCGACCGTTGTCTATGCGTCATCAGAGGAGAACATTGACACCACCATTGTCAACGGAAAAATCGTGTATCACAAAGGAGTCTTTTCCGGTGGACTCAGTGAAAGAAAACTGATCTGTGAAGCGGCTGCCGAAGTGAAGAAAATGCTGGATTAAAGGCGCAAATAAGTATTACTATATTAGCCCGGCACTTTTTCCAGTCAGACTGTTCACAAGATGTGCGGGATCGGAACCGGAGATGAAATACAGAATCGATCCGGACTGGTGGGTACAGCGTGTGGCAAGCCTGGAAAAGAGCATAAAGGAAGATCCGGATATGCCGCCGCTGATCGTCCACTATGTGGACGGATCATTCGAGCTGAACGATGGGAACCACCGCCATAAGGCCTATGAAAACCTCGGAATCGAAAAGGCCTGGGTGATCATCTGGATTACGGAAGATTCAGAACTGGATGAGTTTTTGGCAAAGTACGGCGAATACGTGAAAGACTGTAAAATAATTCGCAGATAAGGTGGGGAGTGAATACGATGAGACTGTTTGTGATTACAGGAACCTGCGGGGCCGGGAAATCTACGATACGAGATGTGCTGCCGGAAATGCTGGATCCGGAACGCTTTGCTTGTGTTGATTCCGATGAGGTTGGACTGAACTGGTGGGATTATGCCGGAACAGATCATGAGGAGCAGTATGGTAATGATACGCTGAAGAATGCCATCGGTATGACAAATGGAAAGAATCTTGTTTTTGTGTCCTGCATGGCTCCCCATGACTACATCACAAAAACCACTGTACCGGAAGAAGTGAGATCAACTTTTTACATAGCGCTTTGGGCGCCGGACAAGACGATCGAACAGCGCTTGCGCGCAAGGCCTGCAGAAAGGGGCTTCACATCAGACGAGGCGATCCGGCCGCACATTGAGTACAATCAGTGGATCGGACGAAACAGGGGAAAATATCAGTTGTTTATTGACACGGAAAACCAAACCCCGGAAACAACCGCTGGGAAGATCGCAGCATTCATTTGCGGATTACCAGAATGAGGCCAGAATATTCGAACGTGGGTTAGCACCTAAATTTATCAACTACACAAATCAGAGTTCGATCGGTTACGGGAAAGGAGAACAAAATGAGCAACATTGAAAAATACAGAAAATACTTCACAAAGGACTACTTAATGGGTCCTAATTCATTCAGACTGCTGGATGAACTGATCCGCAGAAGTCCGGAGGGCGTACGATATGACAGGACGCTGGACCTTGGATGCGGATATGCCTTAACATCCATTTTTCTTGCCAATGAAACGGATGCAAAACATGTTTATGCGCTCGATCTTTGGATTCCCGCAACGGAAAACTATGTGAGAATACGGGATAACGGGCTTGAAGATAAAATCATACCGATCCATGGAGACGCTATGGATATGCCCTTTGCGCAGGAATATTTCGATTCGATCATCAGCGTTGACGCATATCATTATTTTGGCTGTAAGGCAGGCGTTTTCGCAGATAAAATACTGCCCTATGTCAAAGAAAACGGTCATGTGATGATTGTTGTTCCGGGCCTGAGGAAGCAGCCGCAGGGCGATTTGAAACGGTTGTTTGAAACATGGGCCGAGGGCGATGATTCTCAACTGTTCAAAACGGCTGCCTGGTGGGAGAACCTGTTGAAGGATGAATGCGGAGACCGGTGCGAAGTCAGGGTTCTTGAGGCTGATTGCTATGATATCGCATGGCAGGAATGGTTCCAGTCAGGACATGAATTCGGGGTGCGCGACAAGGAGTTTCTGGATCAGGGACTGTATGATATTCTGAATTTTCTCCTGATTTATGTCAGGAAAAGAAAATGACAGATTTCTGTCTGAGGACATCGGAAGATGAGGTGATGAAGGTGGCATCAAGTAAAGAATATCTGGATTTCGTTCTGGAACAGCTTTCTGACCTGGACGGAATTACATTCAAACCGATGATGGGAGAATATATCCTGTACATGCGCGGGAAGATCATTGGCGGTATCTACGATGACCGGTTTCTGGTCAAGCCGGTAAAATCGGCCATAACGATGATGCCAGATGCCGACATGGAGCTTCCCTATGAAGGTGCAAAAGAGATGCTGCTTGTTGATAATGTTGACAACCGGGCGTTTCTGAAAGAACTGCTGACGGCAATGTATGAAGAACTGCCGGCTCCAAAGCGGAAGAAAGTTGATCCGTTGGCAACGGAAAAAGGGAAATTGAGAATTGAAACAGCGCGATTAGTTATCACGGAATTCACGCTGGAGATGGCGCAGGACGTTTGCGATAATTCTCTTGATGAGGATAACAGACAATTTGTTCCGGATGAGGTTTTTGAAACCGCTGAGGAGGCCAAAGAGGCCATTGCGTTTCTGATGGCCCAGTACGGCGGGACCGGCGGGCCGCTGGCGTACCCCGTATTTACAAAGCGAGGTGGGGCGAACATCGGATATGTTCAGATGGTCCCGATCGGCGATGGACGCTGGGAAATTGGCTATCATATCGCGAAGCAGCATACGGGCAATGGCTATGCCACAGAGGCGGTCAGGGCATTTCTGCCGGTGATGGCGAAAAGGATTGGAATCGATGAGGTCCATGGTATCTGTCTCAGGGAAAACGCAGCGTCTAAGCATGTTCTGAGCAAATGTGGATTCGTTCCGGTCTTTGAAGGCGTTGGAGATTACCAGGGGGAGAAGCGGGAAATCTTCAGGAGTATCTGGAGAGCGCGGAAAGACTGAGTGAGGGAGTATCATCTCCCTTTTTTACTTCTATTCATGGATACAGTATACATGAATGGCTTGGGACAAAGTCCTTCTTTTCTTCCTCTCCCGGGGTGATCCATCGCGATTTTCCCTTGACAGGACTGAGGGAGCTGGAATATTTTTGGGAAAATTTCAAAAAACACTTGCTATTTCCTTTGCCCTGTGCTATACTACCGCTTGCGGCTGATGTCCGGGGCCTCTGGCTTGGACAGGAGCCATCTTCTCCGGAAGGAGAACGTCACCAGACCTGCAGACGTAAAACGCGGGGAACTCCCCCGGGAAAGGCCCGGGATCATATATGGGGCATTAGCACAGTTGGTAGCGCGCGACATTCGCATTGTCGAGGTCAGGGGTTCGACTCCCCTATGCTCCACTTATAAGAGCTCAGATTCCTTGAGCTCTTTTCTTAAAAAGAGCGGGTGGCTGATTCGGATTTTGATTCCGGATCAGCCATGCAAAGGAGAGGGTGGGGTGATTATGGAATACATCAAAAGGCATATTGAATCCTTTGCAAAGGAAACTTATGATTCTTTTAAATGCCTGCTGGTCACAGGTGCCAGACAGACCGGAAAATCAACCATGCTGGGTCATATTTATCCCGATCTAAGCATGGTTACGCTGGACGATGAATTTGTCCGGGATCAGGCCAGAGAAAACCCTGCCTCCTTTGTACAGATGAATCAGCCACCGGTTTTCTATGATGAAGTACAGTACGCTCCGGAATTGTTCTCACAGATCAAAATCTGGTGCGACCGTTCTGAGAAGAAAGGACTTTTTTGTCTGTCCGGTTCGCAGCCGCTGCATCTCATGAAAAATGTATCTGAATCTCTATCAGGCCGGGTAGGGATCCTGAATCTGATGGGACTGTCTCTCCGTGAGATAGAAAAGATTGATTTCAATCGTTCATTCCTGCCGACCATGGATTATATAGATGAAAGAAGATCTTCGGCCAAATCGCCTGAAAACATCTGGGAAATCATACATCGGGGTTCATATCCCGGTGTTCAGGACTCTCAGGTAAACTGGGGGACTTTTTATTCCAGCTATGTAACGACCTATCTGGAGAGAGATGTCAGATCGCTCTCAGCTGTTCAGAACCTTTCCGACTTCCGAAAGTTTATGGTCGCCGTCGCCGCTCGAACCGGACAGATGCTCAATTACAGCAATATAGCGGATGAAGTAGGCCGGGATGAGAAAACAATCCGGAACTGGATGTCGATTCTGGAAGCATCCGGAATTGCTTTTATTCTGGAGCCTTATTCATCATCTGCATTAAAGCGTGCCATCAAAACACCGAAGGTATATTTCTGCGATACCGGCCTGGCGGCCTGGCTGACCCGCTGGCTGACTGCGGATGCATTGGCCAATGGCGCGATGAGCGGAGCGTTCTTCGAAACATTTGTCATCAATGAAATCATAAAATCCTACACAAACTGCGGAAAGGATTATCGCTTCAGTTTTTCCTATTATCGGGGGAAGGATCGTACCCGAACCACGGCATCCAGAGAAACGAAGCAACTTGAAAGCGAAATCGATCTGATTATTGAGGAAAACGGCATTCTTTATCCGATCGAGATCAAAAAGAACGACCGGGTTACTGCCGATCAGTCCGCCGCGTTTCAGGTTCTGGATCAGATCGGAACAAAGCAACGGGGAACAGGAGCCATCATCTGCTGTTGTTCCCAGCCGGCGATGCTCCGGGAAAATGTCTTTGCGCTGCCTTATTGGTATATCTGACATCATGCTGCTCGACTCAACGACTGATATCCCCTTTTATTTACGGTTATAGTACGGTGAAGTTATGAATATCATTTTATAAAACCGGTTGTTTTTCTATATCTATAAAGCGTCGCAGTTGCCAGAAAACGAAATCTGTGCTATTGTACCATAGGCGGGGAAATGCTGTAAGGTTTCCGGGATGATCCTTATTTACGTCCGGCCCGGGCGGATGCTTTTGTGGAAAAACCAGTTGAATTCCTTTTTGCCGGACTGAAGGAAGTCCTTGCGGTCTGAAATGTAAGCGGGAGGGTATAAAGGATGATCAGAGAAGTCAAACATGAAGAGCTTTCGGTCTGCGCGGACATGATCAGAAAGAGCTTTCAGACAGTTGCTGACGAGTTCGGTTTCACCAGAGAAAACGCACCGCGGTTTACTGCTTTCGCAACGACAGAAGAGAGACTGGTCTGGCAAATGGACAGCGAGCACAGGCTCATGTTTCTGGCTGAGGAAGGCAACGTGATCTGCGGTTATTATTCTCTGCTGCTCAGGGACGAGAATGAATGTGAACTGGGAAGCCTCTCTGTACTTCCCGAATATCGACACAGGGGAATTGGCGGCGAACTGCTTCAGCATGCTATGAAAACAGCCCGCGAACAGAACCGTACCGTCATAAGCCTGAGCATTGTGGAAGAGAATGCTGTGCTCCGAAAGTGGTATGAAGGCTACGGCGCAATTCATACAGGCACCAGGAAGTTCGATTTCTTCCCGTTTACCTGCGGTTATATGAAAATCATGTTGCCGGGAACGAAAAAGATGAACTTCAGCATCATTGAGGGCGCCGACAGGATGGATACGGATGAAGTTGTCAGGCTTCTGAAAACAACCTATTGGGCAGGTAAACGCTCAAAAGAACAGATCAGGAAATCCATGGATCATTCGTCCTGCTATGGCGTTTATATGGATGATGAACGGAAACTGGTCGGGTTTGCCCGTGTGATCAGCGATTTCGCCACCACCTATTACCTTGCCGATGTGATTATTGATCAGGCCTACCGGCATCGGGGACTTGGGAAAGCGCTGGTGTCCTATATCGTCTCGCTGCCGGAATATGCCGGGCT
>Ga0310690_10012372_pt1 | contig 10484 bp, 10 predicted proteins | sample AusTroGonzalo_MG_2_FD_207661 | JGI IMG/M metagenome (GOLD analysis project Ga0310690, IMG submission 207661) | Bovine rumen microbial communities from tropical cattle in Woodstock, Queensland, Australia - Gonzalo_04 (v2) (version 2) | ecosystem: Host-associated > Mammals > Digestive system >...
CGCTCTCATGTTCGAGTTCAAGGGCGATCAGAAGAAGAGAAGGTTCTGCTTCTATCGCTGCAACCTTGCAAGACCTGACATCGCATCACAGACAGTAGAGGATTCCATCTCTCCCGTTACTCAGACTGTGAACATCACAGCCACACCGAGGCCGGACGATGGAATGGTTAAGACTTACTGCAACGAGGGCGACACCATCTATAGTTCATTCTATGACGATGTTCCCGTCCCCGCAGGTTCCTAATACCTTTCCTTATTGTGGCCGGACGGGGGGAATCCCCTGTCCGGCTTTTTTCAGATTAAAGGAGACAAATCATGAAAAGTATTTTTGTTGGGGCTGAGGAAGTCCCGGTAAAGGCGACAGGATTCACCACCATATTGTTCAAGAGGTTCACAGGTAACGATCTGATGTCGGTACTGACGGACAAGGAGAGAGAGTCAGAGAAGATCAACGATGTTCTGGCTCTTTTTTATTGCATGAGTGTCCAGGCACGAGAGGAAACGATCGGAGGGATGCTGAATGCAGTGACCGACACGAACGATTATTACGAGTTCTTGAACAGATTCGAGAGCAGACACCTTTATTCGCAGGAAGTATTGACTGCGGTCATTACGACATGGGTGTCGAGCACAGACAGTAAATCAACAGCAAAAAACGGGTAAAACCCTCAACGCGAGAGATCAACACGGCAGTGCTCACACTGAGAGCGTTGCAAATAGGTCTTCGACTGGAAGATCTCGATCTCTTGACCTTGGGGGAGATACTCGATCTCATCGTGGAGCGTTCCAACGATGATTATCAGTACCCGGAGAAGGGTACAACCGAATCCATTGACAGAATGTTCGGAGGATAGAAATGTCTAAGGGTAGCGTTAAGGGAATTACCATAGAGATAGAGGGCAAGACTTCAGGCTTAACCAAGTCATTGAAAGAAGCGGATGCCGCTCTTGCAAAGACTGACAGAGCTCTCAAAGAAGTGGAGAAAGCTCTCGAACTGGATCCATCCAATATAGAGCTTGCGGCTCAGAAGGAAGCCCTCCTCGCAGAGAAGGCTGACCTCACATCGAAGCGTCTGGAAGTCTTGAAGCAGGTCCAGAAGGATGCCCTTACGCAGTTGGAGAGTGGTGCGGAAGTGTCCACTGCTTCTCTCGCCGAGTTATCCGCTGAGATCGTATCGACCGAGAAGAGTCTTGACGGAATGGATGGAGCCGCTAACGGTGCCTCTAACGAGATGAAGGAGATCGGCGATAATGCCGATACAGCAGGAAAGAAGACTGCAAACTTCGGAGAGGCAGCCAAGAAAGCAGGAGCAGCCGCAAAGAAAGCCTTTGAGATTGCTGCGAAAGCTGTCGCCGCAATCGGAGCGGCTGTCGGAACTGCCGTCACCGGAGCGGTCAAGCTCGGAAAGAAAGTCACAGAGATGGCTAGCGAGATCGGTGAAGCCGGTGATGTCATAGACAAGCAGTCCCAAAAGGTCGGATTATCTGCTGAGGCATATCAGGAATGGGATTATGCGATGAACCTCGCAGGGGCTTCCATGGAGAACATGGGAACCGGTCTCAAGACGATGACCAATCAGATAGATGCAGCCAAGAAGGGAAACAAAGATGCCATAGCTCGATTCAAAGAGCTTGGAATCTCCCTGAAAGACTTGAAGACGATGAGCCGTGAAGACATCTTTTCGGCAGCCATCGCAGGATTTCAGGGAATGGCCGATTCCACGGACCGAGCAGCTCTCGCTTCGAAGATGTTCGGGAAGAGCGGTCAGGAACTCGCTCCTCTCTTCAATATGACTCGAGAAGAGACGGCTGAAGCTATTCAACAGGCTCATGAGTATGGCATGGTCATGTCTGATGAGCTTGTCAAGTCGGCAGCTGATTATGAAGATGCCCTCACCCAGATGAACGGCACGATGAAGGGTGTCAAGAATGATATGATCGGAGGACTTCTCCCCGGAATGACTCTGATCGCAGAAGGAATCTCTGACTTGTTCTCAGGCGAGGACATCTCAGGCGACAAACTTCTGGAGGGTGTCAACTCGATTACGGACAATCTCACCACAGAGATCATCCCGAAGCTCGAGACATTCATCACAACCATATTGCCTGTCCTGACTCCGGCTCTGGCAACACTATTCTCTTCGATCGGAAGCGTGCTCTCAACATTAACTGAAACCTTATTGCCTCCGATCCTGCAAGCCCTTCAGCAAGACCTCCCCGGTCTCATCCAGAGCTTTGCAGATTTCGTTGTAGCTAACATGAGCCTGTTCACGGGTCTGATCAACAGTGTGCTTCCGTCCCTGATCAGTTTGATCGTCACTGTAGCACCACCTCTGATCGAGGCATTGATGAACGGTCTGATCGAGAACGCAAGTGTTCTTCTCCCGGCAGCGATGAGTCTCATCATAACCTTAATACAGGGCATCTCGGAAGCCCTCCCTGAGCTCATCCCGATCGCCATTGAAGCCATTATGCTCTTGGTTAATACATTCCTCGAGCCTTCCACATTGAAGCAACTGCTTGAAGCAGGAATCAAAATTCTCATAGCTGTAATTGACGGCATCAGCTCAGTCCTTCCTGAGCTCATCCCGACCATTATCGAGGCCATCGGGGTCATAGTTGACACACTTATAGAGCACACACCTGAGCTCCTTGAGGCAGGCATCAAGCTCATCATGAGCCTGATCAGTGGTCTTGTACAGGCTATCCCGGAGATCATTGCGCAGGGACCGAGGTTCCTGTCAGGCATTCAGGAGATGCTTGCAGACATCCCCGGCAAGCTCGTGGAGATGGCTACGACTTGGGGAGCTGACCTGATCAGCAATATGATTCAGGGATTCCAGAGCAAGATGAGCAACCTCAAGACGGCAGTCGGCAACATTGCATCGACCATCAAGGGCTTCCTCGGGTTCTCGGTTCCGGAAGAAGGACCTCTCCACTCGTGGCAATACAATAATCCCGGAGCTGACATGATCGACCTGTTCTCTGAGGGTATGTACTCCCAAATGGGAACACTTGAAGGTGCTCTCAACAAGACGGCAGGGGTCATTGCAGCAGGACTGGCTCCTGACTACTCGGTGCAGTTAGCAGGTATCTCCGGACACCTCGCAGGAATAGAGAGCAAAGAGCAGAAGTTCGTCATTCCTGTCTCCATTGGTTCTGACAGGCTTGGAGTGGCGGTTGCCAAGGCTCAAAACAACAATAACTATCGTTCGGGAGGACATTGATATGCTCGGACATAACTATCTGAAGCTCGGTGGGGTATCTATTCCGAACCCTATCGACTTCGCTGAGAATTACACAGACATAGAGAATGTCGGCACAGCCGAAAGTGGAAGAGAGTTGGTCATGGTGACAAGGCTTCAGAAGAGGTCTTGGAACCTGACCTTCCAGTGCTCTTCCTACTGGCTTGGTGAGTTGAAGGCTCTCTGTGCTGAGAACAGTACCACCTTCAAGTTCAATGGTGAGACTGTAACGGTCAGAGCGAGGCTCACAAGCGCGACAATGGCTCAGAACTCAGCCATGAGACCTGAGTCGAACGGTTATTACACAGTAAGCATGACAGTGACGGAGATCTAAGATGTACGCAGTATCTAACGCATATAAAGTACAGATGAAGAAGAGTGTGCAGCAGAGGAAACTCCGCGGCATGATCAATGAGGTTGTCCCGTTCACGGACGATGACATCCTCGACGGCTCCTTCACTCTGACCAATCAGTGCATGGATAACTCTTCTTTCGGGTATGGCGGTGTTTATGTCGCCGAGCTCCATCTGACTTTTGTCACTGCGCGAGTATATGACCGGAAGAACTGGAAAGGGAAGAGGTTGTTCATTGAGGACGGCCTCTTCATTGATTCGGAAGACAACTATGAGTATATCCCTTTGGGTCACTTCCGTGTTGCTGAGGCGAACTATACGACCTGGGGACTGGAGATCAAGGCTTATGACCTCATGAGCAAGTTTGATCAGCCGTTTGTCCTGGGACTGACCCCTCACGCGGTTCCGTTCGATCTCGCCACTTTGGCGTGCTCGAGCTGCAACATTCCGATGCATCTCGACAGAACGGCTTTTAATCAGGTGGCGGCATTCCCTACACAGGAACTGATGGTCAGTGATGCAGGCATCGCTACATGGAGAGACTTCCTGTCGTATCTGTGTCAAGCGTGCAATATGTACTGCACGATGGCGAGAGACGGAAGTCTCGACTTCAGGAAGATAATGCCGGCAACGGAATCCATTGTTGACACACCGACAGACACCATCTCCACGGCAGACCGATTCGGTGATGGGTCCTTCTCTGACTTCACCACATCATATACAGGCATTACAGCGACTTTTGCAGGCTCTCAGGAGACCGTTTCCGTTACTTACGGCAACGACAAGGGCGTGGTCATCGACATCGGTGTCAATCCTCTCCTTCAGGAGATCTCCGAAGAAGGAACAGCTCTCATTATCGCTCAACTCGAAGGCGACATCAGCAGGACTGAGACAGTCATTGGAGAGATAGATGAAGAGATCGACACCCTTGATGATCAGATCGAGGAAGTCGAGCAGGAGATACACGATCATCCTGATGATCCCGAACTTCCTAAACTGTTGGAACAGTTGCAGAAGACTAAGGAAGACAAAGAGAGCGAGAAGCGCGAGATGCAGTCCTATCTGGAGACCTTGCAGGGATCTCTCGAAGAGATTCAGACAGGGCTCGCTGACAGAACCATGGATGCTCTGGGCGCGAGAATCGAATATCTCGCAACAGACCTCCAGTCCATCCAGTACAATCCCGCGACTGTCTCAATGCTTGGAGATCCTGCCTATGACCTTGGCGATGTGCTGAGGTTTACGGGCGGCATAGCCGGAGGACAGATAGACCTCAACATCATGAGGTATGACTACACCTTCGGCGACAGATACACGATCGAGACCTTTGGTGATGCTCCGACCTCCAACGGCTCACCGAGTAAGGATGCAAAGCAGCAGCAGGCCAAGGATCAGGCAGAAGGCAAAGGAACAAAGATCCAGTTCGTTGAGTATGTAAATGCACAGACGATCAGGATCACCAAGAACTCTGAGCAGGAAGTTGCAAGAGTGTCCTTCGAGCTTAACTCCAAGGCAGAAGTGGAGACCTGGATCGAGTTGAAGATGAAGGTGACCAAGCTGTTCGGAAGAGCAGGCATCATGGTCAACTACTATCTCGACAACGAACTGATCTCGGCATATCACCCGATAGAGATCTGGGAAGATCAGGGAACAACTCCCGACTTCACTCTCGAGGATGATGTTCTTGTCTTTGACACCTCCGATGATCCAGAGAGCGAGAACAACTATCAGACGGTCAACTTTCATTACCATCTGCGGAATATCTCATCGAATCAGCTCCATTATTGGAAGGTTACGGTGACAGGTCTTGACGGTGTTGAGTTCCTCGATACCGACTGCGTGCGTCTGATCCTCTGGGCTCAGGGCATGAAAGAAGAAGGTGCATGGACCGGACTCATCCAGGCAAGAGACACATTCCCGCTCTATCCGATTGGATCCATGGGTATCGTCGGAGATCTGAGTGACGATGTGAACCTCAGGACGAGCAGCGCGAGTGACAACATCACCACAGAAGACGGTGATGCTCTGATAACCGAGTCAGGAGACAATCTGACACTCGGTGACCTTGCATCGCTGCCGAATGCATCGACCTTGGATGGAACCGAGTACATCCCGATCGTTCAGAACGGCGAGACCGTGAAAGTTACGACTCAGGATCTTGCAGATCTTAACGCATAAGGAGGAAAAAGCATGGCTGACATAAAGATAAGCCAACTGGACAACGGCGCGAGCCTCGGAGGGACAGAGTATGTCCCCATTGTCCAGAACGGGCAGACCGTAAAGACTACGGCTCAGGCAATAGCTAATCTCGGCGGTGGTGGCGGTAGTGGAACCGTCACCTTCACCGAAGTGAAGAAGTTCGAGGCAGAAGACATCGGAGCATCCGAGTGGACTTCCACGGACGGACAGACAACGATGACCGTCAACGGTGGTACTTATACGGCCGTTGAGGGTGAATATGTTGAAGTCAACTCGTCCAATCAGCTCAGGATGTCTTTCCCGATCCCCGGCTCGTTCTACGGATTCGGGATCAAGTGCAGTGTCGATGAGAACTTCTCGCCTGTAAATACGAATAACTGGTATTCGGCATCCACGATCTTGTCCCAAGAGCTCAGCGGTGAGCAGGCTGACTTCGGTCTGATCATCGACAAAAACGGGAAATTTGCTATCGGATATGCAAACAGCTCCATCTATTCAACGGATGTGACCGCTAACGACGGACAGGTTCACTCGTTGTTTATTGCTCCATTCGGCATGGATCAGATTCAGCTCTTCATTGATGGAGTGAACAAGGCAACGATTACATCAGGCATGAAGGGAACGCAGATGTCTCAGATGGGTGTGTTCTGGAATAAGGACAACACCGGAACGAGAGTCAACGGCAAGATCTACGCAGTCGGGTCTTATTCGGCTGATTATACGATACAGGCTCCGACTATCTAAAGAGGTGAAGACATGAAACTCAAAGGAAAAGCAACGATCACACTGATCAACAGAGATGGATCCATCGCATATCAGGAGAAGCACACCAATGCCATCACTCCTGCGCTCGCCAAGATCCTCGGCAACAACCTGAGCGGCACGGTAGATTATACCAAACTGACTCCCATCATCCAGAAGCTCCTGGGAGGAGTCTGCCTGTGGCACGGATCTCTTGACGAGACTTCCGTCTATCTGCCGAAGCAGTCAACAGCAACCCTGACTGCACACGCAGGAACAAGGTCAACAGGCGGCACGGCCGGAGATAACACAAGAGGAACACCGAACACCTCCGAAGGCTCAGGTTATGGTCCTATCCCTAACGGTTTCAGATTCGTCTGGGAGTGGGGTTCAGGCAAGGGAGACGGCAAGATCTCCGGCTTGACTTTATGCCATCAGGATGTCGGTGATTATTATAATCAGCTTCACGCTGCGCAGATGACCGACTTCGCTCCGATCGAGGATGTCAGTAACTATGTCATGAACGACAACGACATGACATACTCTGATACTTCGCCTCAGTCCACTGACCTTCCGACTATTGTCGGATATAGCGGACTGAAGGGAGTCCCTGTCGGATTCTACGGTGACATGAATCATGTAGTCTCCATCGAGAATGTGGAAGATGAGACATCAACGATGGAAGGCGGCGGTGACGGCCGCAGGGGTCATGTAAATATTTACATCTCCCAGTTCTCCGGCAAGGATCTCTGGCTCGAGAATGGTCTTGGAGAGGTTATCCCCGACGAGACAAGGACGATCTCAGTGTCTATCCGTTGGCAATTAGGTTCGACTGATGCTCTCGGCAGATGCCTCTATTATGTTGCTTATGATGAGGAGATCAAGCATCTTTATCTTTTGCAGACATATCATCTCCAGTACAACGACTGGGATGCTCCTTCCCCGCCGTTTGTGTTCACCGGATGGCCATATAATTACGAGTTACAGATCATTGATGTTGACCTGGAAGACGGAACACATGAGACCAAAACTGTTGACCTTCCGTTCATGAGTCATAGAGATCTTCCGGTGTTCAGGATGCCTGCACAGCAGTACAACCCGAAGCAGCTCCATGTGTTCAGCGGTTCGGTCATCATCCCTGTCTATAAGACAACTTGGGTCTCCACACCGACACCGGAAGACCCTTATGCCGGTTATTACGATTGGAGAAACGGAACGACTTCTTCAACTGCGCTGTCGGCAAGGGTAAACCTGAGAACAGGAGTCATCGAGGACTATCTGTCAGGAGGTTCATTCTATGAGCAGAACAACGCATCCAACTTCTCCGGTCATATCGACCTGGGAAACGACAGGTCAGTCTTCCCGACGATCTATGTGGAGAAGAGAGCGACTGCATCAACGACTCCCGTGTATGACTGCGGCGATTATCCTCTCTTATATGATGCAAGCACCATCACAAGAGATACACAGATCTTCGGATCAGATCAGCAGAATAACAGGACTTTTGTTGCAAGCTCCGACAATGAACTCATCCAGTTCGCCACATCATACAGAAACGGCGATGGAGACAAGCTCAAGGGAGCCATCCTGAACAAGATGTATCAGGCATCGGTCTTCAGACTCGCTCAGACAGTCACCAAGACATCCGAGCAGACAATGAAGGTCGAATATGAGATCTATCAGGAGGAAGAGTCATGACGGACTATGAAATTGTAGTGACCATTGTCGTTGCGCTTGTCGGGTCTGCTTCCTTGTGGCAATTCATTATGTACCTGATCGACCGCTTCGACAAGAAGAAGAAGTCCAACGAGGACATAGTTGTCGAGATTGAGAAGGTCTCTGACAAGGTCGACGAACTCGCCGAGACTGTCTCCATGAATCAGGCAGTTCTCGCAAGGACTCACATCCTGAGATTTTCTGACGAGCTGAAGAACGGCGTGGAGCATTCGGAGGAATACTTCCGTCAACAGCTCGACGATTGTGACACATACGAGAGATTCTGCGAAGCTCACCCTGAGTTCAAGAACTCTTATACAGAGATCGCTAACAGACACATCAAAGAAACCTATGAAAGACTACTGAAGGAGGGAAAACTATGAAATTACCGAACAAAGTGTATGACATCCTCAAGTGGATAGCTCTTGTCGGACTCCCGGCAACAACGACCCTCTGGCTCACTCTTGGATCCATCTGGAACTGGGGTGACTTTGTCGAGCCTGTCGGCGCGACCTTGGGAGCCGTAACGGTCTTCCTGGGTGCTCTCCTCGGCATCAGCTCTATCCAGTACGCAAAAGAGAACGCGATCGAGGAAGGTGAAGAGAATGGCTGAGTATGATGGTCAGATGTCTGCCTTCAAGAATATCCCGAAAGGCGAGACTTATGAGATCGTGGATGCAGCCGCAAGGGACAATATTGCCAACCTTGCCACTGTAGCCACAACAGGCAGTTATGCAGACCTGTCGAACACTCCTACCATCCCGACTGCTCTGTCTGATCTGACTAATGATGAAGGCTTCATCGACAACACCGTCAACAACCTGACGAACTATTATTTGAAGTCAGAGACATATACTCAGGCAGAAGTCAACTCTCTGATCGGGAGTGTTGCGGGGCTCAATATCGAGGTCGTTGTCTCGCTTCCGACTCAGGACATATCCACGAGCACGATCTACTTGGTTCCCAAGTCCACGGCTCAGACGGATAATGTCTATGATGAGTATATCAACACAGACGGCACCTCGGCAGGTTGGGAGCTGATCGGCGACACTTCTGTTGACCTGTCCAATTATTACACCAAGACCGAAGCTGACAACTTGTTAAGCGACAAGGTTGACAAGGTCACAGGCAAGGGGCTGTCGGAGGAAGACTTCACCACTACGCTGAAGACCAAGCTCGACTCGATCAATGCAGGAGCTGAGGTCAATGTCCAGAGCAACTGGACAGAAGCTGACACCACCTCCGATGCTTACATCCAGAACAAGCCGAGTCTTGCGACAGTCGCCACCTCCGGCTCTTATAACGACCTGACCAATAAGCCGACCATACCGTCAGCTCAGGTCAATTCGGACTGGAACAGCAACAGTGGAGTATCTCAGATACTCAACAAACCCTCTTTGGCTACTGTAGCAACATCAGGAAGTTATAACGATCTGTCGAACAAGCCAACGATACCCTCAGCGCAAGTGAACAGCGATTGGAACGCATCTTCGGGCGTGGCGCAAATCTTGAACAAGCCTTCTTTGGCAACCGTGGCGACTTCGGGCGACTATGACGACTTGACGAACAAACCGACGATTCCGACAGATACTTGGCGACCGTTATATGCTGAAAATGTGCTTGGGCAAACTGTTCTGTTATCAAATTCAGCAATGAATTTTAGTAATAGCGGCAATGTAAAATTTACCTCATTAGATACTCAGTCGCAAATAGCTTTGTATGCAAGTGTAGATTTATCAAGCAAGCAAGACAAATTAGTTTCAGGTTCCAACATCAAGACCGTGAACGGAAACTCAATCTTGGGGAGTGGTGATGTGGCGACGGCTTCGAACATCAGTTCGTATGCGTTGCCCGTGCAGACGGGAACAGACTGGAACACTTGGACCACTATCGGAGGGGAGAAGTGTGTTGCCTGTCCCCAGAACAGTTGGAAGTCGATCGGATCAGTTGAGTTCCCGGTAGGAATCTGGCTGTTCAAGGCTTATGTATATTTCTATACGAACGCAAACGGCTACCGTGGATTGTGTATCTCAGAGACCGCGAACACTGGAACCATTGATATGCTTGTCCCTGCGGTTAGCGGAATACAAACAGGACTTTCAACATCCAAGATTATTCAGGTCACTTCGGGTACGAAGAGATATTTCATTACTGTCTTGCATAATGCAGGAGGCGATCTATACACCTTCCCTCATTTTGATGCAGTTAAGTTAAGTTCATAACGAAAGGAG
>Ga0310690_10012373_pt1 | contig 10483 bp, 10 predicted proteins | sample AusTroGonzalo_MG_2_FD_207661 | JGI IMG/M metagenome (GOLD analysis project Ga0310690, IMG submission 207661) | Bovine rumen microbial communities from tropical cattle in Woodstock, Queensland, Australia - Gonzalo_04 (v2) (version 2) | ecosystem: Host-associated > Mammals > Digestive system >...
TGAATTATGACGGCCGCATCGGCATCGAAATACGTGGAAGTTCGTCGCAGATGCTGCCTAAAAAGCCTTACGGCTTTGAAACACTGATGGATGATGATGTTACTAATAACAATGTCAGTCTGTTAGGTATGCCGAAAGAGAACGATTGGGTACTCAACTCCTTGGCTTTCGACCAGACAGGTTTGCGTGATGTGCTGTCGTATGAGCTTTATGAGCAACTCGGACAATACTCAGCCCGTCGAGTTTATTGCGAGGTGGTGATAAATGATGACTACAAGGGGCTTTATGTCTTAATGGAGAAGATCAAGGCTGACGACAACCGTGTAAACATTGATAAAGACGGCGGACATATCGTCCAAACAGACAGGTCGAATGGCGATTATTATGAATGGGAAATGGAAAGCAACAACGGTAACTGGTGGCCTCAACCTGCAGTTTTTATTCATGAATATCCCAAACCTGGAAATATAACGGCAGCACAACACAATTATATAAAAAATGTGTTCTTCGACCTTGCAGATAAAGCGGAAAGTCACAATGTTTCAATAGATAACGGTATCCCAAGCATCATTGATGTATCCACTTTTGTGGATTTCATGATTATGGCAGAATTCTCATCAAATGTCGATGTGTATCAGTTGAGTACGTTTTTCCATAAGGACAACAGAGGCAAGTTGCGTGCCGGTCCTATCTGGGACTATAACCTCGCGTATGGTCACGATGAGTTTGGGGATCGAAGTCGATACGACGTGTGGCAGTTCGACAATCACGACAATACCGGTTCTAAATTCTGGATTAACTTGTTCAACACCGATGAATTCAGATGCTACCTGGCTAAACGTTGGTTTGAGGTAACTTCAGATGGCAATGTATTGGATTACAACAGGTTATGCGACCGAATGGACGAGATTGACGCCTGGATTTCAGAGGCTGTGGTACGTGACAATCAACGGTGGCACAAAATGCAGCAGCATTCGTCGGAGATACAGGCCATGAAGACATGGATTCAACAGAGAATCAATTGGTTAAACCAGAATATCGGTTCGTACGACAAATGTGACGACATCTATTTGCCACCTCTGGTAATCTCCAGAATTCATTATCATCCGGCCGATGTCGACACTATCAACGGCAACCAACTTGAGTTCATTCAGATTAACAACAACGGCGACGACGATGTCGACCTTACCGGAATATATCTTCGCGAGTTAGGCATCACATACCAGTTTCCTAACGGCTCACAACTTGCAGCCCGCGACTCTTTAGTATTGTGTTCTGACTCCTTGACATATATTCAATACTATAACAATATTCCTTTCGGAGAATATCAGAGGAAGCTTTCCAATAAATCCGAAAAAATCGTCATTGCAGACGCTTGGGGCAACGTCATCGATGAGGTGCATTACGCTGACTCAGAGCCGTGGCCTACTGAGCCTGACGGCGACGGTCCATTTTTGCAACTTATTGATTTAGATTTAGATAACTCATTACCAGAAAATTGGACATATCGCTATTGCTTTGATGCCGTTGATGAGATTTCTGAAAACAACGCTATGATTTACCCTAATCCGAGCAATGGGATTTTGAATATTTCATCAACTAAAGAGCTCTGCCACTGTCAATTATACGACTTACAAGGTAATATATTGATTGATAATATTTTATCAGATAATTTCTCGTCAATCGACATCAATAATCTGATTTCAGGAATATACATTTTAAAATTACAATTCTCAGATAGTTTATTCCAATACTATAAAGTTATCAAAAACTAATACTTTTCCCGAACAAAACCTTCTCAAAGGTTGCGTATTTTTATTTTTATATATTTTAAAAATCAATTGATTTTTTCCTTATTTTTGCAATTTTGAAGATTATTGCAATTACGAGTTTTTTATGATAACTTTAAAGGATAAAATAACTCTCAACGAAGTAGAAAAAGTCCTGTATTCAGGCGAAAACATTGAGGTTTCCGGCGATTGGCTGGCACGTGTCGAAGCTTGCTACCATTTCTTGGAGAAATTTGCAGCGGAGAAGGTGATTTACGGCATCAACACAGGCTTCGGTCCTATGGCACAATGGCGTGTCGACGACCGTTATCTCAATGATTTACAATACAATATCATCCGTAGTCACGCCACCGGTGCTGGTGAGCCTCTTGACGACGTATATGTAAAGTCAGCGATGATTGCTCGTCTGGGCACCGTCCTGCAATGCCGTTCCGGCGTCCATGTCGACGTCGCCAACCTGTTGATTTCGTTCATCAACGAGGGCATCTACCCTTTCATCCCGATGCACGGCAGCGTGGGTGCTAGCGGCGACTTGGTGCAGCTGGCACATATCGCACTCTGTCTCATCGGCGAGGGCGAGGTGCATTACAAAGGCGAATGGCGTAAATCAGCTGATGTGATGAAACAACTCGGCCTCACACCGCTGAAAATGCACATCCGCGAAGGCTTGAGCATCACCAACGGCACTTCGGTGATGACCGGCATCAGCGTGGTGAATCAGCTGCACGCTGAGAACCTCCTCGACTGGGCTACACTCGCAGCCGTCTGGATGAATGAGATTGCCGCTTCGTTTGACGATTACATGTCGGAAGGCGAAAACAGCTGCCGTCGTCACGAGGGACAGCAGGTGATGGCACGCAGGATGCGCAAACTCTCAGAAGGCTCGCAGTGCCTGAAGAAACGCGCACACGAGCTTTACGACTACGGTCATAAAGACGTGAAGGTGTTTGAGCACAAGGTTCAGGCTTATTACTCCTTGCGTTGCACTCCGCAGATCCTCGGTCCTATCTACGACACCTTGCAAAATGCACGCAACATCATTGAGAACGAACTGAATTCGGCATGCGACAACCCTATCGTCGACCCGGATACACAATACGTTTATCATGGCGGAAACTTCCACGGCGACTATATCTCGCTTGAGGAAGACAAAGTCAAGATCGCGCTCGTGCGCCTCTGTATGACGGCAGAACGACAGCTCAACTACCTGTTCCACGACCGCATCAACGGTATCTTGCCGCCGTTCCTCAACCTCGGGACGCTCGGCTTGAACTACGGAATGCAGGCCTGCCAGTTCACTGCCACCTCGACAACCGCTGAGTGCCAGACACTCGCGATGCCGAACTACGTTCACAGCATCCCTAACAACAACGACAACCAGGACATCGTGAGCATGGGCACCAACACGGCTTTGATCTGCAAGCAGGTGGTCGAAAACTGCTTCCAGGTGATGGCGATACAGTACATCGCGTTGGCGCAGGCTACAGACTGCCTGAAGATTGCCGACAAGCTCTCCCCTACCTCACGTAAGGTTTACGATAAGATTCGTGAGATGGTGCCGCTCTTCATCGAGGACACGCCGTTCTACAAAGAGATCGCAAACGTTGAAAACTATTTGAAAACCACTAAATTGAATCTGAAATAATGAAATACGCTCTCATCACCGGTGCCTCGCGCGGCTTGGGCAAGGCGGTAGCCTTGCGGCTCGCCAAAGACGGCTTTGCGGTGATTATCAATTATCAGTCGAACAAAGAGGCTGCGGAAGACACCCTCAAGCAGGTGCAGGAACTCGGCGGCTTTGGCGAGCTCATGCCTTTTGATGTGTCGGATCCCAAAGCCATTGAAACGGCTCTCGAGGCATGGCAAGCCGCGCATCCAGATGATTATATCTCCGTTTTGGTCAACAATGCCGGAATCCGTAAAGACAACCTCATGATTTTCATGCAGGATGAGGAATGGAACAAGGTCCTCGACACCACCTTGAACGGATTCTTCTACATCACACGCCGTCTGTTGAAGGACATGATGATGCACCGCAACGGCCGTGTCATCAATATGGCGTCGTTGTCAGGAATCAAAGGGCTTCCGGGACAGGCCAACTACTCGGCAGCAAAGGCAGCGCTCATCGGAGCGACAAAAGCATTGGCACAGGAAGTGGCGGCACGCAAAGTCACCGTCAACGCCATCGCTCCTGGTTTCATCGCAACAGATATGACCAAGGAACTCAACGAGGACGAGCTGAAGAAGCTCATCCCGATGGGACGTTTCGGAAAACCCGAAGAAGTGGCGAGTCTGGTGTCGTTCTTAGCTTCCGACGAGGCAGCGTATATCACAGGTCAGGCAATCTCCATCAACGGAGGATTGTACACTTAATTCATTAAGAATAAATTAGTTATGGCAAGAAGAGTAGTCATCACCGGCATGGGAATCTGGTCATGTCTGGGAAAAAATAAGGAAGAAGTCAGCATGTCGTTGCGCGAGGGCAAGTCGGGCATCGGCGTCGACCCGCAGCGTATAGAATACGGCTATCGCTCACCTCTCACCGGCATCGTGGAGAAGCCGCAGCTGAAAGGCAAGCTCGACCGCAAGCTCCGCATGTATCTCGCCGAGGAAGGCGAATACGCTTACATGGCGACATTGGAGGCTTTCGAGCAGGCAAAAATCACCGAAGAATATCTCTTGAACAACGAGATCGGCGTGCTTTTCGGCAACGACTCATCGGCAAAAGCCGTCATCGAGTCGCATGAGATCGCATTGGAGAAGAAAGACACCACTTTGATTGGCTCGTCAGCGATTTTCCAGTCGATGAACTCCACCGTGACGATGAACCTCTCGACTATCTTCCACCTCAAAGGCATCAACATGACCATCAGCGCCGCCTGCGCAAGTGGCTCACACTCAATAGGTTTAGGTGCTTTATTGATTAAAAACGGCTTACAGGACATGGTGCTTTGCGGCGGCGCTCAGGAGACCAATTACCTCTCGATGGGCAGCTTCGACGGCATCAGCGCGTTCTCGACAAGAGTCGACGAGCCTCAGAAGGCCTCTCGCCCATTCGACAAAGACCGCGACGGTCTCGTGCCAAGCGGCGGTGCAGCGGCATTGGTGCTTGAAGACTACGACCACGCCGTGGCTCGCGGAGCTACAATCCTTGCCGAGGTATGCGGCTACGGATTCTCATCAAACGGTGAGAGCCACATCTCACAGCCCAGCGAAGACGGCTGCTTCCGCGCCATGACACGCGCCATGAAAGAAGCAGGCGTCGAGGCAAAAGACATCGACTACGTAAACGCTCACGCCACCTCGACACCACAAGGCGACATGTTTGAGGCGATGGCACTGAAACGACTCTTCGGAGCCACCCAAACCCCGATATCATCAACAAAATCGATGACAGGACACGAGTGCTGGATGGCAGGCGCAAGCGAGATAGTATACTCCATCCTCATGATGAAAGGCAAATTCATCGCCCCTAACATCAACTTCGAGCATCCTGATGAATATTCGGAAGGTTTGAACATCATCAACAAGACAACAGACAAAGAATTAGAGACTATCCTTTCCAACTCATTCGGTTTTGGTGGAACGAATAGCGCATTGATAATCAAGAAAATACATTAAAAATGAAATTATTTCCAGGCCTTGAGAAGGCTTATACGAAAGAGCATAAACGCGCTGGTGAAGCCCAGGAAATGGCATATTTCATCGCTTTCGGTCCTATTATTTTCCAGGTCGGTCGACTGATGATTAAGTTCGGCATCCTCGACATGCTTCGCGACAGCGAAAATGGCATGACGATGGCTGAGATAGCAGCAAAGACTGGACTTTCCGACTATGCAGTGAAGGTTCTGATGGAAGGCTCGCTCTGCATCGGATTGGTGATATTAGACAAAGAAACAGACCGTTTCACCATGTCGAAGACCGGTTTCTTCCTCCTCACCGACCCTGCCATCCGCGTGAACATCGACTTCAACCATGATGTCAACTACGAGGGCTGGTTTAAGCTTGAAGAGGCTCTGAAAGAGGGAAAACCTGCAGGTTTGGAGCATTTCGGTGACTGGCCGACGATTTACGAGGGCCTCTCGCAGCTGCCTGCCGACGTTCAGAAGAGCTGGTTCGGCTTCGACCATTTCTACTCCGACCACTCGTTCGACCAGGCTTTGCAGATCGTGTTCAACAACAATCCTAAGACTTTGCTCGACGTCGGCGGAAATACAGGTCGTTGGGCTTTGCGTTGCGTCGATTTCGACGACAATGTCAACGTCACCATCATGGATCTGCCGCAGCAGCTCGAGATGATGAAGAGTTTCACTAAAGGCAAGAAAGGCTTCGAGCGCATCGACGGCTACGGAATCAACCTGTTGGACAACGCTCAGCAGTTCCCTACAAATAAACATTACGACATCATCTGGATGAGCCAGTTCCTCGACTGCTTTGGCGAAGACGAGATTCTTAGCATCGTTTCAAGAGCAGCTAAAATCATGGACAAAGACAGCCGTCTGTGCATCATGGAGACATTCTGGGACCGCCAGAAATACCCTGCCGCTGCCTTCGCATTGACGATGACATCATTGTATTTCACAGCTTTAGCTAATGGAAACAGCAAGATGTACCATTCTGATGACATGGAACGACTTGTGAAGAAAGCAGGTTTGGAAGTCGAGACGATCCACGATGGTCTCGGTCACGGCCATAGCATTATGATTTGCAAGAAAGTGTAAAGTTTAGAGTTGAGAGTTTAGAGTAGTTTTTAAGTTAAAAGTTAGAAGTTGAAAGTTAAAAGTTTATAAGATATGAATAGACAGGAAATTGAAGCAAAGGTTAAGGAGTTCATGATTGAGGATCTTGAACTTGACGAGGAAAAGATTAAGCCGGAGGCACGTCTGAAGGAAGACATCGGCATCGACAGCCTCGATTTCGTTGACATCGTGGTCATTGTCGAGCGTAAATTCGGTTTCAAGATCAAGACCGAAGAGATGGCTAACGTAAAGACATTCAGTCAGTTCTGCGACTATATCGAGAAGAAAACAGCCTAACGGATGGCTAACGCTCTGCAACATAATGAATGGTCGGGCAAGACTGACGGACAGCCTTGGATGCAGCGTTCACTCATCGTCATGTTCCGTGTGCTGCCACTATGGCTGCCCTACGGCGTGATGGCGCTGGTGGTGCCTTTCTATATGATTTTCAACAGGAAAGGCTACAAGTCGATGTATCAGTTTTTCAGAAAACGCTTCGGCTACGGTCCTTGGAAGTCGTTTTGGAAGGTATACGCCAACCATTTCCGTTTCGGTCAAGTCATTTTGGACCGTTTCTGTGTGTATGCAGGCAAAAAATATCGCTTCATCACTGAGGGTCAGGAACTTATGGATGAATTAGAGACACATCCTGAGGGTTTTGTCAACCTGAGCAGTCACGTTGGAAACTATGAGATCGCAGGTTATTCTTTAAGACCTAAGTCAAAGAGATTCAACGCCTTAGTGTATGCCGGCGAGACTACCACAGTGATGGAAAACCGTCAAAGGATGCTTTCGCAAAACAACATGAGCATGATCCCGGTGAAAGAAGACATGTCGCATTTGTTCACGTTGAATACCGCCATCGACAACGGTGAGATCGTAAGCATGCCAGCCGACCGGATCTATGGCTCGCAAAAAGCTGCGGAATGCATGTTTTTCGGTGAAAAAGCACGATTCCCATTGGGAGCGTTCGCCTTGGCAGCACAAAAAAACGTCGCCATGTTGGCTATCTTCGTGATGAAGGAGAGCTATAAGACTTACCACGCGTATGTTCGTGTAATTCAATGCGATAGAGAGGCTAGGATCCGTGAACAGATGAGTCAGTTGGCACAAAATTTCGCCACAAATCTCGAGGAAATCGTGAAGAGCTACCCGACACAATGGTTCAACTATTTTGATTTTTGGAAACAATGAGAAAAATCGAGGATATAACGCTAAACGAGCTACTGCCGCAGAGACCGCCTTTCGTGATGATAGACAGGTTGGTGTCGTGCGATGAGGTGTACGCCGTGACCGAACTTCTGGTCAGGGAAGACAACTTATTCGTTGAAGATGAACGGCTTACATCATCAGGATTGGTTGAAAACATAGCTCAGTCCTGCGCGGCAAGAATCGGTTATATCAACTTGAGCAAAGGTGGAACAGTGAAAATCGGCGTCATCGGGGCAATCAGCAACCTCAACATCACGAGGACACCGAAAGTGGGCGAAAAATTAGTTACAACGATAGAATTGATTAGCGAAGTCATGCAGATGACGCTGGTTGAGGCAGTGGTCAGAATTGGCGACGAAGAGATAGTCCGCGCCAGCATGAAGATAGCGTTAACCGACAAAGAATCAAAGGATTAGCAATGATAGTCTGTGTTGCACATAACATCATCTCGCCATTAGGCAGCACCTCTGCGGAAAACTACGCCGCAGTGAAAGCAGGCATGTCCGCGTTACGCAAATACGACGGACTGTGGGGCCTGCCAGAGCCTTTTGTCGCCTCTTTGATTGACAGAAATAAGTTCACAGACCAAAGATATACCATAGACGAGCAAGTCGTAATAGCCTCAATATCAAAGGCTTTAGATCAAACTAATATTGATGTGACATCGTCAAAGGTGCTTTTCATCATTTCTACAACGAAAGGCAATGTGTTCTTGCTCGACAAGCGTGAGGCCGGCTTCCCTCAAGAACGTGTGAGACTCGGAATGATGGCTCGACAAGTCACAAAACATTTTGGCAATCCCAACGAGCCTATCGTTGTTTCAAACGCTTGTATTTCAGGTGTTTGCGCACAGATTGAGGCGATGAGATATTTGGAAAGCGGCGAGTATGACTACGTCATCGTTTGCGGAGTAGACGTGCAGTCGGCATTCATAGTGTCTGGTTTTCAATCGTTTAAGGCATTGTCGCCTGACGAATGCAAGCCTTTCGATGCCAACAGACAAGGTCTGAATTTAGGCGACGCCGCTGCGACTATTATTTATACTAAGAAAGATAAAGTCAATGATAATGAATGGGTTGCATGTCGTGGCGCGATAAGAAACGATGCCAACCACATTTCCGGACCGTCGCGAACGGGTGAAGGCAGCTTAAGGGCTTTGAGAATCGTCTTAGGCGACATTGAACCAGAAAAAATCGCGTTCATCAACGCACATGGAACGGCTACATTATACAACGACGAAATGGAATCGATAGCCATCGAAAGAGCAGGATTGGCTGGCGTTCCCGTGAATTCATTGAAAGGATATTACGGTCACACCATGGGCGCTGCAGGCGTGCTTGAGACTATCATCTCGATGCAGGCTGTCGATGATCACAATATATTGGGAACAAGAGGGTTTGAGACCTTAGGCGTGACTCATCAAATTGATGTCTCAAATCAAAACAGAGCAACCGAAAAACGCGCTTTCATCAAGCTTTTATCGGGATTCGGAGGCTGCAACGCGGCATTGCTCATGGCGAAAGGAGGTCTGCAATGATTAAGCATCAGGTTTACATATCGCCAAACGAGGTTAAAGTCGATGGTAAAGCATTGGCACACAACGAGAAAGGCTCGGCATTGCTTACTGAGCTTTATCGCAATAATATAGGAGATTATCCGAAGTTTTTCAAAATGGACACCTTGAGCAAATTAGGATTCATAGCTTCGGAACTCCTTTTAAATATTGAGGGTAACAGAAGTTTCGAGCCACGTGAGGACCGCGCTGTCATTCTGTTCAACAAAAACGCGTCTCTGCAAGCCGACACACATTATCAGTCGACGATTCAAGACCCGGAGCACTTCTTCCCCAGCCCGGCAGCGTTTGTCTACACCCTGCCCAACATCGTGACCGGCGAAATCGCCATACGCAATAAGTATTTCGGCGAGACATCATTCATCGTGATTGACGATTACGATGAGCAGATTATCATGAAAAACCTCGATATCGCATTCCAAGACCCAGTGACTACGAGCATTATCGGCGGCTGGGTTGACTGTAGCGACGAGGAACATTTTGAAGCACGGATTTTTTTAATTGAAAAATAGTTAAATTTTAAATAAAAGTTATGGACGAATTAATTTACACTCTGAAACAGCAGATTATTGAGGCTTTGAACCTCGAAGACATGAAACCTGAAGACATCGACGAGAACGCATCATTGTTTGGCGAAGGCCTTGGTCTCGACAGCATTGACGCTCTTGAACTTATCGTGATGATGGAGAAAAATTACGGTATCAAGTTGCAGGATCCGGCGAAGGGCAAAGAAATCTTCAAGTCGGTGGCTGTGATGGCTGACTTTATTGCAAAAAACAGAACAAAATAAATGACGAATCCCATTCTGATAACGGGTTGCGGCGTCGTTTCGGCGATTGGAAACAACAAGGCAGAGACTTTGGATGCCTTGCTGAACAACCGCAGTGGCGTGGGACCGCTTGTCCACCTCAAGACGGAGCACAAGGAGTTTCCTGTCGGCGAGGTCAAGATGAGCGATGACGAGATGCGTAAACGACTGAATATCAGCGATAATAACATCACAACCCGCACCGCTTTGATGGGAATGATAGCCCTCGACGAGGCTCTGAAAGAGGCTAATATCACCCAGGAGATGATACTGAACATCGGTTTTATCTCGGGCACGACCGTCGGCGGCATGGACATGAGCGAGCAGTTTTACCTTGACTACGTCAACAACGAGAACCATA
>Ga0310690_10012375_pt1 | contig 10483 bp, 5 predicted proteins | sample AusTroGonzalo_MG_2_FD_207661 | JGI IMG/M metagenome (GOLD analysis project Ga0310690, IMG submission 207661) | Bovine rumen microbial communities from tropical cattle in Woodstock, Queensland, Australia - Gonzalo_04 (v2) (version 2) | ecosystem: Host-associated > Mammals > Digestive system >...
CGCAAAAATGACAATGTTGCTTTGTTTGAAGGTGAAACACGTAGATCTGGTACGTCATTTAATATGCCTGCTTCGGATGTTGAGTGCGATTTACAATGGAAGGAAGATGAATATACTGTGGCATATGATTGTAATGGCGGAAGTGGTGATTTTGAAGATTTGACTCATTATGTATATGGTTTCCCAGCTACTGTATTAGGAAACAAAGTAGATGATGTTGACAGATGTGTTCGTGCCGGATATGATTTTGCTGGTCAATGGATGTGTGGTGGCAGAACCGAAGAAAATGGTGGAAGCCCTAAAAACGAAGGGGATAAAATTGCTGTGTATGGCGACGTGACCTGCTATGCACAATGGATATCGTCGAAATATGATATAACATATAATTCTGGAAATTGTAGAGAATCTGTCGATTCCAAGACATATCCTTTACAATTAACGTTTGGTGGTCAATTTAGTGTCAAGGATTATGATGCTGTTGGTATTGGTAAAGCAAAATATGGTTACGAATTTATTGGATGGAGCCGCGATGCAAATACAGAATCACAAGAGATTGATTATGTTGCTAGCAATGTTGTGGAATGGGACGAACCAAATGATTTGACGCTTTATGCAGTATGTCAGCCAAAACAATGCAGGGTTATATATGAACACGGACGGACATCAGGTGGACATTTCAATCCTAATGATTTTGCACCGGGTGAAAGACCATTAGAGGTATATACGATGAATACGCCAGAACAACGGTTATATGATTCTGTAAGTGATAGTTATTATATTTTTGATGGTTGGTATGATAATCCGAATTTCGAGGGAAGTGCCATAACAGAGTTTGTTCCTGCTGACTATTTGGATAACGATGTGTGTGATGTGACATTGTATGCAAAATGGAAGAATGCTGGACAAATAAATTATCATTGTTCTCCATATGAAAACAAGACTTTGAATAGAAAGGGGACGGATCTTGCTACTATTAATGCTCCGAATAGAGGTTTTTGTGGACAGTCGTGCGATGTAGTTAAATGGTCTTGTGATAATAATGAGGTTGTTGATGTTGGCGAACAAATGGTGGTTCATGAATTTGTGACACGTGATTGTTATGCTCAGTGTGGATATCCAATACGTTATAAAGTGTTCCAGATTGATTCTGTTGGTAACATGACTGACGAAATGTCGTGGGTTCGTGTTAATGATACTATGACCGAGGTTGATAATCTTAAACCAGATTATTATATGACGGGCGCCAGTGTGGTATATCCTGTTATAAGTTATCCTGGTTGTGTGTTTGGTGGCTGGTTTGATAATGAAGAATTAGAAGGCACACCTGTCACAGGATTGTATGCAGAGCCGGCTTATGGAACAGAGATTTTGGTGTATGGCAAGATGATTTGTGGTGATTATGAGATAGTGTATCATAATGTTGTTGAAGGTAAAGATGGTAATAATCCACGGATGTATTCTGTGACATCGGAATTTGATTTGAATGATCCTTCGAGAAAGTATTACAAATTCAAGGGATGGCACCTGGATTCTCTTGTTGGACCAGAGATAACACATATTTCTGGTAGTCGGTACAGTCGTAAATTAGATTTATATGCAGAGTGGGAATTTGTATGTAATAAAAGGCCGCATTGGTTGCACATAGGCGAAGGCATAAACGACAAGATTTGTTTGTATGAAGAATTGCCAGAAGGCGTTGGTAAACCTTTTGTAAGGGTCAGACGGAACAAATGTTATGATAATAATTGTTATTACTATATGGTATTGTCGGCGGATACAAATGTGAAAATACATGAAGGTTCGGCAAAGAAAATGCATATTGATTCACACAATGCTTGCGACATGTCTTCGTGTCCGCCCGAAGGGATAGAAGAATTGATTGAATGAATTTGAAAAAGTCTGGTTTTTGCCGGACTTTTTGTTTTTTTTGTTTGTGTTGTCTTGTTTTTTCAAAAATATTGATTATATAGGATAAAGTATCTTGACCAAGGGGTTAAAAATTGCTATAAATCTATGGATTTAAAGGGCTTTGGATGCCACGAAAGAACGGTAAGGAAAATAAAAATGAAAAATGTATTAAAATTATTGTTAGGTTCTGCAAATGATAGAATTGTAAAATCTTATGAAAAAACGGTTTCTGTGATAAATAATTTGGAATCGAAATATGCGGCTATGTCTGATGAGGAAATTCATGGATTAACTGCAGTTTTTCGTGAACGTTTAAAAAATGGTGAAAAAGAAAAAAATATTTTGCCAGATGTTTTTGCCGCTGTGCGAGAGGCTGCAAAACGTTCAATTGGGTTGCGACATTTTGATGTGCAATTAATTGGTGGTATGGTTTTGGGAAACGGTCAAATTTCAGAAATGAAAACCGGTGAAGGTAAAACATTGGTTGCAACACTTGCGTTGTATTTGAAGGCTTTGCATGGCAGGGGCGCTCATTTAATTACTGTTAATGATTATTTGGCATCACGTGATGCCGGCTGGATGGGTCAGGTTTATAGATTTTTGGGTATGACAATCGGTGTTGTTCAACATGATATGTCCGATGAAGATAGACGTGCGGCATATAATTGTGATATTACTTATGTGACCAATTCTGAATTGGGTTTTGATTATTTGCGCGATAATATGAAATTTACCAAAGAACAACAGGTTTTGCGTCCGTTCTTTTTTGCAATCGTTGATGAAGTGGACAGTATTTTAATTGATGAAGCGCGTACCCCACTTATTATTTCTGGCCCGGCTGAAGATACCAGCGATTTGTATAACAAGGTTGATTCTGTGGTGGCACAATTGGTCGCGGATGATTATAAAATTGATGAAAAAGATAGACATGTGACGTTAACAGAAATTGGTGTAGATCATGCAACTAGTTTATTGAAACAGGCTGATATTTTAATTGGGGATAATTTGTATGCCGCCGAAAATGCTGTTGTAGTTATGCATTTGCAACAGTCATTGTTGGCACATCATTTATATGAAAAAAATGTAAATTATGTGGTCAGAAATGGAGAGGTTTTAATTGTTGATGAATTTACTGGTCGTGTGATGAGCGGTCGTCGCTTTGGTAAGGGATTGCATCAAGCGATTGAAGCCAAAGAACATGTGACAGTACAACCGGAAAACCAAACCGTGTCCAGTATTTCATATCAGAATTTATTCAGAATGTACCCTACTTTGTCCGGTATGACTGGAACAGCTATGACTGAAGCGGCTGAATTCGAAGAAATTTATAAACTTCGTGTTGTTTCAATACCTACGAACAAGCCTGTGGCGCGTGTTGATCATCATGACGAGATTTATCGCAACAAAGAAGAAAAATACGAGGCAATTATAAAACAAATTGCACAATGTATGGAACGTAAACAACCTGTGTTGGTTGGGACTGTGTCTATTGAAAAATCAGAAGAGTTGGCAAAGATTGTTCAAGATAAACTTGGTATTAAACCGGCTGTGTTGAACGCGAAACACCATGAATCAGAGGCAAAAATTGTATCCCAAGCCGGTGCGCCTGGGGCTGTGACAATTGCTACAAATATGGCTGGACGTGGAACAGATATTAAATTGGGTGGAAATGCTGATGATTTAATCGCGGAATTGGATGAAACGATACCAGATTTTGAAAAAAAGAAACAAGAAATAATCAAAAAAATCGAAGAGAATAAAAAAGTTGTTTTGGAAGCTGGTGGACTTTATGTAATTGGTACGGAAAGACATGAATCGCGTCGAATTGATAATCAGTTGCGTGGACGTTCTGGACGTCAAGGCGACCCCGGGGATTCCAAATTCTTTTTGGCGTTGGATGATGATTTGATGCGTATATTTGGTGCGGCCAGATTGCAAAATATGTTGACCACTTTGGGACTTAAACCTGGTGAAGCAATTACGCATCCGTGGATTACAAAGGCTTTGGAAAAAGCACAAAAACGTGTTGAAGCACGTTATTTTGAGGCGCGCAAGGAGTTGCTTAAATACGATAATGTTATGAATGATCAAAGAACCGTTGTTTACAAACAACGTGATGAGTTGATGACGTCAAAAGATTTGGAACCTTTGGTCACAGAATTTGTTGGTGATGTTGTTGAAATGATTTGTGAAAGGAATATTCCGGAAAAGGCACATCCGTCCACATGGAATACCGAAGGAATTCATGATAATATGATGCGTATGTTTGCGTTGGACATAACTGATATCGACAAATGGAAAACCGATGAAACAATATCAGAACGCAGCGCTTATACAACCTTGTTTAACCTGGCAATGCGCAGATATAATCAACAAAAAGAAAAATATGGTAATGAATTGATGCAAATGGCACAAAAGCAAATGATGTTGGGTGCGTTGGATTCTGTATGGAAGCGTCATTTGCAACAAATGGATTATTTGCAGGGCGCGATTGGTTTGCGCGGTTATGCTCAAAAGAATCCTTTGTATGAATACAAAAGTGAATCTTTGGAATTGTTTAAAAACACAATTCAAAATTTCAAGATGATGTCTGTTGCGTATATTTGCCGTATGGAACTCACACGTGCTGATGTTGACGCAACCGCACAACAACATGCACAACATGATTCAGAGTTGAATCAAAATACTGCATCTAATAATATGGCGAATATGAACATAAGTCGTAATGCGTTGTGTCCGTGTGGTTCGGGTTTGAAATACAAACATTGTCACGGTAAATTGCATTAAGATATGGTGATAAAAAAGGAAAGGATTGTTATGCCAGATTTTGTGCATCTTCGTGTTCATTCCAAGATATCTGTCGGTGCGAGCACAGTGCCGGTTGGCAGCAATAAAAAATTAGGCATATTAAAAGGTATTCCTGAACTTTGTCGTGATAACAATATGTTTGCGTGCGCACTTACTGATACTAATATGATGTCGGGATGTGCAGAATTTTCAGATGTTATGCCGTCCAGCAAATTACAGCCAATTATTGGTGTAGAAATATCTTTAAATCATCATAGCGCGGATCCAAAAATATTAAGACAATCTTCATTGTCAAAAATTGTTTTATTGGCCAAACATCATGAAGGCTATCTTAATCTCTGTGAACTTAGTCGTATTATGTATATGCGTCAAGAAAATCATCATTTGGGTCCTTATATAACCATGTCCGAATTAAAGGCTCGTCATGATGATTTGATTTGTTTGTCCGGGGCACATACAGGGCCAGTTGGTATGGCAATTTTAAATAATCAAAATAATACCGCTTTTAATATTGCTCAACAGTTTTTAAATATATTTGGTGATAATTTTTATATTGAAATACAACGTCATGGATTGGACGCGGAAATAAAAACAGAACCTGTGTTTTTACAAATTGCACGTGATTTGAATATACCGATTGTTGCAACGAATGATGTGTGTTTTGCGAATCCTGATGATTATGAATCTATGGATGCTCTGACTTGTGTTTTGGGACAGACAAAGGTTATTGATCCGGACAGACCACGCAAGTCTTCGGAACAATATTTTAAGTCTGGTGAAGAGATGGCAGAACTTTTTTCTGATTTGCCAGAGGCGATAGAAAATACTGTAAACATTGCAAAACGTTGTGCGTTTTTTGTAAATGTTCATGAAAAGCCACTGCTTCCACGTTTTGGTAAAGATTTGGAAACAGAATGTCAAATGTTGCGCGATGCCACTATGAACGGATTGAAAACGCGTCTTGAACAACATGGTATTACAGATACGGCACCATATTTCGAACAGGCAGAATATGAATTGGGGGTTATTATTGGCATGGGGTTCCCCGGATATTTTTTAATAGTTGCCGATTATATCAATTGGTGTCGTCAAAACGATATTTTAACTGGGCCTGGGCGTGGTTCGGGGGCCGGTTCTATCGTTGCGTGGGCTTTGGGTATTACGCATGTAAATCCGTTAAAGTATGGTTTGTTGTTTGAAAGATTTTTAAATCCGGATCGTATTTCAATGCCTGATTTTGATATTGACTTTGAGCCAACTGGAATTGAACGCGTGTTGGATTATGTGGGCGAAAAATACGGTCGTGATTCTGTTTGTCGTATAATCACTTTTGGCAGTTTGCAGGCACGTGGTGCGGTGCGCGATATTGGTCGTGTCTATGGCATGCCATATTCTAAATCAGACAGATTGTCTAAATTAATTCCATCGGACGCAAAAACATTAAAAGAAGCCGTAAATTCTTCGCATGAAATCCAAGAAGTTTTGGACAATGATCCAGATATGAAAAAAGTTGTTGAAGTGGCTGAAGATTTGGAAGGATCTATTCGAAACCTTGGGCAACACGCATGTGGTGTTGTTATTGGTGACAGACCAACAACGAAAATCGCACCGGTTTATCGTGATCCGGCTAACCAGCTGCCTTCGTGTCAATTTGATGGGCATTATTTGGAAAGTGCCGGATTGATTAAATTTGACTTTTTGGGTTTGGAAACATTGGTTGTATTGAAATATACAACAAAACTGATTCAAAAAACGCATGGTGTGAATATAGATTTGGATCAAATACCAACCGATGATGAAAAAACGATGAAGTTATGGCAGTCTGGATTAACCGAAGGTATATTCCAATTCGATGCCACGTTTGTACAACAGACATTGAAAAAAATGCACCCAACGAGTTTCTTGGAAATATCAGCATTAAACGCGTTAAATCGTCCGGGACCTATCGCCTTTATCCCGCAATTTATTGCGCGTATGCATGGCGAAGAACCTGTGGAATATGTTCATCCACGTGCTGAGCCGATATTAAAAGAAACATACGGTATTATTGTTTACCAGGAACAAGTTATGCAATTAACACGTGCTTTGGCAGGGTTTACCCGCGGTCAATCTGATAGTGTGCGCAAGGCGATGGGTAAAAAGAAAATTGAAGAATTGGCCAAGTTAGAGGTTAAATTTTTTGAGGGTTGTAAAAACGAAGGAACCCTGGACGAACCTACTGCGAAAGATTTGTGGGAAAAGTTTAAAGAATTCGCAAAATATGCATTTAATAAATCACACGCTATTGCCTATTCCATTGTTGCAAATCAGTGTGCATATTTAAAAGCGCATTTCCCTGCGGAATTTTTGGCTGCATCTATGTCCAGCAATATGAACGATACAGATCAGTTGGCAATATTTGTTGATGACGCAAAAACGAACTTTGATATCCAAATTGTTGCGCCTGATATTAATGAAAGTGAATCATTATTCACAGTTAAAGATAATAAAATTATTTATGCTTTGGCCGCGATTAAGGGGGTTGGAACTGCGGCAACCGATGCGATTGTAGCAGAGCGCGAAACAAATGGTAAATTCAAAAACCTTACAGATTTTGCAAAACGTTGTGCGCCAATAATTAATAAAAGAATATTGGAAGCTTTTGCAAAGGTGGGGGTTTTGGATTCTCTCGAAAAAAATCGTGCGTTGATATTTATGAACGCTGATGCGATATTGTCGTATGCTTCAAAGTCTCGTGAGGTTGCTAATTCTTTATCTTTGTTCGCAAACACTACCGAAGACGATATGAGCGAAGACAGATTGTTAAAAGATTTACCGAAAATAAAACCTTGGACTTTTGCACAAAAGCTGGAAAACGAATTGTCTGCACTCGGTTTTTATATTTCCGCACATCCGTTGGATCAATACAAACATTTAATAGCACGTGCAAAATTGACGACCAGCCAAACGCTTGAAAATATTGGCGACAGGAAATCTGTTCAAATTGCAGCCAATGTAAATTCTTTTTCAAGACGTCGGACAAAAACAGGTAAAGATATGTTGACTGTAAATGCTTCGGACAGTTTCGGTAATATTGAAGGCGTTGCGTTTGGTGATGCATCTATAGAATTGTCCCAAACATTAAATACAGAAACCGAGGTTATAATTTCCGGGAAAACATCCGTGCGTGACGACAGGGTTTCTGTATTTATAGATTCTATTATACCGTTGCGTCAATGGGTTGCAAAAATCGCAAAATCCATAACTTTGGATATTCGTGATAAATCTGTTTTACCAAATGTAAAGAAAGTTATTGCCACACTGCCGGTCGGAAATACCAAGGTTGTTTTAAATTTATATTCCGAAGGAAAAAGTGTATCGCTGGTTTTGAAAAACACTGTTGAATTGGGTGCAACAACCGCAAAAGATTTAAGTGCTTTGGGAATAAAGGTGGATATAGAATAATGAAACATATACCTGTGCTTTTGAATGCTGTTCAAGATGCCCTTGGGGATATTCAGGGACGTACAATTGTTGATTGCACTTTTGGTGCCGGTGGATATACACGTGCGTTTTTGGAATCTGGTGCAAATGTAATTGCGTTTGACAGGGATACCAATGTTGTTATGGACGTAAAAGAATTACAAAAACAATATGGTGACAGATTCCGTTTCATAAATGCGCCCTTTTCCGAAATCGATCAATTAACCCCGAATGATTTTGACGATGTGGTGTTTGATTTGGGAGTTTCTTCAATGCAAATTGATAATGCGTTGCGCGGATTTTCTTTTCGTTTTGATGCACCACTTGATATGCGTATGGATACAAGAATGGATTTAACAGCGGCTGATTTAATAAAAAAATTGTCAGATAATGAATTGGCTGATATTTTGTATGAATATGGCGATGTAAAAAAATCACGTATGTTCGCTACGCTTTTAAAGAATGAATTACCGACAACTGCATTTGAATTGCGTGATTTGATAAAAAATCCCAATGATGTTGCACCAATTTTTCAGGCGCTTCGTATCGCGGTTAACGATGAAATGGGACAAATTAGGTCTGCTTTGGATTCTGTTCATGACATGTTGTGCATTGGTGGCAGGTGTATTTGTGTGACATTTCATTCAATTGAGGACAGAATTGTTAAAAACACATTTCGCAAATGGTCTTCTGTATCTGGGGATCCACGTTTACCGATTCAGTGTGCGCCAGAATATAAATTATTACATGCGACCGTCCCGACAGAATCTGAATTGAAACAAAATCCGCGTGCGCGGTCGGCGCATATGCGCGGGGTGATAAAGGTATAAATATCTTGTTGACTTAAATTGTCGTTTTTTGATAAAATGAGTCAGAAAAAATAAGGAAGGAAAAAATGAAACGTTTGTCTCTATGTTTTTTATGCGTTTTTTGCGCTTTTGTATTATTAACTTCTGTGGCCCAGGCTGTGTGCCCGGTATGCACAATTGCTATTGGTGCCGGATTGGAGGGAATGCGCGTTTTGGGGGTCAAAGATGTTTTGACCGGTATATGGGCGGGCGGTTTGACTGTTTCGCTGATTGGTTGGACGGCGGGTTATATGCGCAAACACAATGTTAAAAATCCGTTTTGGTATTTGTTAAATGCCGTTGTTTATGTCGCCCTTTTGGCGGGGGTTTATGTTTTTCCAATTGGTAATCCTATTGTCAAGTGGTGGGATAATTGCATGTGGTATATGGATCAATTCTTGTTGGGTGTTTTGGTTGGTGCGATAACATTTATCGTTATGGAATTGTGGTATTTGCATATAAAAAGGAAAAATGGCGGACATGCCTTGTTCCCTTTCCAGAAAGTGGTTATGCCTTTTGCGGGCTTGTTGTTAATGACTGGTGTGTTTTGGGCAATCATAAAGTTGTTGCCACAATACGGAATTGTTTTATGCTAGTTTTATAGATGGAGAAAAGATATGAAAAAAGTAAATAAAAAATTGTCTATGGAAGAAATGATTGAAAAATTAGATGCCGCGAAAAAGGCTAACCCTTTGGATTTGTCTTCTGACCAAGATTTGTCGATTGCATTAATGAATCTTGTGTCATTAGAAGAGCATTTCTTCTTCAGTGGTGCCAAAACTGGCAAGGTTGGATTTTATGATTTGATAAACACCGTTCGCACTATGCGCAAGGAATTAATGGAACGTATTGTAAAAAAATCTGGCCCCGAAGATGGTGAGGTTTGGTGTATTTCTAAACATTTGTTGGCCGCGTCCATGCGTATTTATGAAGTTGGAACCAAGGCTATTGGTGCGGGGCGTAAAAAAGAGGCTTATGAATTATTTGCCAAGTCTTATGATCTGTATTCTCTGTTTTGGGGATTGAATATGCACCTTGTTGATTTAGATGGGGTAAAAGAATCTGTGCCGGCATTTTATGATGGTGTGAGTGCGGTTTGTGCGACAACTCAAAAAAATGATAAGAAATCTGTAAAAGTTGCGGTCAAGGAAGAAAAAATATCTGGCGTAAGACGCCTTGGACAATGGGTTAAGGAAAAAGTTAATTGTTGCATAGAATAAATTCTTGCATTAATGGTGCAAAAAATGGTATAATGAGACAAAAAGAGAGGGTAAAAAATGGCAGGGATTGTTAAAAATCTTTTAAATGTGTCTATTATTGCGTTGACTTTGCCGACGATGGCGCTTGGTGTACAAAAGGAAAACCCGCGTAGTTCGGTGGCATCTCGTGATAATGTGACCGATAATTCGGCATCATCCATTATTGCACGAAGTGTGACTGCAAATAATAGGCAAAAT
>Ga0310690_10012377_pt1 | contig 10482 bp, 4 predicted proteins | sample AusTroGonzalo_MG_2_FD_207661 | JGI IMG/M metagenome (GOLD analysis project Ga0310690, IMG submission 207661) | Bovine rumen microbial communities from tropical cattle in Woodstock, Queensland, Australia - Gonzalo_04 (v2) (version 2) | ecosystem: Host-associated > Mammals > Digestive system >...
CCGTTGATTACCAATGCGGCACCGTTTGCGTTTTCGCCAGTAAAGGTGTTTGTGAATAATGTTGAACCGCCAGATTCAAGTGTTGCGACTTTGTTATTAAATGTAAATTTATACCTGGTATTATTTTCTACCTCTGTTGTTGCCGTATATGCATTATTGCTAAAAGCCGTCACCACAAATCTACCATTAGAATCGGTGCCTAATCGCAAACCAGCAGGATATGAGTCACTTCTTCCGCCTAAATATGATTTAGCACCGCTCTGAATACTTGTTGTTTGAAAGTCCACTTCAATACGCCCATCATAAGTCGGCACAATGTCTGTCAGCAAATATGAGCCGTCCATCATATAGATAAACTGCCGTTCAATATAATTATCTGGTATATTCCGCTGTTCCGTTCCACCAAACGCTTTGACATACGAAAGGGAATTGGCGATAGCATCGGGCAAAGACAACGGTGCGACACCTTTAACAATAACATCAAGATAACCACCCAGCGCACTCCACCGTAAAATATTGCGACGATAAATAACCAGTGTTGCATTATCAACATCATCTGATTGCGCCTTTCCAAAAAGCAATACATCAGTTAGAGTGACACCCATCTTGACGCCTTATGTTTTTATATTTGCGACACAGCAACTTTAACACCTGTGGAATTACCACGTGTCCTTATCCATAAATCTACACCAGATTCAGGTTTGTATTCTCCATATAAACCTTCTGTTAAATACTCGCCATCATCAGCATTATCTGGTTTAGTTGCAGAATTACAAACATAAACGCCAAGCATCACTGGTGAATTTTTATTGTCCGCCTGCAAAGAATATTTTTTACTAGTATCAAAAGCAAACGAAGATTGTCCACTGACTTGTGCCTTGATCAAATCTTCTAACTTTTCCCAGTCGCCTGTAATATTTATTTTACCAACGTATGCCATAGCATCACTCCTTTTGATTTTATTATACCTTATTACCCTTTCTTTTTCAATAACTTTCTTATTGAAGAAAAAATAATATTTTCCTTGAACGTTTTGCGTTCTTCAAACTCGGAACGTTTGCCGATATTGAAGTTCTCTATTGGGCGAATAAAGCCCATTGAACGACTAAACACTTCACACTTTTGACGATTTTTTACCATCTTTTTCCCCTTTATGCTGCCATACCTTTAACTTCCCACCAGACCGTCATGGCTGCACTTCCGCCATTTGCTTGACCAACACGAACTTGCGTTGTTGAGCCCGGTGCCGCTGCTACTGTTGATGAAGCAGCAAACGTTGCGCTTGAATTAACTTGCGCACAACCTGCACGAGCCGAATAAGATGTATCTGCCATTTCAATAGGCAATGTGTACAAGCCATTCGAATTATGTGCTATGGCTGATAAGATGCCGCCTTGTTCCACCCAACCTGATTTATATTTACGATACCAAGTGTAATTATTGCCTGCTGTTGGCAGCTGACTTTCCACAACAAAATCTATACCCGCTGATACGTTTCTTAAATCTGTATCTGCTTTTCCATTAAACAACCCTGTATTCAACCCTGCTGTGTTTTCTATCGCGGTCTGTGTGAACTCGCCTACGTAGAAGTACAGATACATTTGGGTCGCACGCTGCTGCACTGGTGCATCGTCTTGATATGTGGAAACGCTATCAACTTTACCAGACAACCCAAATGTAGGTTCTTCATTGTTTGTTTTTTGCCCTAATATGTATGCCGAATCGCCACCAGTTTGTCTGTTTCTAGACACAAACGAACTTGTGGTAATATCAGTGTTCTGCCCGTTGTCTTGGAACATTTTGTGCCTATGGTTCGGCAAACTTTCTGGCACATAGTTTCCAACCGTATCACGCAACCCAGTTATACCCCACTTCGTGCGGGGCAATTTGAACCGTTTGCCCGATATATCTATGATATAATACCACGCTACGCCTGTTGCAGTGTAAATATTGTCAACCGCCGTAGCATCACTTGCCGCAACAATCTTTCGCCCACTGTGTCCGGTATAAACGCTTACAGAATACCCTGCAACCGTTTCCGTTGTTGGCGTGACATAAGTGTTGCTCATAAATGTATATGTGTCACCACTTACTGTAATTTCGTCATTGACATCGTCATATGCTTCAACAGTTCCGATTTGTGTTGTCAAGTCGCTATTCAGATACACGGCATCGCCAACCGCTGGCGTTCTTGACTTTGTGTATGCAGGGCCGCCACTGTGATACCAGTATGTGCTTATTTGTATATCATAGAATAGTTCGTTAAACGCCACCTCATACACCGCACCACTCTGCCAAGACCAAGTGTCCGCACGCAACCACTGGACATCATTGACTTGGTGGTCTGCCCATTTCCAATCAAACAGGTCTGGGTGATAACTACTACTCCCCCCGTCCAAAGCAATCGTTGCATCACCACTCTGATTGGTCGTGAACGAGCCCATTGTCTGACCCCCTTGTGTCAGCGTAATAGTTGCATCACCGATTGAATTGCTAACCAATGTATCAACATAATTTTTGTTCACAATTTGGTTCGCACTAGGGGCGTATGGCATAATAACTGTTGAATTACCAGTGACTTCAATATCGTTTGTAGAGATAATTCTCGGTTCTGGTGTGAACTCTTTGCTGGTGTGGTTCCAAAGCACCCTTCCACCTTGTTGCCCAGACTGCTCTACGATGTCCCAAATCTTACTTGTAATTGACACGTAACCATCATATTCCGCTGGTGGTGTGATTGTTTCGCTCTGCACCCATGCACCACTTTGACCTTCGTATATCACAATGATTGGGTTGTTGTCTTGGTCAACCTGCGAAAAGTCGGCATAGTTTCTGCCATCATATTCTGCACCCGTCGGAACAGTTGTAGCCGAATACATTTTAGCATACCATTTGCCTTGGTCTGTCAGCATACGGCCAGAACGAGCGGCCAGTTCAACATCGCCCATGGTTGCTAATGTTCCCGACTTGTTTGGAACTGTTAAATCTGCACCATTATTCAAGGTAGCAACATAGGCCTTGCCACCAAGATACAAGTCTTTCCAAGTGTTTGCAGTTCTACCAAGGTCTATTGAATTTGTTGACACTGGTAAGAATCGACTATCTGTCAGATTTGCTATGTTTGTGGCAGTGTATTGTGAGTCCATTTTCCAGAAAGACACACCGTTCAGATATGGCCCAACAGCGCCACGCATAGAACCCGATGCAAACTTTAATGGTGCTGTCATTATTGACGACCCGTCTATATTTACTTTTGCGTCCAACGCATTTTGCAGGTCTGTTTGGTCTGCTAATGTGCCAGTTATTCCGCCCCAAGCACAAACCGCACTGTAATTAACGTTTTTCCATTTCAATCCATCGAACGTTATAAAATTGCCAGCAGATAAATTTGTAAAATCAGTATCTGCCAAATCTGATAACTTCATATTGTCCCACTTGTGTGGATCAGACAAAGTTTTCCAACTGCCGTCTTGTGCCAGATATTCCGTATAATAAATTGTTTCATTGTTTTCTATACGGCTTTGTTCACGAATCGCTTTAATGTTATCTGTGTTTACCAAGTGCGTCCATGTCTTATCTACGTCTGCAATGTTTGGATCGTCCAATGAATAATCCAACCAACCGTTCAAATACCGAAAACCACGCACCGATTTGTCAACAGAACGCAAGATTGTTTTCATCCACTCAACTGGATTCATTTTGTTAGAATCAATCGTATGCGTTGGATCAACCAACAAAGCATTGTCAACTTTGTCCGCCACTTCTTGAATCTGTCTTTCCAAATTGTCATCAGATTTTTCAACATGCTTTTGGTTGTTTTGAAATTCAAACGGCTGTGTTCTTGTTGTTGTGCGTTCAATAACAATATAATCACCAATCTGCAAAGTATCGCCTGTCCAAGTCAACACCGTATTTTCATCAACATCATGTAATGTATCTCTTGTGTACACATCTGTATTGACAGTGATTGTCGCACCACCAACAGCCGTCACAGTATCACCAGTATCCACACCATATTGATCATAGATTGTTGCACCTATCGCTGGGGTTGCTGTGTCGGTATAAACTTTTGTGCCAGACGAATCCCATGCAAACAGTCCACCATTTAGCCCCCAAGTATCAGGATTGTATTCATATTGATCCAACCCCCTACGAACAAACGCCACAGATATTGTGCCATATTTACCTTTTGTCATAGGAACAGAAAACACATTGTTGCTTCCGTCCCCTTGATACATTACAAATGATTTCTTGTTATCTTGCGACATTGAATTACCTCTGGGTATATTATAACAAAAACGTTAATCGCTCGCAAGGAACTTCTTTGCAAGTTTCTTTGGTTGGTTGCCAATCATTGCTGCCCCGGCAACCAACATTTTTTCAAAGGCTTCCCCGCGCTGTTCATCAGAAAACAATCTTGGTGAATTAACGGCAATCTGCCTGATGTTATCAAAATATGCAATCATTGGGGTTGACATTTGGAACGACTTAAAGTTTTGGTTTTCCCCTGTCATTGCTTTTTCAATACCAGATGCCAAACCAGATGTGACCGCGCCGCCAATACCCATCAAAGGAACAATTGAAGTGCCAAGTGTATTTGCAGCGTCACTTGCCCAACGTTTTACCACGCGATCCCAATACTTATCATCATCGTCATCATCATCCGGGAAGAATTCGACTTCCTTTGCCATTGATTCAATGATTGGCGAAACAACAATATACATAAACGCAATATACGCTGCGTCCATATAATCTTTACTTATGATTTTACCACGCACCAAAGATTGCATTGACATAATATAAGACATAAACGGCGACAATATACGCGCCCATTGTGTTTGCATACCATTGGCACGAGACGCAATCATAGAATCAGATTGTGTCAAACGCACAGCAGAATCAGCATCTGCTACCGCTTGTTCTTCTGTGCGACCTTCGCTTATTGCTTTATCATGTGCTGCGTTCCACACTGTCAACGACGCCACAGCGTCACCATAAGATAAGAAATACATTGCAAACGCAGACCAGTTATCAAAGAACTTGCCGTTCAACAACATTTTTCTATCCCAACCCATAACGGATTCAGATATATTTTCATATCGTGCTTTCATATAATCTGATTTTTCTTTGGCTTCCGACAACAAATCCATAGTTGCCATTGATTTTAATGTTTTGCCTAACGATGCAACAAACTTGCCACGACCAACAACAGCCATACCCGGGATAATACCAGACATCTGGACAAACAAGCGCATAATTGACAAACCTAAAATACCAGCACTTGCCACACCAGAACATTTTGCAATCAATTTACTGTCTGTCTTTGGTGGGCTTTTCAAGTTTTCCAACCAATCACGGATGAAACTTGTTGTCTTTTCCCCGGCGATTGCGGCGAACTCATTGCTACCAAAAAACTTTTGTGCGTTGTTATACGCTACACGAACATACGCCATGCGCGCAAACATAAACAAATGAGATTCCATATTATCAACAATGGACTTTATATTACCATCGGCTTCTTTTTCCACCAGTTTTTCATTTGACAATTCGCCCATCTTGACCGGCATAAAGTTTTGATCCAGATTCAAATTATCTGTGTTTTTATTTTCAGGCACATACCCGCCCTTAAACTCTATGCCATTGATACTGAACGCGCGTGGTTCTTTGCGCACAAATATACGGTTAAATGTTTTACGATACGATTCGTTTAACGGTTCAACAACATCATTGTATATGCCCCAAACTTCGTTCATAAAATCTGCATACCGTGGATTCTGCTTTAATGCTTCACTTGCAACCGCTTCTGCCTGTTCGCGCGAGATACCCAATTTCAACAACATATTTTCATACGCGTGTTCGGTTCCCATTGACAACAACAAATCTGCCAAATCGCGCTGTGATATATCCACACCCGCAATTGTTTCAACTTTCGCAGACATTTTAATTTTACGGAACGCATCGTCCATACGACTGTTCCAATCTTTCAACACCAATTCGCTTTTTGACATTGCCGCAAACAACGGATCAACCGTTGCATCAATTACGTCTTGCGGTAAAATAGAACGCATGATTGCTTCTGGGTTTGCGAAGTTGCCAATCAGCGCAGAATCAGTATTGATATTTTTTTCTTTTATCAATTTGTCTGTGTTTTCAAACATCTTCTGCAACGCCAACTTTTCGGATTCTGTTTGAACTTTCCACTCGGCACGCGCAACCGTATCAACAATGTTAAATACAGATTCAAGTTTTTCAAACTGTGCCATTGTCATATCCCCAGCACGACCTTTCCCCCCTTCTGCAATATCAGGGAACAGTGGGCGCACTCTGCCAATATCTGTCATAAATTCGTTTTCTTGGCGCGTAAACCAGTTTTCCAATTTTGTCATCAACGGCAAACTTTCTGTTCTGCGTGACAAAATTGGATAACCCCACGCACGCAACATTGATTGCAGCAAATCATAAGATTCTGCGGACATGATATCCGTTTGTTGATTGCCTTGATAACTACGTGCGCGCCGTGCAAATTTATTTACACGGTTTTTCATTGCGTCTGATTTTATACGGATCAAAGATATAATTGCCTGCGTTCTTCTCTCGCCGGCAGCCTTTTCCATTTGACCAGATTGTTTGAATATCGCATAGCGTTCAACAGCCATTGCTTCACGATCACGCCAATACGCGGAATCAACCACCTTGTTGATTTTCATTGTTGCCAATGTGTTTTCAACCGATTCGTTTAATGCGACCCACTCGCGTTCAAACGCCTTCATATCGCCGCCGTTCAGCATAACAGATTCTGCCAACAATGCCTTGGCTTTATCATAATTGCGAATAGATTTTTCTGCCAAAGTTTCATCCAGCAAATCATATTTATTTTTAATTGCTTCGTCCATTTCCAAAGCCGCCTGTGTTGCCGCTTCTTCCTGAACGGATGGCAACGAAATAAATTGTTGCAATTCCTGGACAGAATATTCTGGCTGATATTCGCTTTGTAATACCGCCATTGGGTTTTGTTCGCCAGACGCAACTAATTCTTCATAACGCGCTTTGATTGCATAATGCGGGTCACGATTCAAAACAAATTCCAACGCGCGTGTTCTATCCGCCAATTCGCGTTGATATTCTGCGCTTGTTTGTTCCTTGTTATATGATTCAACAGCCTTGACATATTTGTTGCTGGCACTTGCACGATTTGTCAAAACCAAAGATTGATAAAAATCATACAAGTTATTATCTGCACCCATTGGCTTTTCAACCGCCAACAAACCAAGATTGCGTTGCATCTGTTCCACATCCTGTTGCGCCAAGAATATAGAATCAAATACCCCTGTAATGTTTTTATTCAAACGAATCTTACGTATGCCCAACGCACGATAAACACGAGCGAACAAATGTTTCATAAACGCCAATATCGGTCGCATTTCTGCGTTTGGTATTTCGCCAGTGCGAATATAATTTGTAAATGCATCTGCGCCCTTTTCCATCGCAGCCTCATCAAAAGACATCTTACCGTCTTTTACGACACCGCCGGCTTCACGCGCCAATGTTTCTGCTTGCTTTTTCCAGTAATCTGTCAACTTGCCAGAATTATATTGTTCAATCATATACGTATTCAGCAAATGAAACAATTCATGCGAGAACGTTGTTGGGTTAGACATCTTTTCCAAACGAATAATAAATCTGTCTGTTTCACGTTTGAACCGCCCAGCAATTTGATCATCAGACATTTTCTGAAACAAACTATCATCCCACTCTTCCAACGCCTGCAACTGGTCGTCATCAACCAATGTATCTTCGGGCATAACCCCACGTTCTTTATCCTGTTGTGCGACTTCGCCCCTTACCGCCCTACTCCAATCTGCGTCAGAAAGCGAATCGATTTGTTCTTGTGTCCAACCCGCATCCAATAATATCTGGTCGCCACTTTCTTTGTTTTGTTCAATCGCAGACAATTTGGTTTGCATGCGCTGTGTTGACGATTGTTGTTCCAAAGGATCGTTCATCGTAAACTTATAAAAATTCATATTCGCCAACGCGCGTATTTCTTTGCCCGACTTCCCGCGAATTGGGAATCCTTTTTCTGACAACAACCGCCCCAAAGTTTCAGCATCAGTATTACGGATACGGCGTTTTATTTCGCGTTCGTTTTCTTTTTGTGCTTTGATTTGTTCCGGTGTTGCGCCAACCACCGGACCGCGTGGATTTGTGCGTCCGATAGATATTTCAATTTGATCCATCAAGGATTGAACCGTTGGATTATCAACAGACATTTCAGACATACGATTCAAAACCAATTGGAACAAACTTGCATCAAATTGGCGTTCTTGCGTTGTCATATTTTTATTACGCGACAATAAATCCATAACACGATTATATGCACTCTCTTTATCTTTCATGGCTGCTGATAATTCCGCACCACGCTTTTCACTGGCAATAATTCTATCCATAAACGCTGCTGTTGATAAAGCATCGGCACTGAACGAAATATTGTTTTTTATCAACTGAAACAATTCGCCGTCTGAATTTACAACTTCATCATAGTCCGCCAAATCAATTTCAACCATACCGCCATTGGCATCACGATTCGCCAACGCATCTGCCAAATGTAATTTTTCTGCAACATCTTGGCGTGTGTTGACCAATTCTTGTGCCATACTTTCATCCATAAATACGGTTGGCGGAACTTGGCTGTTAGCAATCATCGTTTCCAAATGCGCCCGCGTTGTCACTGGGGCTTCTTTGGCCGCCTTTGAATCGCGCCGCCAATTAAACAACGCTTCTGCAAAACGCATCCCTTTGCTTGTTTCTTGTGCTGCCTGACCTATTGTTTTGTTTTTGCGAGCCAGCGCATCCGTGCCACTTTGAATACCACGACCTGCCGCAGAAAAACCAGCAGACATAAATGGTGATGCTAACGCTGTTTCTATGATTGTATTCCATTTATCTGCGTGTTCTGGGGCAAACGGATTCGCAACAAAATCTTTCATATCTTGTGCAGACAAACCAATAATAGCCCCTTCTTGACCACCGGCTATTTTTGTTGCTGCTGCTGTCATACTGTTTTGTAAAACTTCTTGTGCGACATCAACACTTGTATCCGCCAAAGTATCAAGTGTCCATTTGCCCAATGTTTGCTTTTTAATTTCATAACCAAACTGTTTTACAAATTTCGGATTTTGAAAAACTTCTTTCCTTATTCCGGATTTGGCAATAGCGCGTGTCAAAGGTTTATTGATTTTTGACAAACCACGACCAACAACGCCACCAGAAAACACCATTGGCAACGCTTCCAGCACGCCATTTATTACACCAACATTTTCTGATAATTCACGCGCACGATCTTCTGGAATATCAGGATACATGTTTTTAATTTCCTGATAAGCACCACCGGCTTCTAATTCTGCTGTTCGGCTATACGTTGTTGCTGCACTCGCTGCGCCACCCGCCAATGCAGCCAACCATGCAGGTGCGCCGACACCACCTGTTATTGCAGATGCCGCCGCACCAACAACAAACGCCAAAGGATTGTCCGCAATACTTGTGCTAAACGACATCACACCACGTCCTAATGCGGTTTCTGCCGGACGAGAACCATCAATAATTTCTTGTTGTTTTTGAACTTCCGCCAACGCTTCTTCAATTTCTTGTGGATCGCCACCCTGACGCGCCTTCATCAATGCGTTTTGTTTTTCGTTCATCAACAAACCCTGCATCGCATAATTCCAGTTGCTGCGAACTTGACCAAACACACCCAAATTATTATACGCATCATCCAGATCCATCAATCCTTCACGACGTTCATATTCATCACCATACTTTTTAATCAACACTGCGTGATTACGGTCGTTCAACAAACTGCGAATCGCCCGAAAATTTTTTGCTTCCGGTATTGTATTATCACGCATCACTGCCAAAAAACGCGGATTACTTGCCAATTGATCGTTTAATTCTTTTACAACCTTATTTGTATCACCAATTAAACTTTCTGTTGGGCTTGTTAAATCTGCCTGATTGTTCAATAAAAACGATTGTTGCGAAGGATTTACATCCACTTGTTCCGCTGCAATTTGGCTTTCACGTTCCAACATCAATATACTCCTAAAATATCTTCCAAAACAGGCAGTGGTGAACCACTCATTGCCGCCTGAATAATCTGTTCACGATACATACGCACCGTTTCCCTTTGCAATTGATTTAACGAACCATCGCTGATTACATCATCTATTGCATCAGATATTATATCATATCTTTTTTTATAAGTCGTGTCTTTTGTTTTATAAATTTTATCAGACGACATCAAAGCCCGATCAAAATACCCTTGCGCCGTAATATTCTGCAACTTGGTATTTACTTCGTCTGCCGGTGTTTTTGCCCCAGCAATCGCACTATTTATCATACGCTGCCGCTGATCCACATTTGGCCACACATTGTTTTCCGCTTTATACTTTTGCATTTCACGGACAAGATATTGTTTCACAACCA
>Ga0310690_10012378_pt1 | contig 10482 bp, 24 predicted proteins | sample AusTroGonzalo_MG_2_FD_207661 | JGI IMG/M metagenome (GOLD analysis project Ga0310690, IMG submission 207661) | Bovine rumen microbial communities from tropical cattle in Woodstock, Queensland, Australia - Gonzalo_04 (v2) (version 2) | ecosystem: Host-associated > Mammals > Digestive system >...
CATCGTCCTCGTTCTCGCACTTCTCCCATTCCCATATGTCGTCATCGTTGTCCAGCTTGTCCTTGTATTCGTACTCTGGTTCACGGTCGTCTTCCATGGAGGCGGGTATCCCCGGCATCCTCGATATGAACGGGCTCTCGTAGCCTGGATCAGTCATTCTGCGGTACTTGCCATGGTCGCGATCATATTCAGCCATTGCAAGCATCCTTTAAGAGTCGTTCAAGGGAACTTTCGACCTTGCGGTCCAGAGCCAGCAAGGATTTCAGGTAAACCACTACATCCATCGCTGCCTTGATATCGACCATGTGGTCCTTGTCGGTCCCTATCTTGACTACGTGCCTGGCGTTGAAGTCGAGGGTCCCCATGGTACCGGTCATTACGGAAACAGTACATGATGCCTTGGGTAACTGGTGGATGGCACAGTCGAAGAAGGTCTGTCTGGGTAGGCTCTGCTCGAACGTTACGAGGGTGCCCACGATGACACAACCGTCACTCAGGTGGACAATAAGGGGGATATTGGTCATGTTTGACATAAGTCCTCATGTAGTATGCTATAAATATAGCAAAAACAGATGGACTTTGCTATATTTTAGGCATGAACATAGGACAGCTCAAGAAACTACTCAATAATATACCGGACGACTACACCATCTCTATTGAATCGTCCGTGGTCCGCGTACCGGACGGCGAAGACCGGATAGGTACGACGTACTCATCCGGACGGTACAGGGTGTACAGCCAGTGCAGCCAGATCGATGACGTATCGGTCGACGTCTACTGCAAGGACGCCACAATAAGGCTGTCCCTGCTACTGGAGGAGGCATGAATCCGATACTGAACCCGGCCAGCCCGATCAGCCCGCTGAATCCCTTGCACCCGATTCACCACCACCACTCTCGCAACCATTCATCGGCCACCGATACGGCTGTCCAGACCGTGGCAGATACAGTCAACCATGCATCGGTCACCATACCGCTGGAATGGGTATACCTCGTCGGCGGACTGGCCATAGGGGTAGTCCTGGCTATCGGCATCATGGCTATCGTCTGGACGTGCATGAAAAGAAAATGAAAGGCTAAGTCCACACAAAGGTTACTCGACATATGAAAAGAACAATCCTGTACAATAACAAAGATATCGAACTTGTTGAAGAAGACGGTGCGTATGTACTTGTCAAGCATAACCCGAAGGCTAAAATCATAAATCGCACATCGAAAGCCGATGCGAAAGTCCTGCAGTCGAAGAATACAGTACATTCGTACCTCGCCGACTGCCACATGGTCTACAAGGTATTCGAATGCCCTTCCATCAACGGAAAACTGCTGATATTCACCACCGACGGTGACCCTTTAAGACATTGTTGCGGCGGGCATGAACTGACTGGACGGTATCTCGACGAATTCATTGACATCGCAACAAAGGAGTTCAAAACCAAATGCTATCTCTATGGCGAAATGCGTGAGGCTCCCGAAAGCGGATTTATCCTGATGACAATGAACAAGTTTTTCCCCGACATGGTAGAAGACGATTTCTGCATGAGAATGGATGTCGATACAGACAACCCGAAAGTCAAATTCCACTACTACAGCTTTACAGAAGAGCAGGAACCCCATACCGAAGTTGACATGGCGATTTGTCGAAAATACAAGCTTAACCGAGACAAGATGCTCGGCCTCTATGTCAAGAACTACAATGTCATGGGCGACTGGGCTTTCATCGAGATGCCAAACTGGAAGGTAATCCCAGGAAGCGCCTACTCGAAATGAAATTATCGTTGCTAAAGGAGGACACATGACAACTGACCGCACGTCACTGGAACAGCTAGACCATACATTGACCAGGGCACTATCGATATCCATCCTTGTCGCCGCATCTGTATTTTCCCTTCTGGTCGTATTCGTACTGGGGTGGCAAGTGTGGGAAAACAAGGACGCATGGGGCGGCGTAGCGCTTTTCGCCCTTGCTATATTCGGCATAGCTGGCGGCGGGTATGGTTGGATGTGTCTGGCCGACCGGTTCGTCCTCGTACGGATAGTAAGCAAGATATTCTGGACTATTGTCGCCGTGGCTGGACTAGGATACTTGATTGCCGGAATGATAGAATGGCTGTTATTATACTTATGATGATTGCATTGGAGACGAACAATGAGCCAAATTAAACCGGAGAACATAATCCAGCCCCAGGCGATGCACGACGCACTGACCGCCCTGTATCCGGACAAGATTGAATTCCTTATACAGAGTTCCATGGACTTAGATTGGGATCCGCGATTCACCAAGGAAGAGAAGGAAAGCATTCAATACGACCTGCACACTATGGAGCTGTTCGACCGCATAGTGCTCGCCACAAGGATGCCCTCCGATGACATGTACATGCATATCAAGCAGTTACGTGGAGAAATCGTATGACCAAGTTAACCTTGTACTATCCGACATTTGTGGACAAGGACGTTCCGGAAACTACCGAGTTCAACTCGCCGGACGACCTCAAGAAGGATCCGGTGATAAGGAACCGCATGTTCTCCGAAACGGGCGAGTTGCTAGACACCTTTGCATACGATACGTTGAAACCGGATTTGTCCACATGCAACATCTACTATAAGCACATCTTCCACAAGCTGAAGATGTATCAAAGCGACAAGATGGTATACTGGGGCGCCGCCATCATCACCGGGGATACCCCGGAAGAAGTTACGGCGGCACTGGAACTGCTCGGTACCGTCGCGCTGCCGAAGGAGGAATGGTAAAATGGACAAGTACAGCTTCAAACAGATGCTCATTCTCATCGTCGTACTGTTCGGCATGGCGATGGTAGGAGGACTAACTTTGAGCTCCTGCGTGGGAGACCGCAAGGTGGTTGTCACCGAATGCACCGTTAACCAGCATTGTTCCACCATAACAGTCCGGTTCAAGAACATGCAGTCGGTGCCGGATGATACGCTGAACGCTACTGCTACCAAAATCATAACGGAATTGCACAAATAGTGGTTTTTTTGCTATATTTGTTGCATAACCACAATCAAAAGGAAACAAGCAATGTCTAACGAAATCAACATCCAAGGCGAAGTTCTCACCCTCAACGGCAAGCGCTACATTCCGGAGGACGCCATCGCGTCACAGGCCATTGCCAAGCCGAACATTGACGGCCTCAAGTACGTCATCTGCCGTTGCGACAGGGCCGGCGTCCACGCCGGGTACCTCAAGGAGCACAACGGCAACCATGCAGTGCTGGTCAACTCGAGGAGGCTCTGGTACTGGAAGGCAAAACAGGGAATCTCCCTGTCCAGCGTGGCGATGTACGGGCTCGATCCCGAAATCAAGCTCCCGTGCGAACTTCCCGAAATCTGGCTCGGAGACGTGTACGAGGTCATCCCCTGCACCGAAGTCGCCATGAACAGCATCAAGCAAGCAGGCATCCGTGAGCAGTCTTAACACCAATGCCCCCGTCCATTTGGATGACAGCATGGCCGATGGCTACGGCTCCGGAAGCGGTTGCGGTGGCGGCTACGGCTCTGGTTACGGCTCTGGCGAAGGCTACCGCTACGGATCTGGCAATGGCAATGACTACGGCTCCGGCTACGGTTCTGGCAGCTGTTGCGGTTGCGGCTGCGGCGAAGGCTCCGGCTACGGCTCCGGCTATGGCTACGGCAATTTTGATGGAACTGGGAATGGATAATATGAGCAGTCTTAACACCAATGTCCCCGTCCATTTGGGTGACAGCAGAGCCTATGGAGACGGTTCAGGCAGCTGTTGCGGTTGCGGCTCCGTCATCGGTTGCGGCTCCGGAAGTGGCTCTGGTTGCGGCTCCGGCTCCATCGACGGCAGCGGTTACGGCAAGGGTACAGGATCTGGCAAGGGCTACGGAGACGGTTACGACTCTGGTTACGGCTCTGGCGAAGGCTACGGCTATAGCTCTGGCTCTGGTAGATGCTACGGCAGTAGCTACGGCAAATTTGACGGCACGGGGATTGGATAATATGAGCAGTCTTAACATCAATATTAACATCAATGCCATCGAGCCTTGGTCGGTCGTCTACGACCACTGCTATGGCACCGGAGACGGTCGTGGTGAAGGTGGCGGAAACATCTACGGCACCGGCTACGGAAACGGCTACGGTTGCGGCTCCGGCGAGGGCGAGGGATACGGCTATGGCTACTGCGACGGCTCTGGTAGCGACAGCGGCGAAGGCTCCGGATACAGAAACTGCATAGATTCCGGCAAAGGCACCGGATACGGATTTGGCGAAACTGATGGCACTGGAAATGGATAATATGAGCAGTCTTAACATCAATGCCACCGCCATCTGGGATGACAGCGGAGCCTATGGAGACGGCTCTGGCAGCTGTTGCGGTTGCGGCTCCGTATTCGGCTCAGGTGACGGCTACGGCTCTGACTCCGACTCTGGCGAAAGATCTGGTTACGGCTCAGGCGAAGGCTATGGCTATTGCTCTGTCGAAGGATCCGGCGAAGGATCTGGCGACGGTTGCGGCTATTGCTCCGGCTCCGGCGACGGAGAAGGCTACAGCAACTTTGATGTCACTGGAAATGGATAATTACGCCAGATTTCCTATTGGTACAAGTATCTGAGAGCGAACCGGACTTTCTCCTCAGTAGTCATCTCCTCAGTAGTCAGCGGGACAGACTGCATGTCGAACAGACTGGGGAAACGTCTGCATATGAGAGGCGTGGGAGGAGGTTCCATGCCCTTCTTACGATAGCGACGGTTACGTCGCTTGATTCTGGCCAGTTCCTTCCTGTACTGTATCTCGTCAGCCGACGGATGCCGCTTGTGGAACTTCCGGCGGATCCGTCTGACAACCTTCTCGCGCTCGGCATTGTCCCTGTCCCTCTTGGCGTCGGCTATGCTGGATTCCGGAATCCCGTAGTCGGACACTTGTTTCAGCTGCATTGTACAGCCGTCCGGGTCCTCCAAGTACTGTCCGTAGTCCTCCTCGGAACGGAAGTAGCCGATGAACCACATCCTGGACGGAACGTGATCGGTCGTGCGCCCTATGTGGCCGACGGCGAAGCGGTCCGACGGGTACACCTTGTACAGGGCGTATACTAGTCCGCCTGGATTGAGTGCGTTCTTGTTGTATGGAACAATCTCTACATCTACGGAAATAGGTTTTCTGAATTTCTCGAACAACTTAAACATGTCAATTCCTTGTAATCGTGATGCGCTCGACCGAGTAGACGCTACGGGCACTCTCGGCGATATTGGACTCAACTTCCTCCGGGGTGTCGTACCAATCGGCCTCGAACCAGTTGTCGTGCATTACGGCTCCGCCACGCCCGAGAGACTCGATGTATGCTGGCCCCGGCGTCGTCTCCGAGCTGAATCGCATCACGGATATTTCCAGCGAGTTCCACTGGCGGAGCTTTTCCAGTTTCAAGTCTGTCCGATTAGCTCTAATCATGGTTTCCTCCTATCGGTACATGCACCAGTCACCTGCCGGGCCATGCGGCTTCTCGTGGAAAGAAATCGTCGACATGGTAGACTGCAAGTGCTCGTATCGCCATATATTATTTCTGTCTTCTAGTATGATAGTGTCCACCTTGCCCATGAAGGACAGGGTGATACACTTATCCGGATCATAGACAGCCTCCCATGCGTCTTCCCTGAATTGCTTCGAGGTAGTGTCGAGTGTTGCGACGAAGCAATGGCCATAATAATCCACGAAGTCGCCTACGAAGTAGAATGGCCGGTCACCGAATTGGTGTATTTCATGCAGCTTGGAATGTATCATCATTCCCCCTGCAGTCCGTCCAGTATGTAATCCACGGCCAGCTCGACGGAATCCCCGTCTTCCCAGCAGTTCCGGATGCCGTCTGCCAGGTCTCCTATGAGGTTCAACACGTCCGCCTCGTTGGAGCAGCCGTCTAGGCAATCGACGAGTTCGGCGATGACCATTTTCCAGTATGTTTCGTAGGTGACTTCCTTGTCAGGCCAAGAGGAACCAAGTACGATATGGTCCGGAACCTTTTCCGTTCCGGAGGCTATACGCATTTTAACAAAGTTGACTACCGCGTCGTACCCTTCCTCGTCCCCAGTACATACCGTATAGCGTATGTTGTTGGCGTCGAGCATTTTCTTTATGTCGGCGTCTATCTGTATAGACTCGTCCTCGGTCTGGTTGCGTCCGTTGGGGTTATACGGCTTGACCCTGGTAAGGAAGATGTCCTCGGTGTGGCCACTGTATCGCGCGGCTTCCTCGGCGCAAGCCTTGCCAAGCATCGGCTGGCCATTGCGCTCGGCATATATCTGTCCCAGCATGATTGGTGAATCGGTGATTATTACGTCGACCTTCCCGTAGCACCGGGAGATGCGGAACGCTTGCTTGCCGGTAATGTAGAACTGGCACTTGAAGGCTTCCTGGCTACCTTCCCAGACCTTGTCCTTGGCGAACTCAGTGACGTACTCGGCGTCTATGCCGTCCATCTTCAGTTTCGCGAATATGTATGCGGCGCCAGTGCTCTTGCCGGTTCCCGGCCCTCCGTAGAGGTTGACTATAAGGGTGTCCTTCATGCATTCTCCTTGATTTCCATCACTTCACCAAGCGGTCGATTTTCGTAGGCTTCCTTGAACCATTCGCTCTTCGCGATGCGTTCGTAGCGTTCCTTGATCCCGCCAGCAGATTTCTTCATGCAAGATTGGTATTCTTTCAGATGTAGAACGAGAATCTGTTCTTGGGTGTACCAGGTGTTCCGTCCGGCGTCAACAAGTTCTTTCTCGGAAACTGGCTTCGGGGAACATGCGAGACTTGCCCGTGAATAGGGCGCATCGACGGAATATAGCATACCACGGAAGACAATAGCGCCGTTCTTTGTTCCAAGCGCTATGGCATCTGATATGGAATCCCCGTGCGGAAGCTGTGCGATTACCGCATTCCCGTTGCGATAGAACTTTATGGACGGGAATACGCTCCGACAAATGATCTTAAACTGTTCTTCTTGCATTATGACTCCTTGATTCCGCCGGCGGCTTCCTCGTGACGCATCGCGTCATTGGTTTCCTTCCGCTTGATTGAACGCCGTAGTTTCTTGCGACCACGGTTGTGCTTTGGCGTGGACGGGTCGTGTCGATGCTGTATGGAGTCGTTCTCCAGTTCTCCCCTAAGTATTTTATTTGCCATGTATGCGTCCCCATATGAGAAGATTGAGCACATAGGAGCCGGTGTCGGAAACATCTCCAGGGTAAAGCACCAAGGATGTAACCGGGCCTACACCGGGAACTACCCGTGCACGTTGCCCCAGTATTCTGATGCCTGCCGCTGTTATTGCTGATTGTATAGTATTACTTATCCGTCCAGTACTAGGTGTGGTTGGCCATTTCCTTCGCATATATCCTCCCGTTTTTCCAAGCAATTTCAACAATTTCAGCCGATACGCCTTGACCTCTGGCCTGTCCGGCCAGCCAGGCGGCATGATAGGGCGAGGATGCATACTGCTGGGTTAGATGCAACTGTCCAGAAGCATCCTTCCAAGTAATCAGATAGCTTGTCTTCCCGGCAAGCCAGTTGTTCAGGCTTTCGCAGTGTTTCTTGTACCATTCAGGTTGCATATGCCTACTCCTTAATGTCCAAAGGTTCCATCATAGGAAACCACGGTACCGGGTTCAGTATGTCCCCGCACCAGCCTCCGACAGCTCTCGCAATGATGCACAGCTCGATGCCGCGGGTACGTTCCTCTTCCGTCTGCTGGAACGAGTTGGCCAAGTCGATGTTGATGCTAAACACGTCTGATCCGTCGGAAGCGGAATAGACGGCATACTGGCCGTCCGGCCTGGTCTCGACGCGTGGAATTAGTCCAAGTATAGGGTCCAGTTGCATATCACTTATCCTTCCAGAAACAGTACAGACAACCATGAGGGCATCTGCCCGGCTTAACACCTAAAATCTGCTTCTTCGCCAGGCAAAGGCAGTCGCCACGCTGTTTAGTCTCAGGCATTCCATAGTCGTCGGGGTTAAGCCCCAGACGCCTGATATCGTCGTGACTGGCACATCCCATCTGCTTGATGAAGCCATACCTTGCAAAGCCGGGCTCGGCACAGCATTCGAAATCCAGATAATCATTGTAAGGGTCGATTATCTTGGCTATCCTGGCGAACACTGCAGGCGGCGCCTTAAACCCGTCATAGAATACATCTACACCGGCGGCAGCAAGGCGCTCCCTTGCATGCGGATACAGGTCTACCACGGATATCCGGCACCTGATGACGTCATACAGAAAGACTGACGCGTATGAGTGCCACATGGTCAATACATTCAGTACGCGTTCCTGAGTTTTCGAGTCAAGCAGTATTATCGGGTCTACGCGTAGTACATAATGAGTCCAGGGGAACCCACTGGATATTAGTTTCTTGAACTGTTCAAACTCGACTGCCGGAGGATTCACGTTAGGTTCCAAAACGGAGCCGCCCTGCCCGGTGACCGTATGGTGGAAGATGACCCTGTCCTTGACAATCAAGAGCTTCTCAATCATCTCATCGTTCAATTCCTTGGAAATTACGATATTCGCCTCCAAGAGTTTCGTTTCCCAGTCGGGCACGAAGCACGGGTCATACGTTTCCGTTATTCCAATCTTCTTCAATGGCATCCTATGCTCCTCTACTTCTTAGACACGGTGGCAAGTCATCCGGCGCCAGAAAATCCGGTGAGCCGTTGTACTTAGGTACACCTTCCCGCTCGATTATTTTGAGAGCCATCTCATCGGCAAGTTCATCAGTCATTGCGGTATCATCGTCGGTCTTGCACTGAATATTTCCGTTGTATCGAATATAAGCCACCGAGCCAAACCCTTCCACGAATGAACCTCTAGGCAATTTATCTATTTTTAGAATACGTATGATGCTATCTAATATTTTTCTCGATTTATCCATTGCGGTCATATCATCTCCTTCAAAGCAAGAACAATGAAACTATGGTCATGACCACGATGCCAATGAAGGCCAATGCCTTGCTATTTCGTAGGATTTCCTTTTTGAAATACTTTTGCCACTTCCTGTCGTCGGCTGATACGAAACCTCGTACGTAGGCCGGGTTTTTGATTGCTTCTGCCGGAGGAATGTAGTGTGGTGTCTCAATCTGCCAGTAGTTTCCTTCGCTGTCGTAGTATTCCCTTGCTATACTCATGTTACCTAACCTTTAATACTAGATGCATAGTCCTACCAGTTAACCTTGAAAAGGTGGCTAGCGAAGAAACCGTGGGTGCCGTTTTCCTTATTACTGCTACAGTTCCAGCCCATGGAATCAAGCAAGCCGGTTATCTTGTCAATAAGGCCGTCGTCGAACCGGCCGTCGGCATACGGATGCGTTATGTCGAGCATGACGCTGGTCTCGCCGTTCCTGGCTGCGGCCGGTACTTTATTGTCAAGTTCGTCCTGGAGAATTGGCTTCCAGTTGATGTACTGCATCGTAATCTCGTGTGCCTGTTCCGGCGTGATTCCCTTGTACTTTTTAGGCATAATTACTCCTATCCAACAGTAAACCCGACGACACCTTCCAGTTCCTTCGGCCTTTCCATCTCCACGTAGTCCCCGTCCTTCCACTCAAAGAACTTGACCGCGTCATCATCGTTCTCCAACCCGCAGGCGTACGGGCCCTCCGGTACCTTCTCAATGAGGGCATACCTGTAGTACGGGTCGTCTACGCCGTCTTCGTCTGGCATGCTCTCGGCTATCACGTCCTTGTTCGCGTGTAGGTTCTCGATGGCCGCGTCCAACGTGGAGTACCATCCTATGTTGCGTTCACCACGAGTAGGGTTCTCCTCGTTCCTGATGTAGCGACGGAACGCCTGCAAGACGTAGATGCACTTTTGGACTGGCTTGCTCTTGCCGACGCTTGCCTCGGTGAAGAAACTGAGCGTAAACGGACCCATCACGGCATCCCCGTCAGTGAATCCATCCAGCTTGACCTTTATCGAACGGCCGAACTTCTTGTACAGCATTACGTCCACGTACCACTTCCCGTCTTCCTCCTTCTGTGGGAGACTGACTACTTCACCGACGATGATGGACAGGTCTACCTCGCCGGGACGGTGGCCTTCCCCGTAGGTGACGTACTTCTGCGGGATTACAAGCCAGTCGACACGCAGGCGTTCTTGGTACTCGGCGATGTACTTCGCGACGATGTCGTCCTCGGAATACTTATCGGTTTTAGGTACTATCAGCTCGAACTTCATATGGTCTACCATGATATCTTCAGCGTGAATGTATAATCTGGATGTATCAAGCTGACTGTGTAGCCAGCTTGTTTCATCATATTGAAAATCTGGTTGGCAAGTTCCTTGTTGTCGACATCGTACGTGATTTCGTTCTTGCCGGCATTGCAGCGTTCCTTTATGATATCGTTCAACTGGTTCATGATATCCAGCGGAATACCTTTGTATTGCGGTTTTATGCGAGAACGAGCTTCCGCAGCCGACATTATGCCTGCCGGGGTTACTAACGCCAGGGTTTCCTGTTTGTAGCGGTTAACTA
>Ga0310690_10012379_pt1 | contig 10481 bp, 3 predicted proteins | sample AusTroGonzalo_MG_2_FD_207661 | JGI IMG/M metagenome (GOLD analysis project Ga0310690, IMG submission 207661) | Bovine rumen microbial communities from tropical cattle in Woodstock, Queensland, Australia - Gonzalo_04 (v2) (version 2) | ecosystem: Host-associated > Mammals > Digestive system >...
GATAGACACGTTCGGCCTTCTCAGCCAAAGCGTTGAGGTCGGAGGGATCCACGTTCAGCAGGCTGGCTGTCTGGTCGATGAACGCGCCCGTGCCGCCGGCACAGTTGCCGTTCATGCGGATGTCGGGCATCCGGTCCTTGTCGAAGAAGATCATCTTGCTGTCCTCACCTCCGATGTCGATAAAGGTGCGGGTTTCCGGGAAGGACTCCTTGACCAGTGTGGCGGCGGAGAGCACCTCCTGCACGAAGGGGAAGCCCCAGAGGTCGGCGTAGCCCATACCCACGGAGCCAGTCACTGCCATTTGGACGGAGTTTTCGGAAAATTTCTCCGCCAAAGGCAGCAAAATCTGCTGCACTGTTTCCCGAACGTTGGTGTTGTGTCGTCGGTAATCGGCGTGAAGAATGGTGTTTTCTTCGTTGAGTACCACCACTTTCACCGTCGTAGAACCGATGTCGATACCTATCTTTAATATTTTATGATTCATATTCTTATTTGAGGGCGCGAAAATACGATTTTTATCAGACAAAAAAGAAAATATTGTATTTTTGCGGGTTCAAAGGTTTTGATATGTTGTTAGCTCATAATTTCTAATTCGTAACAAATCCAGACTTTTTCTTTCTCGCACCCGACCTCCTAAACATTTAACCTCTAAACCATAAACCCTAAATAATGCACAAAACTCTCCTCCTGTTCCTTATCCTCTGCAGCTGTGGATTCCTTTCCGCCCAATGTCCGGATTTCACGAATCTGGCGAGTCCGGATGTAGTCTGTCAGTACGGTTCCTTTAGCAATCCGTTCCAATACTCAGGCATAGCAGTGGGACGACATACAGTTATTACCCAGCAGGGTGGCGACCCTTATACTGGTTATCAGCTGCCGTTTCTACCGCCTGGTGAGAGTGCTGTAGTAAAGCTTGGTAACGAACAGGTGGGTGCGGAGGCAGAGGCTATCACCTATCAGTTTACCGTAAATCCTGACTATGCCATCTTGCTGCTGAAGTTTGCGGTAGTGTTCGAGGATCCAGGACATCCCACGCCTGACCAACCTCGCTTTGTTGTGCGTGTGCTTAATAGTGCGGGACAATTGGTGGATACCTGTGCCGAGTATGATGTGACTGCTGCCAGTGACATTCCTGGCTTCCAAACCCACACTGCCGGCTGGCACAATGTGCGCTGGCGTCCGTGGACCAACGTGGGCATAGACCTTTCTAATTATGCTGGACAGCAGATTAAGCTGCAGTTTGTGACCTACGATTGCAACTGGTTTGGCCATTTCGGCTATGCCTACTTCACTGCTTCATGCATGAGCAACAAGTTGGCACTCAATGGTTGCAATGGTAGTCAGGTAACCTTGGAAGCACCCTCAGGTTTTGAAAGCTACGCTTGGGACAATGGTAGTACAAGTACCGCTGCAACCTACACTGTGAATGGTATCACCACGGCTAACTGTCTCATCACCTCTGCCACGGGTTGTCAGTTTACCTTGAGCGGCACTTTCTCGGCGGAGCCGGGAATCCCCACCGTGAGCACTACCATTTACGATACGATTTGCGAGGGCGACGCCTACACGGAAAACTTTTTCAATCTGCCTGCACAGTGGGAGACGGGTACGCACATCTTCCGCAACACCTTCTTCAATGCGGACAACTGCACGGGTGGTAATGTAACTACCACACTATACCTCACTGTGTTGCCGAAATACAACCACATTTACGATGCGGCCTGTCAGGGCACGGATTACAACGCCCACGGATTTCACTACACCAACTTGCAGACGGGCAGCTTTATCGACTCGATAGTGACCATGCTCCCCACTGGTTGCGACTTGGTAACCGTGTTGCACCTGACGGTGAATCCCTCATTCTACATGAACGACAATACCCTGAGTGGTCCGACCTCCGTGTGCCGTCACGAGGTGTGTAGCTACTCCCTGCAAAACACTGAAGGATTGGTTACCTTCCATTGGAACTTGCCCGATGGCGTAAACATTATTTATGGACAGGGAACAACCACTGTTAATCTCTATTTCACCGACGATGCACCTAATCCTGTGACCCTCTCGCTCACGGGAGCCAACGGTTGCGGCAGCGGCAGCACCCCGTTGAGTGTGACCCATTTCCCTACCTACCACATCTTTTCCCAAGACACCCTCTGCACAGGTAATGAATACCATCGTTACGGCTTTGACTTGGCGCGGCAGGACAGTACGGGTTGGTACACTTTCACCAACCGATACACCACGGTGGATGGTTGTGATAGCGTGCGCATTCTGCAACTGCTGGTAGTCGGCACGCCCACACTCGCCACATTGGCGCAACCCGGGGAAATCTGCACGGGACAAAACACTACGGTGCACGCTTTGGGCGTGAATGCAGGAGTTGTTCAGGGACCACATCCTTCCCCCACAGTAGTCGTTGGAGACATCCTTTGCACCGACAACAGCATTGTAAAGCCCTCGGCTTGGCCTGTGGCGGGAAAGACGGCAATGGGAATTGTTTTCTATGTGGACACAACAGGTGAGCATGGCTGGGCGGTGCATTTGCAGAATCAGAGCACCTATGCTAGATGGACACCTCACGGCCAATTTTCAGATTTGCCATTGTACAACTATGCCAATGCCCGCGATGCCATCGCAGACTTGAACGGCTACAGCAATACGCAGATCATTCGTAGTTTGGGCGACGCAGAACAATTTCCTGCAGCCTACGAGGTGGATTTTGACAACGGCTGGTATCTGCCAGCTGTTGGACAATTGCGGGTGCTTGTCAACGAGGCCGTTAAGGTGAACCCATCTTTGCTTGTAGTTGATGGTGCACAATTTTCTGTGGACGGTTATTTTTCTTATTGGTCTTCTACAGAATGCGATCAGAACTCCGCATGGTACGCAACAAGTGATGGAGATGTATCCTCCCCCTATAAACACGTAACCGTTTGGGTGCGTAGTGTTCGGAATTTTTAGTTAATAGTTTTTAATGCGTGTCGTCATTCCGCCAGCGACGAAGGAGCAGGCGGAACCTCCAACAAATCCTTGCGAGAGAAAGGGTTTTCGATGGAGGTTCCGCCGCATGGGCGCGGCGGAATGACGGTGCGGCGCAAGGAGAAAAAGGGGAAAGATGGGCGGCACGAACGTCGTGGCGATTTTGTACTGCACTGCCTGCCGCCCATCTTTTCCATTTTGTCTTTTTTTTACGATGTGCGTCGTCATTCCGCCAGCGACGAAGGAGCTGGCGGAATGACGACAAATCCTCTTCCCTGCATTGAAAAAAAATGTACTTTTGCAGGTTTAATGTTATGAAGTATATACTGGCCATATTAACGACATTATGTTTCGGCATCCTTTCTGCTCAGAGCTACCGTGTTGGCGACCTCTATACTGCGCCGGACGGCAGCCAGGGCATTGTGTATTATGTGCATCCCGACGGCAGTGGCGGTTGGGTGGTGGCATTGAACGATGATTCCGATGGATGTGCATGGGGTGATGATAGTGATGTGCCAGATTTGACGAACATGACAACTTATTCCCTTCAGCTCTTTATGAGCGATACTGCAGGGTACCTCAATACGCAATTAATACGCTCATATCAAAATGACGACACAAATTATGCGGCTGGCAAGGTGGATTTCGCTCACGGCTGGGTGCTGCCTTCGCTCGCACAGCTTAGTACGCTCTATGCACAACTTCCTTTTATCACGACAGCTCTCACCAATGCAGGTGGTACAACTTTAGCACGTGCGGGTTATTGGTGCAGTGCAGAACAAAATGATTCTTATGCTTATTTAGTGTCTTTTGGCTCGAGTATTGCGAGCATGACTGAATCTGGTTTTTTCTCTACTGGAAGCAAAATCTATTTTTCCTGCCATGTTCGTGCCGTGCGCAGTTTTAGCAATACTTCCATCACGTATGACACTGCGCTGACCTACCAATGGAATACCGGCAGCACGCAGTCCTATATTAACGTCTCCCCTTCGCAGACCACCACCTACACCGTGACAGGTACCACGGATTACGGTTGCAGCACCACAGCGGAGCAGACCGTTTTGGTGGGGTTGGAGAGTGCACAGACAATTTACGATACGATATGTGAGGGAGCAGGCTATGAGGCCAACGGTTTTACGCTGACGGCGGAGGAAACCCAAACTGCGGGTACGCTCACCCGCACGCGCACGATGACCACCAACGGCTGCAGTTCCAACCTTACGTTGCAGCTTTTGATTCGTCCCACGGCCACCTCTTTTCATGAGGATATGGCATACCGGTCTTATACTTGGAATGGTCTAACTTACTACCAAAGTGGTGATTATGTCCAGCATTTTAACTGCGCCAATGGTTGTGATAGTATCGCTGTCTTGCAGTTAACTATCCTGAATCAGCCTATTGTGCCTCCTCCCGAGATTTCCATCACCGCTTCTTCTTCCACCGTTTGTGTAGGTGACAGTGCCGTGCTGCATGCGGTGATTGAGAATGCCGGACTGTTCACGCCTCCCACAGCGCCGCCCATTGCGGCGGGGGATATTCTTTGCACCGACGGCAGTGTCGTGAAGCCGATGGACTTCGCTGCTTCAGGAAAGACCGCCATGGGCGTTGTCTTCTTTGTAGATAGCACGGGTATTCATGGATGGGCCATGGCTTTGAATGATTTTGGGAATTATCCCTGGACAACGTCTCCAAACGATTATTTCGATGTTCCCACTTTGGATAATATCGCCAACTCCCGCGATGCCATTGCGGATTTTGACGGGTATGGCAACACTTTGAAGTTACGGGCGGCGGGTGACTCCACGCTCCTTCCAGCCGCTTGGGCAGTGGATTTCGACCATGGCTGGTATTTGCCGGCTATCGGTCAGTGGTCCCAATTCTATGCGCAAATCGTGCAAATGAATGCCTCTCTGCTCATAGCCGGCGGCACCCCATTTCCATTGGATGCACCTTATTTTTATTGGTCTTCGACCGAAAATGATTCGAATAATGCTTGGAATTTGTTATATGGGGGAAGTGTACGAATGGACTATAAGGCGTATGTGTATCCGATACGAGAGGTGAGAGATTTTTGAGGATGACGATGAAGGACGATGAAAGAGTGAACTTGACCCTCGACCCTCGACCCTTAAAAAAATAAACGATGATAAAGAAAACCTTCTGGATGATTGTAATGCTGATGTGCGGCGTGGGCGCGGGGAGCGCGCAGGTGCTGCGTGTGGGCGATTTGGTCACCGCGCAGGACGGCACGCAGGGCATCGTCTATTACCTGAATCCAGACGGTAGCGGAGGTTTGATGGTGGCGTTGTTCGATGCTTCGCTTGGGGATTGCAGATGGGGCACCGCTTCCAATGTGCCGGATCTTGCCGACCAAGATCCTCCGTATGTTCAGGAATTGCTGTTGGACACGGCAGGATATGCTAACACGCAAAAGATTCGCGCCCACTATCAAGATAATTTGCCGTATGCTGCCGGCGTGGTCGATTTTGAGCATGGCTGGGTGTTGCCCTCGCCAGCGCAATTGCGGATGCTTTATACACAGTTGCCCTTTGTGTCCCCCGCTCTTGTGGCGGCGGGAGGCAGGGATTTGTTCAATTATCCCTATTGGACCAGTGCCGAGGCTGGCGATAACGCTGCTTGGGCAATGTATCTCGATGACGGCTATGCAGGTTTTTTTTTCAAAGACACCAAAACTACCAGATACCGGGTCAGAGCTGTGCGGAGTTTTACCTATCCGCTCTATCTTTGGAATACGCGAGAAGGCTCTCCCTCCATCGTGGTGATGCCGAATCAAACGACCGACTATTCGGTGACGGTGAGAACGGGATATGCGAGCGTGGGATCTGCGCAAACCACCCTCACCACCCAACCGAGTTTCGACACCGTGCTGGTGGTAACCGCTTGCGAAAGCTACACGTGGAATGGGGTCACCTATACGGAAAGTGGGGTCCACACGGTTCATTACACAGCGGCAAATGGCTGCGACAGCGCGGTGACGCTGATGCTCACAGTCAACCATACTCCCGAGGTCTCCGTTTCGACAATGAACGCTCCGGGATGTCCGGGCGACAGTGTCACGATGCAGGCTACCGCCAATACGGTCTTCACTTTGCCGGTCGTGGCCATTGGGGATATTCTCTGTACCGACGGCTCCATCGAGAAGCCTGCCACGTTCCAAAGCTCGGGCAAAACGGCCATGGGGGTGGTGTTCCAGGTGGATCATTCCGGTCAACATGGTTGGGCAGTGCATCTGCACGACCAGGGCTTGGAGGTGATATGGGGCGGATGTGACATGGAGATACCCAATGCGCCGGTTTGTATGTACCATCGTTTAGCCATTAGAGATACGAATGGTTATTTGAATACCGCTGCTATCCGTGCGGCGGGTGGTGCCTCCGTGTTTCCGGCAGCCTACGCTGTGGATTTTCTCCACGGCTGGTATCTGCCGGCGAGTGGACAACTACACGCTCTTTATGCAGCGTTTTTGACCGTAAATGCCTCCCTCCAAGTGGTCGGAGGAACCCCGTTCCCGATACCTCAGGAGGATGTTTTTTTCGACTATTGGTCTTCTTCTGTATCTGATATGAACTATGCATGGTATGTTGACGGTACTGGAAATACAAACAGGACATATAGACAGTACACGGGCCGGGTGAGAGCGGTGAGGAGTTTTTGAAGGAAACGATGAAGAGGGCGATGAAGAGCGATGAATGACGATGAAGGAAACGATGAAGGAAACGATGAAGGAAACGATGAAGAGCGATGAAAAGGGCTATTCCTTGAGCAGTCTCGAAGAGACAAAACGCACGAAGTGCAATTAACACCATACAAGCGACGAAGGAGCGCAGTGTGGTGATGTAAAGAAACGAAATAATGGATATAAAAAGAATACTCTGGATTTTGCTGGTTTGCTGCTGTGGGATGACGGCGGTAGGTCAGACGTACCGTGTGGGCGACGTATATACGGCGCCGGACGGCAGTCAGGGTATTGTCTATTATCTGCATCCGGATGGTAGCGGAGGATGGGTGGTGGCGTTGCACGATCTTCCCAACGATCCCATGAATCCGTACGTGGCTTGGGGAGAATACTTCGATGTGCCGGGTATCCCGAATCAAGTGTACTCCAGCTATCAGCGTGCGAATCTGTTGTATGACACGGCAGGGTACGCCAACACCCTTGCCATTCGTTCCTACTTGGGGACGAACAGTGATTATGCTGCTGGAATTGTGGATTTCGAAAACGGATGGTTTTTGCCTTCGCCCGCGCAAATGATCATGCTGATGTCCCAAAAGCCCTTCATTTCTGACGCTCTTGTGAGTGCGGGAGGCGAAACGTTGAGCTCAAGTCCTTATTGGACAAGTGCGGAGTATTCTTCCACCGAAGCTTGGTTTGTGTATGGCGCATACAGCGGATTTGGTGTTATGGATAAAAGCATCTCCTCTGCGGGAGTTGTACGTGCCGTGCGTTCTTTCACCTACGAGCCGACCTACGTCTGGAGCACTGGCGACAGCGGCGCTACGGTCATCGTTACGCCAGAGCAGACTACAACTTATACGGTATCTGCTTCCATGAACCCCTTGTGTAGCGGTGTGGCAGAGCAGATTGTTGAGGTGAATCCGAAAGATACCACTACTATTACACAGAATGCTTGTGACTTCTTTGTTTGGCGCGGCCAAACAATTTGGCAGTCGGGTGAGTACATAGATACTTTCAGCAACGTTCATGGTTGTGACAGCGTGGTGATTTTGTATTTGACTGTCAACAATCCCATTCACCAAAGCATAACGGCCACAGGAATAGAAAGTTATGAGTGGCATGACTCAGTTTATACCCAAGATGGCGATTATCTGTTTTCGCATTTGGATGCGAATGGCTGTACGCAGGTGGATACCTTGCATCTGACGATTTATCATGGAACGATGATCCGGTTCGACACGACGGTTTGCGAAGGAGACTTGCCTATAGAGTGGGGTGGGGTGGTCTTTGTCACAGCGGGCACCTATGTCGATTCGCTGGCGACCTTCGCAGGTGCGGACAGTCTGGTATTCTGGAACGTGCATGTGGTGGAGATGCCGCTCATCACTCATACGCCCGACACGGCGGTGCTTGCGGGCGACTCCCTGACCCTTTGGGCTGCCGGTTCGGATATTCTGACTTGGACAGATAGCGATGGCAATCCTGTTGGTGGCGGCGCAACGATATCTGTTCGTCCGTTAACCTCTGGTTACTATTTTGTTACGGGATACAGCAGCGGGGCTATAGTGGGCGAAGACTCTTCTGTTCTCCAATGCCCGGCCACGGATTCCATCTGGGTGGAGGTGTTGCCAAATCCCGATACGATGCTGTTAACCGACAGTGCCTGTGTCTATTACGTTTGGTACGGCGACACACTCACACAGTCTGACGTCTATTACCACACGATGACCAACCAGCTGGGATACGACTCCGTTGAGGTGCTGACGCTGACGGTGTTCCCCACCACCTACGGCACCCTCGACACCACCATCATCGAGAACGCCCTGCCGCTCTTCATCAACGGCATCCTCTATTCTGCAGAGGGCACCTATACCCAAACCCTCACCAACGCCCAAGACTGCGACAGCATCCTTGTGGTCAACGTAGTCGTTCATCATAACGTTACCACAGAAACGGATTCCGTTATTTGCGAACCTCAGCTCCCCATCGAATGGAACGGCGTTACCTTCGCCGCCGCTGGTACCCAAACCGCTGTCATGACGGCGCATACGGGCGCAGACAGCACGGTGGTGATGCACCTGACGGTACTTCCCACCACCTACGGTACCCTTGACACGGCCATTGTCGAAAATGCTTTGCCCTATCAATATAACGGCAGCTCGTATGTTGAAGCCGGAACTTACATCCAGAACCTGACGAACGCTGCTGGCTGCGACAGCCTTCTCACCCTCACCCTGACGGTCTTCCCCAATGTTTCTTCCGAAACAGATTCCGCCATCTGCGAAAGCCAACTCCCCTTCGAATGGAACGGCGTTTCCTTCACTACTGATGGCACGCAAACCGCTGTCATCACCGCCTCCACGGGCGCGGACAGCACGGTGGTGATGCACCTGACGGTAATCCCCACCACTTACGGCACCCTCGACACGGCCATTGTCGAAAATGCTTTGCCCTATCAATATAATGGCAACTCGTATGTCGAAGCCGGAACTTATATCCAAAACCTGACGAACGCTGCTGGCTGCGACAGCCTCCTCACCCTCACCCTGACGGTTTACCCCAATGTTACCTCCGAAGCAGATTCCACCATCTGCGAGTCCCAGCTCCCGATCGAATGGAACGGCGTTTCCTTCGTCTCCGCTGGCATCCAAAGCACTGTCTTGACGGCATATACAGGCGCGGACAGCACGGTGGTGATGCACCTGACTGTAATTCCCACCACCTACGGTACCCTCGACACGGCCATTGTCGAAAATGCTTTGCCCTATCAATATAACGGCAGCTCGTATGTCGAAGCCGGAACTTACATCCAGAACCTGACGAACGCTGCTGGTTGCGACAGCCTCCTCACCCTCACCCTGACGGTCTTCCCCAATGTTTCTTCCGAAGCAGATTCCGCCATCTGCGAAAGCCAACTCCCCTTCGAATGGAACGGCGTTTCCTTCACTACTGATGGCACGCAAACCGCTGTCATCACCGCCTCCACGGGCGCGGACAGTATGGTGGTGATGCACCTGACAGTTAACTATCCATCCGACAGTACATTGCAGCTCTCCATTTACGAGCGTGAGCTGCCCTATACCTTGAATGCCGACACTTACGAATCTGCCGGAACCTACACGCAGACCCTCACCAACGCGGCGGGCTGCGACAGCACCCTGACGGTCGTTCTTGCGGTGATCCCGACGGTGTATGCGAGCGCGGACAGCACGATATGCTCCAGCGAGTTGCCGCTCATCTGGAACGGAGTGGAATTCACGGCGGAGGGTACACATACCGCCACCTTGCAGGCCGCGAACGGCACCGACAGCGTGCTGACGATGACCTTGACGGTGAATTCGGTGACTGGCACAACCCTCAACGCTGAGGTTGTCCAGAACAACCTGCCGTACACGTTGAACGACAGCACGTACACCGCCACAGGCACTTACTATCAACATTTCACCAACGCGGCGGGCTGCGACAGCACCGTGACCCTTCACCTGACGGTCTATCACAACACCACGGCGCAGGTGTATGCGACGGTGTGCGCGAGTGCGCTGCCCTACACGTGGAGCGGGCATGTTTTTGCAGAGGCGGGCACCTTCACGGACACACTGTTGACCACGCACGGCGCGGACAGCGTGGTGACCTACACGCTGACTGTGGACAATATCAGCGCAACTATCGGGAATGTTGACCACATCGTCTGCTATGGCGATTCTACTGGCTTTGCCGCGGCCACGGTGACGGGCGGACAGCCTCCGATGACATGCGCGTGGACAAATACCGCGAATACCATCTTATCTACTACCACCTCTCTCATTGA
>Ga0310690_10012380_pt1 | contig 10479 bp, 9 predicted proteins | sample AusTroGonzalo_MG_2_FD_207661 | JGI IMG/M metagenome (GOLD analysis project Ga0310690, IMG submission 207661) | Bovine rumen microbial communities from tropical cattle in Woodstock, Queensland, Australia - Gonzalo_04 (v2) (version 2) | ecosystem: Host-associated > Mammals > Digestive system >...
TCTTTATTTTATACAAAACCAATGTTTACAAAATAGTCTTGGATTTATATTTTACTTTCTGTTTTTTAAATAACCAATATAAATGATCATCATAAAATGTAATACCAATTAAATTTTGAAAGAAATACATTCAAAGTATAACAATATTCCAGATTATGATTTTCATACAATTGATATAAGAGGCCATAAAACCCATTATAAATTATTCTATTTTTTGTATTTCTGTAAAAATAATAATTTTGTCAACAAAATCAACATATATTTTTTGTTTATGTCTAAAATAGTGTAATCAAAAAGAAAAAAGCTCATTAATATATAATGAGCTTATTCTTTAATAGAAGTGTCATTAAATCTGACAGAAGTTTTTTTTAGTGCTAGTAATTCATCCAATTTTCCTCTAAGAGATAGTAAGAGAGAAGATGCTTTAATCTGAGAATTTTTATCAATGAATCCGTAGAATTCTCTAGTTGTATCTAAATCCTTAAATTCCTTGAGAATCCCAATTAAATCCTGAGTCTTTATGACAATATTATCAATAGTTTCATGTATTCCACAATAATTTTTTTTTACCATATACACGGTAATATTCTCGATGAGGATTATTGTTTCAGAATATAAATCTGATAAATACTTCATAGAAGTTTTGTCGATAGGATGTTTAATACGCGGGAAAGTATTATTCAACTCTGTAATTCTTTTCACTAAAATTAGTACTGATTCCTTCTCTTTGGTTCTCGTAGCTCTTCTTTTTCTTAAGCTTTCTCTCAAAAATTTTTTTTCGTTTTCCATTTTTTTCCCTTTCTTTTTTTTGTTGTTTGTCTCTTTTAGTGCCTAACATTCTTATTATTTCGATATTTATTGCAAGACAAAATTTTTTACTCAACTTTTCAGTTGAAAAAACTAATCTAATAATTATAATCAAATTTGTCAATGTATAAATTATATACATAATCATGGACGCATTTTATATTAATTATATATAAATTATGGAAAATTACGCACCATCAGAAGAAAAAAGAGAAAACTGACCAGTTATTATTGGCTTTTTATGAGCTCCAGGACTTGGAAAAACTGTGGCTATGAATGTGGTAGAAAATGAAGAAAACTTGAAAGATGTTCAGGATAGTTTATGACGAGATAGACCAGTTAAAATCTGAGTGGCAAGAAAAACAACTTCTAGACCAAATAGATGAGCTGATGATCGTTTAAAGATTTCAGGAGTACCTGAGGAAGTATTCGAAGAAAAGAAAGATGAATTTGTAGGAGAGTATACTCTTACAAACAATAATGCAAAATATGCATATTCAAAAGCTGAATTAGATCAGGATGATAAAGATGTATTGGTTGCAGAACCTAGCATTTGGCATCTATCAGAAATAAAAGAATACCTATGAAATAGATTGGTAGTTTGTTTGATAGCTGCTGATACTGAATACAGAAAAGAAAGAATGAACTGAAGAGGAACTGAAGAAGAATCTCAAATCAACAAGAGATTAGTTGAATGAGACGTTCAGATTTTTATCGCTAGTAAATTATCTGGAGAAGAAGGAAAAGTTCTTCCAAATCTAATCGATCCTAGAGGATTAGAAATCTATGAAAAAATTTATACATCAAATGGAGATGAAAAATATTTAGGAGAATTAAGAGATTATATCTTTGACTTGGTAGGAGAAGATGAATTCGCTGATAAATCAAGTAAAGAATATTTTAATATGATAGTTAAAAATACTCAGAACGGAGGAGATCTTAAATTATTTGATCATATTATCGTTCGTAGTTTGGAAAAAGATGAACCATTTGAAACAATGCTGGTTCATGGATTTTTCAGGGATAGTATTATCGATATCGTAAAAGAACATTTGAAGAAATAATCAAATCAGAATATAAAGAAAAACAGTTCGTAATTGAACTGTTTTTTATAAAAATTTTTTTATTAAGATTGCTTTATAATAACATCACATCATACCAATTCAGTTTTCCGCTTATTTCCTAATGTGTAATCTTGGTATAATCTATCGGTGTTTATTTTATCTTTTACAATATCCATACACATTTTGAGATCGTTTCTTTCGTGAGGTGTAATATAGTGTAATCAATATATATCTTTTATTATTCAAACATTTTCCATAAAATTCTCTATAAAATCTTCTTTATCCAATTCATTACTACTCAATATATATTCTTTATATTTATCATTTAAACCAATTTTTACTCCTTTATCAGTAAAAATGTAATCAAATTTTACTGGAAATACCCTATCATCTATTTTTACGTATAATGAAATTCTCCTATATTCAGGGAATTCCTTTACATGCTCTAAAAATTCATCCATTTTGTCAAAAAATATAATCTGTTTTGTTTCTTTTTGTTTTCACTTTTTGAAATTCTTCAAAATCTTTTTACTATCAGGTTCATCTTCGTATTCATTTATATAACGATTTATTGATTTTACCATCTCTCAATCTTCTTCATGTAATGTTCAATCATAATCAACCATATAATCTCTTCATTGAAAATTTACAATCAATCCAGAATGTCTTAAACTACGTTCTCATATTATCTCATCTTCCAGATTTTTAAATCTATAAAATTTTATATCAATATCTAATCAGGCTTCTTTTAGTTTATTGAAAAAATTATAAAGCAGAATAGTTCGATATGAGCAACTTCCACCTTCACATGATTTTTCTAATCATCGCTCTCTACCATACATATTGTGCATTATTTGTTCTCCTAAAGGTTTATCTTTATATTCTTCAAGGGACATTGGTCATATGCTATTATGAATCTTTGAAAAATAATAACCATTTTGAATGGTTTTTAATAATTCACGAATATCGCAGAAAAAATATTTTTGTTCATTTATTATTTTTGAATTTATTGCATTTTTTTTCTGATTATTTACATCATTCTTCACAAAACTCATAAATCTTTTCAATAGGTTGTCAGTATGTTGTTCGAGTTCGAATTTGATTTTTTGATTCCTATCATTAGAATATTTTAATAATCTCAAAAGTTTCAAGAAAAGCCTATCAAATTCTTTCCCTAAATATTCAGAATTATCGGAAGATACTAGTAAATCTAATATTTCTTCATTAAATTTATAAAAATTTTTTCTTCTCTTTTCTTGGTTAACTTCAGGATTGAAAGTTTCGGACAGCATACAAAATATTGTATAAATAAATATATCCATTTAAGGATAAATATTTTCTAATTTATGTCAATATAAGCTAAGTCCTATTCTTCTAATTTTTTTATTTGATTTTAAAAATCTTTATTATATAGTTTACTCAGATTTAAATTTCTAAAAATTTAGATATGACAGAAGTTCAGAACGTAGTGATAATCTGATGATGACCAGCGTGACATACGGCTGCAATTTATACAGCTAGAGCATGACTCAATCCAATAATGTATGAATGATTTATGGCCTGATGAATGCCTCCAGGAGGACAGTTGACTACGACTACAACCGTAGAAAATTTTCCATGATTTCCAGACGGAATAGGATGACTCGAATTGATGACTCAGATGAAGCAGCAGAGTGAAAATCAATGAGCAAAAATTTTGATGAAGACTATCGATAAAGTAGATTTTTCCAGTCAACCTTTCCATCTTTATGCTTGAGATGAAGAAATATTAGCGAAAACTGTAATTATAGCTACTTGAGCGACAGCAAAGAGACTTAGAATTCCATGAGAAAATCAATTTCGACAGCGTGGAATTTCTGCTTGTGCAGTATGTGACGGATGATTGCCAATCTATCGTAATCAGAGAATTGTCGTGATTGGATGATGAGATGTAGCATGTGAAGAAGCAATGTATTTGACAAATTTTGCCAGCGAAGTTATTATATTAGTGAGGAGAGATGTGCTTCGTGCCAGCAAAGCTATGCAAGAAAAAGTTTTTAAAAACGAAAAAATTAAAATAATGTGGCATACAGAAGCTGTTTCATGTCATTGAGATAAAAATTTAGAATGATTGACAGTAGTAAACAATCAAACAAAAGAAGAATCTGAAATTGAGTGTCGTGGACTTTTTTATGCAATCTGACATCAACCAAATACAGAATTCTTAAACGGACAATTAGATATGGATGAAACTGGATATATCATTACTCATGACTGAGTGAAAACTTCAGTTACAGGAATATTTGCCGCAGGAGATGTGCAGGATAAAGTTTATCGTCAGGCGATTACATCTGCATGAACAGGTTGTATGGCAGCATTAGAAGCCGAAAGATTTATCAACGATATGGAATAATTTAACATTAATTTCGAATATAACAAAAAAGCTGATTTCAGTCAGTTTTTTTTGCATTTTTTTAAGTTTCTGAGTATAATTATACTGGATTTTAAATTGTTCAAATCATTATTCATGACACCAGAAGAGAGAAAATTGGAAGAAGAGCAGATTAGAAGTGATTTTTCTGGATTACAACAAGAATTATCTTGATTGCAAAATGAAATATCAGATGAAAATAAAACAGAGACATTTTCTGAACTTACTAAACAATTAAATGGGTTACAGGAGCAGATAAATCAAATTTCCGAAAATACAGATTTAGGTATTCTGAAAAATGAATTAGTAGAAATTAGACAAGATATTAATGAATTTAAACAATCTATACGTTGAGAGGCCTCAGATTTACAAAAAGAAATAAGAGGAGCTGTAGACAAACAAAATGAAAAAAATAAAACTCCTACTACATGTGAATTGTTAAAAAATTCAGAAACTTATAATAGACTATTAAATATAATTTCATCCAATCCAAAAGAATTTAAAAATTTGACATGAGATACAGCAGAAAAGAAATTGGAATATATTTTTGAAAAAATACGTAATAGTATAATTTTATTTATGAAAAATAAACTTTGAGATTCTGAAAATATTGATAAGGTTATAGATAATACAATTGCTCCAGCTTTTGAGTGGAGTTTAATGGAATTGCTTCGTGATCAATGAAATGAAACTAATGTTGGCATGCTTCAATGAATAGATGAAATATCTCGAAAAGGTAATATGTTTTTAAGTGGCTTTCATAGGTTATTAAATTGAGTGTCAGATTTTTCTAAGAAAGCTACATGATCTTATAATAAATTTAGTCAATGGGTGAATGCAGTGGATTATTTATCTGTGCATAATTGAGTTCTTCATAATCCAAATAAATCGGAAGTTCTCAGCAACCCTCTAGAATTTCAAAAATATATGAATGATGGTAGATTTGCTGCCGAATGATTTTCTCCATATACATCCATATCTGATAATATATTTAAAATCGATGAGAATCAAAATTTTGAGTTTGGTATCTCCATGAAAGATAGCAATAATTTATCATCGTGAGAAAAATCTGATGAAGAGATAATATTGGAAAAAATTTGAAATATCCAAGTTGTCAATAATCCAAGAACAACATCCTTAATAGTAAAAATGTTAGATAAACCTGAACAATTTTTGGAAAAAACACAGTGATTACAGAAAACAGCGAATGCTTTTTTGAATTGAGTTAATTCTTTAAACTCTGTGACAAAAACATTTTGAGTGGATATCTTATGAGAAATTACAAAAACTCCAGAGAAAAGAAGTTTCCTGTATAAAATAATGGATTTTGTTTGTAAATTGATTTGAATTACATGAGGATTAGAATGAATTGTAAAAAAATGGCGTTTGGATAGGATGAACCTTACTGATGACAAAAATGAAAACATAAGTCAGATTTTTAAAAAATATAAAGAATTAGCATGAGAAAATGTAAATCTGAATATAACAGACGAGAATTCTTGTAAAACAGCATTAAATGATTTTGCAGTTACGGATCCTGAAAAGGCTTCTACCACAAAGTGAGATTTCTTGCGTGATAGTATATTCAAAAGTATGAATATATCATTGGTATCTCCAACTGTAGTACAGCAAATTTTGTGAGATTCTTATTTAAAAAAAGAAACTACAGAAAAATGAGAAACTAAAATTTCAATTAATGAACCTGAGAAACTTACAGATGCTGATAAATTAAAATTAGCTCATGGTCATTTAACCATTATGAAATCCCATTTGGAAAAATATAAGGATAATGATTTGTCAGAGTTTTATACAAATATTCATTCTACAGAAGATTTAGCATTATGTATTACAGCATCATTATATGTAGATAAAGATGATGTTATTGAATGAGTAAAAGCTAAAGTGTTTTTACCAGAAAACTATGGATCAGTCCGCAGTGATTGAACGGTTGTAGATAATCCATGAAATGCATGAAGAGAAAATTTAGATTCAGATGAGTCTCCGGATAAACAAATTGTTAATGAACAATGGATTTATGATAAAGCTAAAGAGTACTGAATTACAGATAACCGCCAAATTGCATATGTCCTTTCTACAATAAAATGAGAATGCTGATTTAAAAATCAGAAAGAAATTTGATGAGAGAATAAAGATTATTGAAGAGTGGATTCTACAACGTGAAAAGCTTACTATGGTAGATGATTTATCCAATTAACACATAAGTACAACTACGAAAAATATACACAAATAATAAGAAATTCTTGAAAAGATTTTAAGGATAATGATTGAAATACTTTGAGATGAAACGAAATCGATTTAGTTAATAATCCAGATGTGATTTTAAATAGTAATGATTTAGCAGCATTTATTGCTATGGATTGGATGAAAAATTGATGACCAGATCGTGTGGAAACCAAAAAATTATCTTATTATATAAATGATACAAAAACAGATTATTATAATGCAAGAATAATTATTAATTGAATGAGTAGTAAACCACAAGAATATGCAAATAATGCTCAAGCATATGCAGATAAATTATGAAAATGATCGATTGATAATCCAATAGAATCAAATGATTTATTAATTTGACCAAAGTTATTAGCCCATAACAAAGATGAAATAGGCTGACTTGGAGATTCTATTATGAAATGATTTGGGCAAGAATTTCAAAATATGGATTGAGAGGTTTGAAAAAATACTAAGAATCATCCAGCTATAAAAGATTTAAGTGATGAGCAGATAGAACAAAAATTCAAACAATATAAATCAAATCACCCTAAAGTAAAAAGTTTTATGTTTTATTTCGGGGCAAACAATGATAATAATCAGCAAACTATTTCCGATATTACGAAACGATCTGAATGGTTACAAGAAACTTGAATTCAACCAGTATTGACAACATGTATATGAGAAGATAGTACAAAGACTCCACGATTAAAAGATTTAAACCAAAAAATGATAGCTTTGTGAAAAGGAAAAAATCGACCAGTGTTAGATTTTGCTAAATCTTATAATAAATGAGATATTGCTCTTTGAACAGATTGACTACATCCAACTTCATATTCTACAATGACAGATATAATCAATTGACAATTATCACAAGCGTAGCTACCTAAAAACAAAAAACTGACTAAATTTATTTGTCAGTTTTTTTTAATGTTTTTTAAACAAACTTTAAGCAAATAATTTTACGGCAATGTTTACAACTATGTAAGCTAAGAGACACACAGATAGTCAAATAGCAGATCATAACAATGCTTTTTTAGCAGATCATGTATCCTTATCATCTCCGTTTGCTATAATTAATTTATATCAGTTCCATATCATAAATATGAAACAGAAGAATCAAATAAAAAACCACAAATAGCTATTAATTAATGATATCATATCTAAGATTGAACGACTACCTTCTATTTGAGTCCAGCCATGAGATGCAGTATCTCTTGTTTTTTTAAGAGTCCATGCAGTTACTGCATAGCTCTTTGATAAAAAATTAAAGGCAAATATTGTTAATACACTAACCAGTAATTTTAGATTATTCATTATTGTATATGTAATGGTAAATATTTAAACATTATAATTTTATAGTGAGCACATTTTCTGTTTTAAGAATTATCTTTCTTGTTAGGAATAATTGTTGGTATAATTGTTCCGTCGTCTAATTCACAATTATAAGTTGATTCTGTTTCTGTTGTACTACCTAAACTAAATTTTCCTCACATATGTTTACAAGCATCTTCCAATTCTTTCACAACTTGTTCCAAATCGATATCTTCAGTGGATTTCTTATCTTTATCTTCATCCGGTTCAGTATTATCGTCTTGTTTATCTTTTTTATGCCATATAGATTTCCATATATCTGATATAGATTGTCATACTTCTTTCCAACTCATCTTTTTACCTTTTAATGCTTCCATATCCTCCTCATGTTTTATATCAGATTCTAGTTCTTCATCTATTGTAACAGGGATGGATTGTATTAAATTTATAATAACTACACTAAATAAAGCTACAAATATTCCTACTACAATCAATAAAACATTTTTTATTAAACCTTTTCATTCCTTTCATTGTCATGTAGCTATGATATATGTCATACCATTATATAAAATCATAGTTACAGATAATGCAACTGTAAGTATTAATATAAGTCTTGTTACTTTTAAAATTACAGAATTACCACTACTAACTCATTCAGTTCAAACTTCAGTTGGTCATTTTACTACTTTATCTCACACAGTATTCACATTTTCTCATAAATTAATTATATTTCCTTTATTACTAGTTGGTTGAAAAACATCTCGTAATAAGTCATCAACTGCATTACAAAATCATGAAAAAAAGAAAACAGACGCACTTAAAACGGCAAATCAATATATAATATATAATTTTACTTTAGAGATAATGGTAGCCATATACATTAGATTTGATCAAGTAAAGCATCAGCTTCTACTGCTTCTTGTTCACGAGAGTTTTTCTCAGAATCTCTAATCTTATCTTGTTGCTCTTGATATGCGCCAGAAGCATAAGTTTCTTCGTATTTTCTCTTTATTTCTTCTTGTTTTGCTTGGTATCTTGCTTCAATCTCTGCTAATTTTTGTTTTTCTCTAGTCAAAATATCTCTTAGTTTGTCAATTTGTACTTGATTCATAAGAGAGTATAAATCAAACCAACTTTGTTTTTCCTTTTGTTCACTAATAGATTTACTTTCAAGTACAAGTACAACTAAATCAGTATTATTTTCCAACATATCTTTTGGAATGTCGTAATTTTGAGCAATACTATGTAGATGCTCAGGTAAAAATTTAATAATATCTTCTCGAGTTGCCATTATAATTTGAATTAATAAATATAAATTTATAAACTTTCATTTAAATCTTTCATTATATTTTCAGCTTCTTTTTCCTCTTCTCTGTGATATTCTTCCGATTTCTTACGAATAATATCAGATTTTTTCATATTGTTAATCATATCTTTGATTTGTTTTTTAGTCATCTTTTTAGGTCTTCATCCTCATCCATGATATCATTCTTGCATCATAAATTGTTATTATAAATTAAAGTTGAGGATTCGCTTTATTACTAAGGATCCAATCTACATCTTGAGGATTTGTTAAATTAATTTCAAGTAATTTCTTTGCGTATTGAGCCATCGAAATCATTCAATTTTGTGTTGATGTTTCAATAATATTCTGCATTTGATCAATTTCTCTTTTCTTCAAATTATTTTTAACAGCATTATTGTTCAACATGAGCTCAAAAACTCCGATTCTTCCTTGACCATCTTTTGTCTTCACGAGTGTTTGAGACATAATTCATACTAAACAATCAGACATTCTTTCCAAAACAGAACTTTGCATATCGCTTGGATAAAAAGAAAGATATCTATTAATAGTATGTGTTGCTGAGTTTGTATGGAGTGTAGAGAAAACTAAGTGACCAGTTTCTGCTAGATTTAATACAGCTTCAGCTGTTTCACTATTTCTAATTTCTCACACAAAAATTACATCAGGATCCTCTCTTAGAGCAGATTCTAGTGCGGAGTTAAAAGACCACGTATCATGTCAAATCTCTCTTTGAGATATTAATGATTTCTGAGGTTGAAATACGTATTCGATAGGATCTTCAATAGTTATGATTTTATAAGGTTTTTCTTTATTTAATATCTCAAGCATCGCAACAATTGAAGTAGATTTTCCACCTCATGTTGGACCAGTAACTAGAAATAATCATTTAGGAGATGCTAGGACATTCTTTTTTATAGAATCAGAAATTTTCTGAAACATGATTCACTCAAGTTGCCTAGGTGTACTGTTAATCTTTCTCATAACAACATTAATTCTTCCAGTACTCAAATAAGCATTTACTCTATATGCTGTATCGTCTTTTGAGAGATATGCAAAATCTGCTTCTTTGTCAACCAAAAATTTATCAAACCTTTGAGGATTGTTTTTAAAAAGTTGCTTTAATAAAATCTCCATGTTCTCATCTCAGATTCTTCATAATTCTTCTTTTCTGACAATTTCCCCATTAAGCCTATATGCCGGAAATTCTCCTGCCGAAAGATGTAAATCTGAAATGTTTTGGTTGTTAGCAATAAGTCTCAAAATAGACTCAATGTCTAATCAAATTCCTTGCATGATTATCCAAATAATGAATAAATTGTAAATTATTTACAAGATAATTATATTCAAAA
>Ga0310690_10012381_pt1 | contig 10479 bp, 7 predicted proteins | sample AusTroGonzalo_MG_2_FD_207661 | JGI IMG/M metagenome (GOLD analysis project Ga0310690, IMG submission 207661) | Bovine rumen microbial communities from tropical cattle in Woodstock, Queensland, Australia - Gonzalo_04 (v2) (version 2) | ecosystem: Host-associated > Mammals > Digestive system >...
CCCGCAGAGAGCGACGTGGTTTATGCAAATGACGTCGACGGCCACCCGGTATTCAAGGGATATGGCCTACATTACCAGTTCGGCCGCAAGGATCCGTTGATTGTCTATGACGGTATGGCTTATTACCTGAAAGAGGCTCCCGCCGAGTTGAAGGATGCGGTGGCTCACCCGACCCACGCATACTCTGTCAACCAGAAGACCACCGAGTGGTTCAACAACTCCAGCAGCTCGCTGGCAACCGTGACTGCAGACCTCTGGGGCAACCCCGCTTGGCGCTATTGCTCTACTGTGGATGATCACCCGTATCCGGCACTCCGCTCCGAGTTGAAGAAGACCATCTACGACCCGTGTCCTCCGGGATACATGGTTCCGCCCGAGACTACCTGGAACGGTGTAGACGAAGAGGAGCTGGTTGTGCTGGACAATGGTGTGATTATGCCTACCGCTACTGGTGATACCTTCTATCCTTTCACAGGTTACCTCTCGGGCAACAACGTCGGGCCGGATACATGGGAAGATTCACACCTCTGCGGTTGGTATGCCCACGTGGGTGCCAACTTCCCGAATACCCACCAGGAGAAGGTTGCCGCTTTCTGCGCGACTTCTTATACCAGCCTTCAGACCCCTTGGTGCGCTGACATCCACCCGAACTACTTTGGTGCAGGTTATATGTCCATGTTCATTGAGCAGGGTGCCGATATCAACAAAGAGAACCTGAGGTTCGACGCCTTGGCTCCCCACGTACGTCAGCGCGGTTACACCGTACGTTGCGTCAAGGAGTTCAGGCTTATGGAAGAGTAATATTTCCACAGCATATTCGTCAAAGGGCGGTCCATCGGGCCGCCCTTTGTTTTATATGGAATCTTTGCTATCTTTACCGATTGATTTTAACATGGGTTATTACGCATTGTTATTTATGAAATGAGCGAAGACAATACCATCATCTCCATCGAACACATCTCCAAGTGGTTCGGTGAAAAACGCGTTTTGAACGATATCAGCCTTAACATCAAAAAGGGCGAATTCGTAACAATCCTGGGTCCGTCCGGGTGTGGCAAGACCACGACCCTGCGTATCATTGCGGGCTTCGAAGTTCCCGACGAGGGCAACATTTACATCGGCGGCAAATTGATGAACAAGGTGCAGCCGCACATGCGGCCGGTGAACACCGTGTTCCAACGCTATGCACTGTTCCCGCATCTCAACGTCTACGACAACATCGCCTTCGGCCTCAAGCTGCAGGGGGTGCCCCGCGACGAGATTGAGACACGGGTGATGCGCGTGCTCAAGATGGTCAGCATGACCGACTACGAGTGGCGTAACGTAGATTCACTCTCGGGTGGTCAGCAGCAGCGCGTGGCCATCGCCCGCGCGATTGTGAACCGTCCGTCGGTGCTGCTGCTGGACGAGCCGCTCAGCGCCCTGGACCACAAGATGCGCAAGGATATGCAGATCGAGCTTAAGCAGATGCACAAGACGCTGGGTATCACCTTCGTATATGTGACCCACGACCAGGAGGAGGCGCTCACCCTGAGCGACACCGTGGTGGTGATGAACGACGGCGTAATACAGCAAATCGGCTCTCCCACAGATATTTACAATGAGCCTGTGAACTGCTTTGTGGCAGATTTCATAGGGGAGAGCAACATCTTTAACGCCACCATGATAGAAGACCGCAAGGTCAAGTTCATGGATTGCGAGTTCGAATGTGTGGACGAGGGCTTCGGGGAGAATGTCCCGGTGGATGTGGTAGTGCGTCCCGAGGATATCTACATCATGCCCCGCACCGACAAGGGGCAGTTCGACGGCGTGGTCTCCAGCTGCATCTTCAAAGGTGTCCACTACGAGATGATAGTCAACACGCCCAACGGCTACGAACTCATGATCCAGGATTACAACCCGTTCGAGGTGGGGATGGAGGTGAGCATGATTATCAAGCCCACCGACATCCAGGTGATGCGCAAGGAGCGCATCTGCAACAATATCGAGGGTGAGATGATAGACGCTACCCACATCGATATGCTCGGCAGCGAATTCGAGTGCCTGCCGCAGGAGGGTCTCGAAGCGGGCGACAAGGTGAGGGTAGAGGTCGATTTTGACAAGGTGGACCTCACCGACGACAAGCGCGACGGTACCTGCGACGGCGACATCAGGTTCATCCTCTACAAGGCCGACCATTACCATCTCTCAGTGCGCGCCGAGAACCGCGAATACATCTACGTCGACACGCAAGATGTTTGGGAAGACCGCGACATCGTGGGTATCAACATCCGCCCCGAGGATATGCGCATTTTCAAAATAGAAGAAAAGCAGGCGTAAGATGAGAATAAGCAACATCATTGGCCGTCGCAGCAGCTGGAGCATCCCGTACGTGGTGTTCATGCTGATTTTTGTGGCGCTGCCGCTGATCCTGATCATGGTCTACGCCTTCTTCGACGAAGGCGGCAACTTCACGTTCGCCAACCTGACCCGCTTCTTTGGCGATTCCGACGCGTTGAGCACCTTTGCGGTCTCCATCGAGATTGCCATAGAGAATACCGCCATCTGCCTGTTGCTGGGCTATCCGGTGGCGTGGATACTCGCCAACAAGAAGTACAACCGCAGTTCGGTGACCATCATCATCTTTATCCTGCCGATGTGGATCAACGCCCTGATGCGTACGCTGGCCACCGCCGACCTCTTCAACATGCTCGGCATACATCTGGGCAAGGGGACGCTGCTGTTCGGTATGGTCTATGACTACCTGCCGTTCATGATTTACCCGATTTACAATGTGCTGCGGCGCATGGATCCATCGTACGCCGAGGCGGCGATGGACCTGGGTGCGAAACCCTCCAGCGTCTTCATGAACGTGACCCTGCCGCTCTCGCTGCCCGGCATCACCAGCGGCATAATGATGGTGTTCATGCCCACCGTGAGCACGTTCGCCATTTCGGAATTCCTGACCAACAACAAGATCAAGCTGTTCGGTACCATCATCCAGGAGAACATCAACTCCTCCATGTGGAACTACGGCGCGGCCCTGTCGTTCATAATGCTGATTATTATCGGTATCTCGACCTTGCTCAGCGGCAATGGGGAAGAGGATGCCCAAGTGCAGGGAGGGCTCATATAGGCTATGAAAAAGGTATTGGCACGGGTATATCTGGCTTTGATTCTGCTGCTGCTCTACGCGCCGCTGATTTTCATCGCCATATCTTCTTTTACCGAGAGCCGGGTGCTGGGCAACTGGACCGGTTTCTCTACCAAGCTCTACAGCAACCTGTTTTCGGGTTCGATGCAGGGGGCGGCGGGTTCGCTTATGACCGCCGTCTATAACACGCTCATCATAGCCCTCATCGCGGCGCTGGTGGCCACCATGCTGGGCACCCTGGCCGCCATCGGCATCTTCTATTCGCGCGGGCGTATCAAGAATGCGGTGATGTTCCTCAACAACATCCCCATGGTCAATCCCGACGTTATTACTGGTGTGTCGCTGTTCTTGCTGTTCGTGTTCCTGGGCATCACCCAGGGTTATGTCTCGGTAGTGCTTGCGCACATCACCTTCTGCACGCCGTATGTAGTGCTCAACGTGCTGCCCAAGCTCCACCAGATGGATTCCAAGACCTACGAGGCGGCGCTCGATCTGGGGGCGACTCCGGGGCAGGCGCTGCGCAAGGTGATTATCCCGCAGTTGCTGCCGGGCATGCTCACCGGATTCATCTTGTCCTTCACCATGTCGCTTGACGACTTTGCGGTGACCTTCTTCACCCGCGGCACCGTCGGCCTCGAGACACTTTCGACCTATATTTATACAGATGCGCGCAAAGGCGGCCTTACGCCCGAGCTCAGGCCTCTGATGACCATTATATTCATTGTAGTTTTCGCGTTGCTCGTGATCATCAACATCCGTCAGGAGCGCGCGGCAAAGAAAAAAGCTCTTACAAAGTAAAATGAGAAGATTGTTTTCTTTTGCAGCTTTGGCTGCACTGCTCTTTTTGGGCGGTTGCAAAACCGACAGGAGCACCATACTCAAAGTTTACAACTGGTCGGACTACATCGACGAATCGGTTATCGAGGAGTTCGAGAACTGGTACGAAGAGCAGACGGGCGAGAAGGTCCGCGTGATTTACCAGACATTCGACATCAACGAGACAATGCTCTCCAAGATAGAACGCGGACACGAGGACTTCGATGTCGTATGCCCCTCTGACTATATCATCGAGAGGATGCTCAAGGCGGACCTGCTGCTCCCCTTGAACCGCGACTTCGGCGACACCCCCAACTATATCGACGCCAATCTTTCGCCCTATGTGCGCGAGCAGTTCAACAAGATCGACGGCGGCGACAAGAATGCCAACGACTATGCCGTGGGCTATATGTGGGGCACTACCGGCATCCTCTACAACGCCAAGTATGTCACCGACGAAGAGGCCTCTACATGGGATGTGATCCGCAATGCCAAATTCAATGGCAGAATCTTCATAAAAGACTCACCCAGAGACGTTTACTCTCAGATTATACTCTATCTGCACCAGAAAGACATAGAGGAGGGGAGAGTCACCATGGACGAACTCATGCGCTACACCTGCGAAGAGGATCTGGCTGCGGTTGAGGCCTATATGAAGCAGGTAAAAGAGCTCGTAGCCGGCTGGGAGGCCGATTTTGGCAAGGATCAGATGACGCAAGAGCTTGGTTATGTGAATCTTACGTGGAGCGGCGACGGTGTCTGGGCCATCGAAGAGGGCAAATCGGTAGGGGTGGACCTTCGCTACGTATGCCCCAAGGAGGGTTTCACCGTGTGGTTCGACGGATGGGTAATACCCAAATATGCGCAGAATACCAAGGCTGCAAGCTACTGGATCAACTTCATGAGCCGTCCCGACATCGTGATCCGCAACGTCGATGTCACCGGCTATGTTTCGGTATCGGGCGCACCTGAAGTGATGGAAGCATTCGTCGACGAAGAACTCGATCCGATTGACGTGAGCTATTTCTTCGGACCCCAGGCCACTGCGGTCCGTCTGGATCCGGTGCTTTATCCCGACAAGGAGACCATCGCACGCAGCACCATGGAGCACGACTGGGGTGAGCACACCGCCGACCTGGTGGCTATGTGGAACGGCGTCAAGGGCAACAACATGAACTGGACCACGATCATAATCCTGTGCATCGCGGCTGTCGCGCTCATCGCGCTCATCGTTTCGCGCATCAAGCGTTCGCAGTCCCGTCGCAGCAACAGATACAGCGGCAAAAACGCCCGCAGACGCAGATAAACACCTAAAAAATGTATAAACCCAATTTTTACACAATTTACATTATGTAAAATAGGGTTTATGGATGACCCCCTTTCATGGAAGACGACATTCAGATATCGCTCACGCCGCTGGCAGAACGCATGCGCCCCACGACTCTCGACGAGTTCGTTGGTCAGCAGCATCTGCTCGGGCCCGGCGCGGTCCTTCGCAAGATGATTGAGAGCGGCTCCATGTCGTCGTTCATTCTCTGGGGCCCTCCGGGTTGCGGCAAGACGACCCTGGCGCGCATCATCGCCCACACGCTGCAGCGTGACTTCTACACGCTGTCAGCTATTTCGAGCGGCGTCAAGGATGTGCGCGACGTTATCGGCAAGGCTTCCGCCAACCGCATGTTCGCGGTGCACGGCGCTCCCATTCTCTTCATCGACGAGATCCACCGCTTTAACAAGGCGCAGCAGGACGCGCTCCTGGGCGCTGTGGAGAGCGGTCTGGTGGTACTTATCGGCGCCACTACCGAGAATCCGTCGTTCGAAGTCATCAGCCCGCTGCTCTCACGCTGCCGGGTGTATGTATTTAAGTCGCTGGAAGTCAAAGATTTAGATATACTGTTGGAGCGTGCGCTGACCACCGACAAAGAGCTTAAGGCGCTGAATGTCAAAGTTTTGGAGAAAGAGGCGCTCTTCCGTTTCAGCGGCGGCGACGGTCGCAAAATGCTGGGCATCCTGGAGCTGGTCTGCATGAATCAGGCCGCTTCGGGCGAGATTATCATTGATAATAAGAGAGTTACGGACATCCTCCAGGAGAATGTGGCCCTCTACGACAAAAACGGCGAACAGCACTACGACATTATCTCCGCCTTTATCAAGAGTATGCGCGGCAGCGACCCCAACGGGGCCATTTACTGGATGGCGCGCATGCTGGCCGGCGGCGAGGACCCGCTGTTCATTGCCCGCCGGATGCTGATTCTTGCCAGCGAAGATGTTGGCCTGGCCAACCCCAATGCCGCCCTGCTGGCGCAGGCGTGCTTTGACGCGGTGCATCAGGTAGGCATGCCCGAGGCGCGCATTATCCTGGCCGAGACGTGCATCTATCTGGCCACCAGCCCCAAGAGCAACAGCGCGTATATGGCGATCGACACCGCGCTGGAGATGGTTTCCAAGGGTACTCCCCTGCCCGTTCCGCTCCACCTGCGCAACGCCCCGACCTCGCTTATGAAGGACCTGGGCTATGCCAAAGATTATAAGTATGCCCACGCTTATGAGGGCAATTTCGTGGACCAGGAGTTCTTGCCGGAGGAGATTTCCGGCACACAATTCTACACTCCCGGCGACAACTCCAAGGAAAATCCCATCAGGGAGCGTTTAAAGCGCCTTTGGGGCGATAAATATAAGTATTGATATGGGACGTAAGAAAGATAAACCATTGCTCGAAAATGTCCTTATTGAGGCCGTAGCGGCCGAGGGAAACAGCCTTGCTCATGTCGATGGCAAGGTGTTGTTCGTGCCGCAGACCGTGCCGGGCGATGTGGTGGATGTGCAGGTGCGCAAGATGCGCAAAGGTTATCTCGAGGGATATCTCGTGCGGCTGGTGACCCCTTCGCCGCACCGTCTGCAGCCCGTCTGCAAGCATTATGGCGATTGCGGCGGTTGCAAATGGCAGATACTTCCCTATCCCATGCAGTTGGAGGCCAAGCAGCAGCAGGTCGTGGACCAGCTCTCCCGCATCGGCCATCTCTCTCTTCCCGGGATATCCCCGATACTCGGCAGCGAACGTCAGTATTTCTACCGAAACAAGCTCGAATATACATTCTCTTCTAGGCGCTGGGTGCTGCGCGGCGAAGATCCCGACAGCATCGCCCCCGCCGACCGTTGCGGCCTCGGCTTCCATGTGGGCGGGATGTTCGACAAAGTGCTGGACATCGAGTTCTGTCATCTCCAGGCCGAGCCTTCCAACGCCCTTCGCAACTTTGTGCGAGAATACGCCGTTGGGCACGGGCTCTCTTTCTTTGACCTTCGCGAACAGACCGGCTTGCTGCGCAACATGGTGGTGCGCACCGCCTCTACCGGCGAGATCATGCTCACCATGGCGTTCGGTCCCGAAGGCATCGGTTCCGCTACCGCTGGAGGCGATGACGACGACCCCATAGCAATCTCTTTGCGCACCCTCCTGCCCGGCTCGCCCGCCGCCGACCTGCTGGATGCGATAATTAAAGAATTCCCGCAAATCACATCGCTCAACTATGTGATTAACAGCAAGCGGAATGACACTATAAACGACCTCGAAACCCACATTTGGGCGGGCCGCGACTGCATCTACGAACAGATGGAGAACCTCCGCTTCAAGATCGGGCCCAAGTCGTTCTACCAGACCAACAGCGCCCAGGCCTACAGGCTATATTCGGTTGTCCGCAGCTTCGCCCTGGACGAAAAGCAGCTTGCTGCCGGCGATAAGTATGTATCTGTTCCGGAGCATCCCGTGGTTTACGACCTTTACACCGGCACCGGCACCATCGCGCTGTTCTTGTCGGCCATGGCCTCCAAGGTGGTCGGCATCGAGTATGTGCCAGAGGCCATCGAAGATGCCAAGTGCAATGCCCAACTCAATTCCATTGACAATACAGTCTTCTATGCAGGCGATATGAAAGATGTGTTAAATAGCTCTTTCATTGATAAAAACGGTGAGCCATCTATAGTAGTACTTGACCCTCCTCGCGCCGGTATCCATCCCGATGTAGCGGAGGTTTTGATGGCCGCCTCCCCCGCCCGCATCATCTATGTAAGCTGCAATCCCGCCTCCCAGGCGCGCGATTTGGCTCTCTTCGCACCTGCTTATGATATTCTGGCGGTGCAACCGGTGGATATGTTTCCCCAGACTCATCACGTAGAAAACGTCGTCTTTATGGCCAGAAGGGCCTGTTAAATCCGAAACATTTATGTTACAAGACCTGAATACCAACACAATCTGCGCCCAGGCAACCGCTCTCGGCCAGAGTGCAATCGCCATCATCCGCGTCAGCGGCCCCAGGACATTCGAGATTGTGCAAAAGGTATTTCATTCCCGCAAGGGACGCCGGCTGGAGGCCATGGCGGGTTATACCATGTGTTACGGTACCCTGTTGAAAGACGATGGAACCGTGCTGGACGAAGCTCTGGTATCGGTTTTCCGCTCCCCCGCCTCCTATACGGGCGAAGATATGGCAGAAATCAGTTGCCACGCATCGCCATACATAGTTTCGGAGGTGCTCCGGAGTCTGGTTGCCTTCGGCTGCGAGTATGCAGCTCCGGGCGAATTCACCCGCCGCGCGTTCCTTAATGGCAAGATGGACCTTGCTCAGGCAGAGGCTGTTGCCGATGTTATTGCAAGTGAAACAGAAGCTTCACACAAAATAGCAATTCAGCAGCTCAAGGGCGGTTTTTCAAAAGAACTCACCCAGATGCGCGACCAGTTGCTCAAGATAGTCTCCCTGATGGAGCTCGAACTCGACTTCAGCGAAGAGGATGTCGAGTTTGCCGACCGCTCGCAGCTGCGCGAACTGCTCTCCAAAGCCTCCGACCATATCTCGGGTCTCATTTCAAGCTTCAAATTAGGTAATGCCATCAAAAACGGTGTTCCGGTGGCCATTGTGGGTGCTACTAATACCGGCAAAAGCACCCTGCTGAATGCCCTCCTGGGAGAAGATCGCGCCATCGTATCTTCCATTGCAGGCACCACCCGCGACACCATAGAGGATACTATGAACGTCGGCGGGATTCTCTTCCGCTTTATCGATACCGCCGGCATCCGCCGCACCCTCGAGACCATCGAGATGGCCGGCATAGAGCGTACCTACTACAAAATCAAGCAGGCCGCCATAGTGATGCTGGTACTCGACTACACCCGCCAGGATGATTTCGAAGCCTCCATTAAGAATTTGTGCAGTAATTTAGGTAATAGTGACCAAAGGGTTGTTATTCTGCTAAATAAGATAGACGAGAAACCGGTTGTCATGACCAGCCTTTTCGAGGGTCGCGACCCCGAATCGATCACGCCGGAAGAGAACATCAACAAGGTTTGCGACGCCATCTCGGCCATGGCCGCCGCAAACAATCTCTCCCCTCTCGCCATCCTCCCGATATCGGCCAAGAAGCAGACCGGCCTCGACGAACTTCGCTCTGTGCTCACCACCTCGCAGCAGTCGGTATCCATCGGCACCGAATCGGTACTGGTCACCAACCTGCGCCACTACAATGCCCTCAAGGATGCCTACGACTCCCTGCTCAAGGCGACTGTCGCCCTCAACGAAAGCCGCCCCGCCGACCTCATCTGCCAGGACATCCGCGAGGCCCTCTACTCCATTGGCACCATAGTAGGCGAAATCTCCACCGACGAAGTTTTGGATAACATTTTCCGGAATTTTTGCATCGGAAAATAGACCGCCATTTTCAACACAAATTATCCATTAAAAAACCGAACGTAACTCGCTGAAGGATAGCGCAAAACTTTCTTCAGCGAATTTTGTCTTGTTTCTTGTTAGTTCGGTTTATTTTGCTTATTATTGTACCATATTTGTACCATACGTGGTACAATGATTTTGAGAATTCTCAAAATAGTTTACTTTTTTACAAACATTTACAAAGAAAGGCAAAATAAGGCGCATTTCAGACCAAACCGAACGGAAGCACACCATCTTCAACAAAATCTCTGGGTAAAATGGAATCTGATAATAGCAGTGGAAAGAGAATATGCCAGCATTGCGGCAAACCCTTCGTCCCCAGGACGCGGGCGCAGTACTTTTGTTCTCCTCGCTGCAGCAGTCTCGCCCAGGACAAATCCGAAAGAGACCGTATCAAAGTAGGCCGCGCTATCGAAGCTCTGAAGCAGGATCAAGAGAGGCTCTCTGATAAACAAAGCCTCTCAATCTCCGATGCTGCACTCCTGTTGAATGTCAGCCGTCCTACCATATACAGACTCATTGAAGAAGGCAAGCTCTCCCCCATCCGTCTCACAAAGCGCACGATCCGGATTCCTATGGAGCAGCTACAAACTCTCCGGGGCCCAAAGACTGAGCCCATCAATCCAGATGAAAGCTCCGTCATCGCGCTATCAGAGGCTCTTACGCGATTCGGCGTTACAAAGGCCTGGCTCTATGAAAAGGCCAAACGTCACGGAATCAAGAGCGTCCTGGTTAACGGCAAAGCCTTCTTCCCCAAGAAGGACCTGGAGCGCATCTTCCCTCCCAAATCTGCGTACGATCGCAAGAAAT
>Ga0310690_10012382_pt1 | contig 10479 bp, 4 predicted proteins | sample AusTroGonzalo_MG_2_FD_207661 | JGI IMG/M metagenome (GOLD analysis project Ga0310690, IMG submission 207661) | Bovine rumen microbial communities from tropical cattle in Woodstock, Queensland, Australia - Gonzalo_04 (v2) (version 2) | ecosystem: Host-associated > Mammals > Digestive system >...
CAGAAACCATCCCAGTTTCTCATGTACTTCCTTCAGTTCCTTGATGTCCTTGTCAGTGGCAGAGCCTTCCGTCGAGCGCACATACTCATCAGCCAACTTGGCAAATCCGTGTCCGATGGCCTCATGCGTCAGAACCTGACGGAAAGTTTCGCTCTTCAGGCTGTCGATGACAGGGCATAGGGCGATGGCATAATTGTAATCCTTCTTGTTGCTGCCTATCATATAGGTGACGCCTCTGTTGATATTTGTATTCAGAATGACCACTGCCAGTGTGTTGATGGAATCGATACCTTCCACCTTTTTCACATACTTCATGACAGCGTCGGTATTGACATCAATACCCATCGTCTGATGGTCTGGCACAGTGCCGAGTGCTGTAGAGGAGATTCCGTCGAAACGGTTGCGGGGTGAGACTGCCGTCACCTGATAGACATTGAAATAGTCGCGCAGCGACTTGATGGGTTCCTCGCTGAACAAGTTTTCCATCGCTTGCCTCATGGTCCTGGTATAGTTGCTGTCGGCTATCTCCTCATCCACGAATCCGTCGCCCATGAGCACGATGGGGATACCTTTTCCTTTCGTGGCCTCGTTCAGCAGTTCCACCTTGCCATCCTGCGAGTAGTCGTCTGACACATAACCGATATCCCTGCCCTCTTGATATATAAATAAGGTGTCGAATACGAGGAAATGACCTGCTTCTTCCATCGCCAGAAACACTGCACCGTCGCGGGCATTTGTGGATTCATTCGGCAAGGCACGCAAGGGGTAGAGATATGCCGCATGATCCTCTCTTGTGCGGGCATCAGACTCCGTTGTCTTCAGCCATTCTTTCAAACCAAGAGTAAAATAGATGTGTAATTGGTCCTTCTCCAGGTTCGTGTGAAAGTCCACTTTGACGGTTGCCCCGTCTGAAGGCAGGTTCAACTCGTCTGTATCAAAGATGGCATATTCGTCGCGCTGTTTGATGCCCACACTTTTCGTCTGACCGCCCGACTCAATCACGAGTTGTGCATAACGGCTGTTCTTTGTGCGATTAGTAGTAGTGGTTGATACGGTTATCGTGTTGGCACCCGCCTTACCGCTCTTGGGTGAGAATGTGAGCCAGTTGGCTGTACAACTCGCATTCCACGAACTGCCGGCATTGAATTTGATGTCGGCACTCTGATTCGTCACCGAGTAGAGTTCTGTCGTGCCATAGGTGGTCAGAGTAATGCCGTCTGTCTCGTTCTCCGAACAGGCAGACATGAGCAATGCGATTACCGTACAAATAAATAGAAATCCTTTTGTCTTCATAACTTGCAAATTTATACAATCTTGGATGAAGTCAAACTAACTACGGCTGATATTTATGGATTTTTAGGGATTTCCCTACCCATTTTAGGGAAAAACCCTTGAAGAGATGTCAAATTATTCATACTTTTGCAGTGTCAATGATGATTATAACCCATTAAACAGTATATCGATATGAAATGCAAACTATTATTTTTATTGCTCACGCTGTTATGTAGTGGCGTGTCAGCCAAAGCACAGGTTCGTTTTACTGATGACCCCAATACTGCCATCAATATGGATATTGAGGCCAAGTCAGAATCTGCTATTTTCAACATCCAGACCTTCTCCCGCACCAGCCAGATTGTGCCTGACGCTTACGTCGTGATTACTTTTATGAATGATTCTGTTGTCAAACTGACAGGACCTGTGAGAAACGACAACAAGATGATTGAGTCGGATGCTGGTCACGGCTTTGCCGATAGGTTCAATTCCAATGCAAAGATCATCATCTCGCCCTCGCAAGCAGAATTGTTTAAGGAAGGCATCAAGAGCATCATGATCCGTATGGCTCCTAATGCTTTCTTCCACGAATGGAAGGATGATGAACTGGGAAAGCCCCTTTATGCCCGCTACTGCATCAGTAAGGAAAATGTGATGTTCAAAAAGAAGTCAAAATAGTTCTTCTACAAATTTAGGGAGTATATTCCAAACCCAAAAAGTTTAGAAATTATTAAAATGATTATTTTTCGAAACAGAAAAATAATCATTTTATTAGCGTGTTAATATTTCGGTTCCTAAATATTAACTTTTTAATAACTTGTTAATATTTTAACTTTCAAAAATTAACTTTTTAATAAAGAGTTAATATTTCAGTTTCAGAATATAATCATTTTAATAATTTGATTATTTTGCATGGTGTGCAATAGAGCAAACCAGATTCCGGGCAGATAAATGCAGGCTTGGGTTATGATGGGTCTGTTTTTGTGGAAAGGAATTCAGACAAATTAGCCTGTATTCTGATTGATAAACATCAATGTTAGGGACTGAAATGTTAAAAAATGATAGTGAAATGTGACTTTTTTATAAAATTATTCGTTTTTTATAAACTTATGCACTACTTTTGCAACTTGAATGTAGCAAAATGGCAACAGTTGAACCGCCTCGGCCGTTGAGGTCAGGCTAATATAATATGTACACGTACATTAATATATTTGAAACAATATATAAACTTTTAATAATTAACAAAAAACGAGAGAGATTTATGGAAAAAAGACTAATGATGTTTATGATGAGCCTTTTCCTGTGTGCAGGAAGTGTGCTCGCACAGACAAAGATCTCTGGTACTGTCTATTCACAGGATGATGGTCAGCCGATTATCGGCGCCGCCGTCCAGGTGTTGGGAACCAGTACGGGAATGTTGACTGACGTAGAGGGAAAGTTCTCGCTGACAATGCCTCAGGGTAAGAATACCTTGCGTATCTCTTATCTGGGTATGGAGACGAAGGACGTTCAGGCCAAGAACGGCATGCGCGTCTTCCTGAAGTCAGATGCTAAGACACTTGACGACGTGCTCGTCATCGGTTATGGTACTTCAAAGAAGTCGGCCTTCACGGGTTCTGCCGTTGAGATCGACAGTAAGGACATCACGAGCCACGTGACCTCTACGGCCACAAGTGCTCTGGTAGGTAAGGTGGCTGGTATCACCGCTACTTCCTCATCAGGTGCTCCTGGTAGCGCTCCTACCATCCGTATTCGTGGTATCGGTTCTTACGCTGCTGCTACTACACCGCTCTACATTGTGGATGGTGTTCCCATGGAGCAGAGCGTAGCCTCTATTAACCCTGAGGACATCGAGTCGATGTCAGTGCTGAAAGATGCTTCTGCATCAGCCATCTATGGTAACCGTGGTGCTAACGGTGTGATCATCATCACCACCAAGAAGGCCAAGAACAATCAGGATGCTGAGATTAAGGTTGACATGAAGTGGGGTTCCAACGGTCGTCTGATTCCACAGTACGACGTTATCAAGAATCCGGCTGAGTACTATGAGACCGTCTATCGTTCACTCTACAACAGCCAGATCTATCATGGCAAGACTGCTGAGCAGGCTTTCGACTATGCAGACCGTAACATCCTTGCCAGCAGTGGTGGTGGTACCGGTGTGCAGGTTTATACCATTCCTGAGGGTCAGAACCTCGTAGGTCATGACTTCAAACTGAACCCGAACGCTACCTTAGGTTACTGGGACGGTGAGTACTACTACTATCCCGACAACTGGTACGACGAACTCTATCACAATTCGTTCCGTCAGGAGTACAACATCAGCGCCAGCGGTGCTACAGGCAACCTGAACTACTACGCCAGTGTTGGTTATCTGAACGACGGCGGTCAGGTGTCTCACTCTAAGTATGAGCGTTACACTGCCCGTACCAATGTGGAGTATCAGGCTAAGAAGTGGCTGAAGTTGACCACGAACATGGCTTTCACTCACAATATCAGTGAGTCGCCATCTTATTCTTCAAGTACATACGGAAGTTCATCGAACCTCTTCTACTATGCTAACTCGATGGGTTCAATCTATCCGCTTTATGTTCGTAACCAGGATGGTAGTATTCGTACAGAGAACGGACGTACCGTTTATATGACGAACAACAATACCAACCAGACACGTCCGGGCTTCATCAACAATGCTGCCCGCGATAACGACTTCAACCGTACAACAGGCTATGGTGACATCTTCACCGGCCAGTGGGCTGCCGTTGTTACTCCGATTACTGGTTTGAATCTGACTGCTCAGTTGAGTGCTACAGATATCAATAGCCGCTACAACTACCTGTACAGCGCATTTGCTTCTTCAGGTGCTGTAGATGGTGAGGTAGATGTGGAGCACAACCGTACCTTCTCAGTGAACCAGCAGTATCTGGCTAACTATACGCACACCTTTGCCGATGTTCACAACCTGACCGTTCTGGCTGGTTATGAGCAGTACAAGATCAAGGAACAGAATCTGGAAGGTTACAACGACCACCTCTATGATCCGTTCATTGCTGAGTTGAACAACACTAAGGGTAGCGACAAGAAGGCTGTTTATTCTTATACAGACAGTTATATGACTGAAGGTTTCCTCGGTCGTGTAGGTTATGACTATGACAACCGCTACTTCGTGAATGCTTCGCTCCGTCGTGATGCTTCTTCTACCTTCGCTCCCGGACACCGTTGGGGTACTTTCTGGTCAGCCGGTATTGCATGGCAGGTTAACAAAGAGAAATTCATGCAGAACGTGAAGTGGCTGGACATCCTGAAGTTCAAACTCTCTTATGGTGAGAACGGTAATGACCGCGGCATGGGCTACTATGCATACGCAGACCGCTACTCTACCACTTATAACAATGATACGGGCCAGTATAGTATCCAGCAGAGCACAATGGGTAATGAAGACCTGACTTGGGAGACCAAGAAGAGTTGGAACGCCGGTATCGACTTCGCTCTGTTCAAGAGCCGCATCACTGGTTCGTTGGAGGTTTATACTGGTAAGACCAGTGACCTGCTGTGGTCGAAGACCCTGCCTGCATCTGCCGGTAAGACGGTGAACAGTTACTACACCAACATCGGTACACTGCTCAACCGTGGTATTGAGTTTGCCGTTGATGCCAGCATCCTCCGTACGAAGGACATCAACTGGAACTTCAACCTTGCTCTGGCTCACAACCACAATGAGTTCACTGAACTGGATCCCGCTATTGTTGAGACAGGTCAGCGCTACTCGAACAGTATTATTCGCGTGGGTGGTTCTTCTGCTCAGGCTTACATGGTGCGCTATGCTGGTGTAAACGAGGAAGGTCAGGCTCAGTACTACGCTCAGTTCGTACTTGGCTCAGACGGTAAGCGTGTCAACCAGACCGTTGATGAAAACGGCGTGGCTGATAAATATACTGGCGATACCCGCGTGAACTCCTACGGTAATGCCGCTGAGGATTATCCATACGGTGTTGAGGAAGGTCTCGTGACCGATATCTCTAAGGCTACCCGTTATGACATCGGCGATATCCTGCCTAAGATTCAGGGTGGTTTCGGAACTACACTCTCCGTCTATGGTGTTGAACTGACCGCTCAGTTCAGTTTCCAACTCGGTGGTAAGTTCTACGATGGTTCTTATCAGCAGTTGATGCACAACGCCCTCAGTTCTGAGGCTGGTAAGGCTATGCACCGTGACCTGCTCGACGCTTGGAGCCCAGAGAACCCGAACAGCAACATTCCTCGTCTGAGTAATGCTTCTGTCGATGACCCAGGTGTTGGCTCGCAGACTCCTCAGGATCGTTTCCTGACCAGCAGCGACTATCTGTGCCTGAATAACCTGGCTATTGGTTACAACCTGCCGAAGAGCCTTGTCACTCCTCTGTCACTTCGCGGTATCCGCGTTTATGTGGCTGGTGAGAACCTCTTCCTGCTGACAGCCCGCAAGGGTATGGATCCCCGCTATAACCTCGGTATCGGTTCTATGACCTCTGGTGGTGGTCTGGCTTCTGGTAGTTATTCTGCCATGCGCTCCATCACTGCCGGTCTGACGGTTACTTTCTAAAGGTAAAAAGGTAAAAAAGTAAAAAAGTAAAAGATATGAAACTATATAAGATTTCCACATTGATGCTTGGTGCAGCCCTGTTGACTGTATCTTGCAACGATATCGACGAGCAGGTTCCGCAGAGTGGTGCCCTGACACCTGAACAGGTGCAGGAGACAAACTTGGCAGTGCCTTCACGCTTGCAGGCTACCTTTGACGGTATGTTCAACTTCATGGCAAAGCCTTCTACTGGTTATCCAACCAGTTCACGTGCTGATGACTTTGGCTTTGTGATGGCAGCCCTTTCACTCGATTTGGAAGGTGCCGATATGTTCGGTGGCGACAATGGTTACAACTGGTTCTCTACGTGCAGTGAGTACTCTAACCGTAATCCAAATTACGCTAACCCCTTCATCCGCTATAAGGTTCCTTATACGGAAATTGGTCTGGCCAATGATTTTATTGCCTCTCTGCCTGCTGATTCAGATGATCCCAGTATCAAGAACCAGATTGCTCAGGCTCGCGCCCTGCGTTGTTTTGCCTATATGGCCATCGCTCCTTATTTCCAGTTCGGTTACAGCAAGGCTCCCAATGAGCCCTGTATCCCTCTGTTGAAGGAAGGTGTTGACTTCACCAACAACCCCCGTGCTACGGTGCAGGAGGTCTATGAGTATATTATTACTGAGTTGAATGAGCTGATTCCCCAGCTCGGCGGAATCCAGCGTTCTACCAAGGCTTACATCAACGAGAATGTGGCCTATGGTCTCCGTGCACGTGCCAACCTTGCTCTTGGCAACTATGCCGAGGCTGCTGCCGATGCTGCCAAGGCTGCTGAGGGCTTTACACCTGCTACAATTGCTGAGGTGAGCGTTCCTACGTTCTGCAGTCTGAGCGAGCACAACTGGATCTGGGGTATCAACGTGTTTGACGACCTGATCAGAAACTACGGTTATCGTACGTCTGTTTCATGGCTCTGCGCCTTCACTGGCGACGGCTATGGCCCTGCCACTGACAATGTTCCCTGTATCAACGTTCTGCTCTGGAACAAAATTCCTGAGACCGATGTCCGCAAGGGCTGGTGGCTCGATGGCAACAAGCATTCTCCCAACTGGGCCGACTTAGTATGGGCTGATCCTGCTGATCCTTCCATCACGGCTAAGGGTGATGCTATCGCTGATTTTGAGACCAGCGATGGTGGTAAGGTGGCCTTTGGTCCTTATACAAACATTAAGTTTGCGCTGAAGAGTGGTGTTGGTAACTCTCTTAACAACAACGACTGGCCTCTGATGCGCGTGGAGGAGATGATTCTCATCCAGGCTGAAGGTCTGGCCAAGAGCGGCAACGAGGCTCAGGCTAGAAGTATCCTAGAGAACTTCGTGAAGACCTATCGTGATCCTTCATACGACAGCAATGCCGGTGGCCGTACATTGGCTGACGAGATCTGGTTCCAGCGTCGTGTAGAACTCTGGGGTGAGGGCTTCTTCATGTCAGATGCCAAGCGTCTGGGCAAGCCCATCGTCCGTATCCACAGTGCTGACAGCAAGACCAATGGATCTAACGTTCCTGAGGCATGGCAGTTCAACATCTCTCCGGACAACGCTTATCTGAACATGCGCTTCCCAACGGCAGAGATGAACAACAACCGTGGTATCATTGACAATCAGGGTGGTGAGCAGCCTCAACAAGGCGACCATCCCGAACTCCGTGACGGTGTTACCGACTAAGAAGAGAGTAGTATAATCCTTAAAACAAGACAAGTATGAAATTAAATAAATTATTTCTCGGTCTGCTCGGTCTTACGGCTATGGTGATGTCGTCTTGCTCTGAGAGTGACGACTACCAGTGGGCAACCGCATCAGGCGAGCAGGTGTATTTCAGCAATGAGTTGCCTGCTACCCAGGAGATTTCCTTTGACGCTTCGTCGTTCACGATTCCTGTGAGCCGTGTTAACACGAGCAGTTCTATTACGGTGCCTGTTTCCATCACTTCTGATGACGACTTCTTCAGTGCACCTTCATCTATCATGTTCAATGCCGGTGAGTCAAAGGCTAACCTGACTATCAGTTATGACCCTGAAAAGTTGGCATACGATGACTATAAGAACGTAACGGTGACCATTGGTAAGGAGTATTCTACACCTTACGGAAATGATACTTATTCCTTCAAGGGTGGTATTGCATCTCCCTATAAATCTATTGGTAAGGGTAAGATGACGGATAACTTCTGGTTTGAGGCTACTGCATCGGTGACGATTATGCAAAACACGCAGAATCCGAACGAGTTCCGTATCATGTCACCGTTTGAGGGCTTGGCAAAAGCCGCTGAAACTTCACTGGATGGCAATCAGGATCCCTATATCCAGTTGACTCTCCTGAAGCCCGGCAACACCTTCTATGATGTGGCAATCACTCAGGAGAATCTGGTTGGTTATACCGACATCAATACCGGTTATTTCCACAGCAGTTATGAGGCTGATATCTATATGCTGTTCCCTGGTCGTTTGACCAAATATGCCGCTGAGGAATTCTTCCTTCACAATTGTGTCGTTGAGTGGCAGGAGAATGGTCTGCCTGGCCGCATTCAGTTGGCTCCCTACTTCTACATGTTCGGTGTAGGTGGCTGGGACAACACGCAGGCTGACAATGTGGTTGTCATAGACTTCCCAGGCTATAATCCTAAGGATTTATCAGCCGATATCGAGTATCTTGGTGTGCTGACAGATGCCGAGGGTGCTGCCAATGCTGCTGTCAATCTTGCTTTCGGTGCAGATGTTACAGATGCAAGGGCTATTGTTGTCAGCGATGATGTTGATGACGAAGCCGTGGCCGATGCCATTGCTGCCGGTGAGATAGAGGCTGTCCAGGTTGCTGATGGTGGTTACAAGTTTATTCCTATTGAGGAAGGTCTGACTGGCAAACTGAAAGTCGTGCTCGTCATCCTCGATGAAGGTAAGGTGAAGAACATAAGTTCTGTAGGATTTGAGTACTATGGCGGTGCTGCTAATCCTTGGGAGGTTATGGCAACTGGTGATTATGTCTATACCCTGTTCTTTGGATCAGATGAGGAGCCTGCCACCGATCCTGGTCTGGAGTTGCAGTATAACGCCGAAGAGGATGTCTATCGTATCACTCACTGGGGCTACGATGTTGATTTCACCTTTACAATGGACGCAGAAACCAAAAAGGTGCATGTGCCTGCCCAGTTTACGGGTGTCACGCATAGTACATACGGCGAAGTGTATGTCTGTGAGGCTGATGACTATAAGCCAGAGTGGGAAGATGGTCCGAGTTTCTACGATCCCGAAACACTCACTTTCCATTTCCATGTGACTTACTTCGTTTCAGCAGGTTCGTTCGGACATGGTGATGAGACCTTCACGCTCACTCCTGCCGAGGCACGTCGCTTAGGTCTTGACAAGAAGATGCCGAAGGTAAACCGTTCGCTCAAGCCTGTTTCAAAGAAGACTCATGCCCGCAATGGTGCTATCATGAGCCGTGAGCAGGTTGCTGACTAAACATTATTGTGATGATAGAAAGGTGTACCCGCCTCTGAGGGGGGTACACCTTTTTTATCCGTTTAAAGATTAATAACTTTATATACTGTTTTACAATCATAAATGAAGAAATATCTACTTCTGACTATAGCCTTCTTTCTTGGAAACGTGGCAGTGAACGCAGTACCAGCCTATCCTGGCAAGTTGACTGTGACATTGTCCAATGGTAAACAAGTGGTACTGACCCATCGTGGTGATGAGCACTTCAGTTTTTTCACTGATGAAGAAGGCAATGCTTACCGTAGGGCTGCCAATAAAATCGGATTTGAGCAAATCAGTATGGAAGAAGTCAGAAATATATGGCAGCCTCGTATGGCTCGTGCCAATAAGGCCCGTTCTGCCCGTGCAACAAAGAGGGTAGGCACGCCATTAGGTGACCTGACAGGGAAAAAGAAGGGACTCGTTATCCTGATGCAGTTTGACGACTACTCTTTTGCCACTGAGAATGCGAAGGCAGTCTTTCACGACTTTTTCAATAAGACGGGCTATACCGACTATGGGATGACTGGTTCCGTGAAAGACTATTTTAAGGCTCAGAGTTATAACAAGTTTGAACTGGACTTCGATGTGGTAGGCCCATATACGGCAGCACATAGTATGGTCTATTATGGTGCCCATAATGGTTCTAGTCATGACACCCGTCCTTGGGAATTGATTAAGGAAGGCTGTGAGCAGGCTGACGCAGAGGTTGATTTCGCCGACTACGACTGGGATGGAGACGGCGAAGTGAATCAGGTCTTTGTGATCTATGCCGGCTATGGTGAAAACTCAGATTTAACGGCAGACAACAAGTTTGCCAACTGTATCTGGCCCCATGAGTACAATCTGAAATATGCTGGCATCGATCTGAAACTCGACGGTAAAACTATTTCTACCTATGCTTGTGGATGTGAGTTGAAAGGCACAGAAGGAGCTGACCTTGATGGTATCGGGACAGCCTGCCATGAGTTCAGCCATTGCTTAGGTCTGCCGGATTTTTATGATACCAGTGGCAATAACTTTGGTATGTCCACTTGGGATGTGATGGATCAGGGATGCTATAATAATGATAGTAGCACTCCATCAGGCTATACTTCCTATGAACGCATGTTTGCAG
>Ga0310690_10012383_pt1 | contig 10478 bp, 10 predicted proteins | sample AusTroGonzalo_MG_2_FD_207661 | JGI IMG/M metagenome (GOLD analysis project Ga0310690, IMG submission 207661) | Bovine rumen microbial communities from tropical cattle in Woodstock, Queensland, Australia - Gonzalo_04 (v2) (version 2) | ecosystem: Host-associated > Mammals > Digestive system >...
TGTTTGACCTGCAGGGCAATCCCGTCACCGATGCCACGAAGGGCATCTATATTAATAAAGGAAAGAAAATAGTCATCCATTAAAAGACCAGAAGGCTATTTTGAAGCCAGGAAAATGAAAAAGGGACGTTTTTGTAGCGCAAAAAATTTGGAGAGTTCCCATTATTTTGCCTAAATTTGCAGCGAAAAAACGAAAAGAAACGTTTGAATTATGGAGAAAACAACGAAAACGAATCGTCTGAGCCGCCTGTTCTGGCTCCTGCTTACCGCCGTCATGCCGCTCTATCTGTCGGCACAGGACTATGCCAGCAGCCGCCATTTCTGGGAGGACGGAGAGCTGACGTGGGATGACTTCCGTGGAAAACCAGACAACAAAGGAGGAAGAGGCTACACCGATTTCGGCTACGCATCGAAATGGGAAAAGGTTCGAAAAGGAAGGACAAACTACTTTTATGTGAAGTGCATAACGTATGTGGACCGCTATGACTCGTGGGTTTCTGACAGTAGCCGGACGGACGAATGCCTGCTGTACAACCAGACGCTGTTCGACCTTTCGGAGCTCTATTGCCGCAAGGCCACGAAAGAGTTCAACTCAGAGGGTTTCGAAGGAGACATTGAGAATGTCCTCCTCTTCTACCTGAAACAGATGGACAGACGCGTCAACGAGCTGGACGAGAAGAGCGATACGGGCAAGATTGCGCTGGCGGTGGAGGAGTATTACAACTACGTCCAGCAGGAGCTGGAGCGGGAGGTGGCGTTCGACCCCTTGACGGTTGCCGACAGAGCCTTACGCAAGTCGGGCTACGGCATGTACTTCGGCTACAGCCTCCGTGCACCCATCCGCGGCGAGTTCTCGCCCACCCACGGCATCACGCTCGGCTGGGATTTCCCCGTCCGCCGATCCACCGTCGGTTTCTCGATTAACCTTGAAGGCTTCGGCCGGAGCAATGTCTATGTCGAAACCAAGGACGGCCCCATCAACTTCGACGAGAAAGTCCGCTCAGGGAGTCTGGACGCGTATTACGGCTACAATATCCTCCGCAACGCCAGTCTGTCGCTTTTTCCCTTTGTCGGCTGTGCATTGAACTTCTACGACGGCGATTTCTACACGAATGCCAGCGGCCAGAGAGACTCGAACGAGATATCGTGCTTCGCCCTCGAAGCAGGTATCAATGCCGATGTCATCCTCGGCTCGCAGATTCGGCTTTTTTCCGGCGGACGTATTTCGAACGACTTCTATTCCCTCCGTTTCCGCCCCTACGTCAGCCTGGCGAACATGAAGCAGGGCATCGGCTGGATGCCGTCTGTCAATCTCTCCGTCTCCATCAACCTGACCGGCCAATAACGGTTCAACGGAGGAAACCGATAGTATCATAAAAAAGTTAATCCGATAAACAATTGCGTATTATGAAAAAGATTTTTCTTCTGGCCGTAGCCGCCGTAATGGCTACAATGAGTGTGAGCGGGCAGGATGCCTACGCTGACATGAAGCACGAGATGGCAATCACTTCTGGCGGGTTGTCTTTGTCCCAGTTTATTGACCTCGGTATGCTGTCGATTGACCTCGGTCAGCAGGACAATGTGATGTACAGCCTCAACGGCCACGCCTACACGGTAGAGTATTTCTATCGCCCCCTGAAGTGGCTCGGCGTGGGCGGTATGCTTATGTACGGAAACGGTAAGCCGAAGGCCAACTACTATCATATGGAGGGGAACCATTCGGTCAACGACGCGTTGATTGCGGAGGCAAAGAATCACTATCTGTCTCTCATGCCTGCCGTAAAGCTCGACTGGGTGCGCCGTCAGTACTTCGGTATGTACTCGAAGCTGGCTGTCGGCCTCACGTCGCGCCACCAATCCATGAAGGGCGCTGGTGAATCGCGCTTTGAGGAGACGAATTACTTTCATCCGAACTTCCATCTGACGGCCGTCGGTATGGACTTCGGCAGTCCCCACTTCCGCGGCTTCATCGACCTGGGCTTCGGCGAGCAGGGCATCTTCAGCCTCGGCCTTCGCTACAAGTTCTAAGGAAACGTTGTAAGGAAAACATCAAGGAGCTATGTCGTTTGTTGACACAGCTCCTTGTCTTTGTGTGAGCTATCGCGTTAGTCGCTCAGCTTGGCACCGATGAACTGGCGGTTCAGGCGGGCGATGTTGGAGATGCTGACGCACTTCGGGCACTCGGCCTCGCAGGCACGGGTGTTGGTGCAGGCACCGAAGCCCAGTTCGTCCATCTTGGCCAGCATGGCCTTTGCACGGCGTTTGGCCTCGACCTTACCCTGAGGCAGGAGAGCGAGCTGGCTGACCTTGGCGCTGACGAAGAGCATGGCCGAACCGTTCTTGCAGGCGGCGACGCAGGCTCCGCAGCCGATGCAGGCCGCAGCGTCCATCGCTTCGTCGGCTTTCTCCTTGGGGATGGGGATGGCGTTGGCATCGGGCACACCGCCGGTGTTGACGCTGACGTATCCGCCCGCAGCCATAATCTTGTCGAAGGCGCGACGATCGACCATGAGGTCGCGGATGACGGGGAAGCCGGCCGAACGCCAGGGCTCGACGGTGATGACATCGCCGTCCTGGAAACGACGCATGTAAATCTGGCACGTGGTAGCGCCCGTAGCGGGGCCGTGGGGATGGCCGTTGATGTAGAGCGAGCACATGCCGCAGATGCCTTCGCGGCAGTCGTGGTCGAAGACGACGGGTTCCTCGCCGCGGTTGATGAGCATCTCGTTCAGAATGTCGAGCATCTCAAGGAACGAGGTGTCGCCAGGGATGTCCTCCATGTAGTAGCTCTTGAACTCGCCCTTTTCCTTCGGACCGCGCTGACGCCATACTTTCAATGTAAAACTGATATTCTTGTCCATGATATCTTGTTGTTTAATGTTTAACGTTTGACCGAGGCATCAATTCTTGTAGTTACGGGTCTGAACCTTGATGTACTCGTAGTCGAGGGGTTCCTTGATGAGCTCAGGAGCTTTGCCCTGTCCTTCATACTGCCAGCAGGCAACGTACGAGAAGAGGTCGTCGCGACGGAGGGCTTCGCCTTCGGGCGTCTGGTACTCTTCGCGGAAGTGTCCGCCGCAGCTCTCTTCGCGGTTAAGGCCGTCGTAGGCCATCAGCTTGCCGATTTCGAGGAAGTCCTCCAGACGGAGCGCCTTCTCCAGTTCGACGTTGAGGGTGCTGGCCTCGCCTGGGATGCGGAGGTCGCTGTAGAAGACCTTCTCCAGCTCTTCGATTTTCTTGACGGCTTCTTTCAGTGAGGCTTCCGTGCGGCCCATGCCGACGAACTCCCACATGATGTGGCCCAGTTCCTTGTGGATGCTGTCGACGGAGCGGTTGCCCTTGATGCCCATGAGACGGTCAATACGTGCCTGGACGGCCTTCTCGGCTTCCTCGAACTCGGGCAGGTCGGTCGAGAAGCGAGGCACCTGAATCTGGTCGCTGAGGTAGTTCTGGATGGTGTAAGGGAGGACGAAGTAGCCGTCGGCCAAACCCTGCATGAGGGCAGAGGCACCGAGGCGGTTAGCTCCGTGGTCGCTGAAGTTGGCCTCGCCGATGGCGAAGAGGCCGGGGATGGAGGTCATCAGCTCGTAATCGACCCAGATGCCGCCCATCGTGTAGTGGATGGCGGGGAAGATCATCATCGGGTTGTGATAGGGATTGACGTCGGTAATCTCCTCGTACATATCGAAGAGGTTGCCATACTTCTGGCGGACGACGTCCTCGCCCAGACGCTCGATGGCGTACTTGAAGTCGAGGAAGACAGCGAGGCCGGTGTTGTTGACGCCGAAGCCCTTGTCGCAACGCTCCTTGGCGGCTCGGCTGGCAACGTCACGCGGCACGAGGTTTCCGAAGGCCGGATAGCGGCGCTCCAGATAGAAGTCGCGATCCTCATCGGGAATATCGTTGGGATTGAGCTCGCCACGCTGCAGTTTCTTGGCATCCTCGAGCTTCTTGGGCACCCAGATGCGGCCGTCGTTACGGAGCGACTCAGACATCAGCGTGAGCTTCGACTGCTTGTCGCCGTGAACAGGGATGCAGGTGGGGTGAATCTGTGCGAAGGCGGGGTTGGCGAACCAGGCACCCTTGCGGTAGCACTGCATGGCGGCACTTCCGTTGCTGGCCATAGCGTTGGTGCTGAGGAAGAAGGTGTTACCGTAGCCGCCTGTACCAATGGCGACGGCATGAGCGGAGCAGCGCTTGATTTCGCCCGTCACCAGGTCGCGGTAGATGATGCCGCGAGCACGGCCGTCGATGATGACAAGGTCGAGCATCTCGCAGCGGGTGAACATCTCGACATTGCCGAGATGAACCTGACGCATCAAGGCGCTGTAGGCACCGAGAAGCAGCTGCTGGCCGGTTTGGCCGCGGGCGTAGAACGTACGACTGACCTGAGCGCCACCGAACGAGCGGTTGTCGAGCAGGCCACCGTATTCACGGGCAAAGGGCACGCCCTGAGCCACACACTGGTCGATGATGGCGTTGCTGACTTCGGCCAGACGATAGACGTTGGCTTCACGGGCACGATAGTCGCCGCCCTTGATGGTATCGTAGAAAAGGCGATAGACGCTGTCGCCGTCGTTCTGGTAGTTCTTGGCTGCATTGATGCCGCCCTGTGCGGCGATGGAGTGGGCGCGACGGGGGCTGTCCTGAATGCAGAAGCACTTCACTTTGAAGCCCAGGGCACCGAGCGAGGCCGCGGCGCTGGCTCCGGCCAGACCGGAACCGACGATGATGACGTCCAACTTACGCTTGTTGGCAGGATTGACAAGCTTCTGGTGAGCCTTGTAGTTCGTCCATTTCTCGGCCAAGGGTCCTTCGGGAATCTTGGCATCGGTTTTGGTGATAATCTTGTTTTCCATTATATAATTCCGATTTTTGTTAAACGTTTAAGCGGCTACTCCCTTGAAAAGACCAGGGAAGATGTGCCAGTTCAGTCCTTCGGCGCAGAAATAGAGCAGCAGGACGGACGCAAAGCCCAGCATGAGCAGGGTGACACAGATGTAGCTAATCCATTTCCAGCGGACGAACCACTTGCGGTTACTCCAGCCGATAGTCTGGATAGCACTCCAGAAACCGTGGGTCAGATGGAACCAGAGAGCTGCGAACCAGATGAGGTAGAGCAGCACAAGGTGCCATTGCGAGAAGGTGTAGCGGATGAGCTCAACACCCGAAGCGGGTTCGCCACCCATCAGTTCGACAAGCTGCATCTTGCTCCAGAAGTCCACAAGGTGCAGTGCCAGACCGATAATAACACACAGACCGAGCACGAACATGTTGCGCGAAGCAAACTCTACGCCCTTGGGACGGGCAGTGACTTCGTAGCGTTGCGTGCCACGAGCCTTCTTGTTGGTTAGCGTCAGCCAGAAAGCATACACGAAGTGAATCACCATCAGCAGCGCCAGGCCGATGGTACCAACCATCGCATACCAGTTTGCGCCAAGGAAGGTGCAAATCATCTCGTACCCTTCGGCCGAGAACAAGGCTACGCAGTTCATAGCCATGTGGAAAGTAAGGAACAGAATCAGGGCCAAACCAGTGACACTCATCACTACCTTCTTTCCGATAGAAGAATTAAATAACCACATAATTGATTAACTATTAAAAAATTAAAATTACTCTCTTCGTAAAGTATCCAAAACGAGTGTCAAAAGTACACATTTTTTTTAAACAAACCTTACTTTTCCTGAAAAAATCGACACTCATAGCAAAAAAGAGGTTCACACCCTTTCCTTATTATTATTAATAGCACGGCGAGCAAGGAGACGGACGGGCAGGCGGACAGCGAGCATACTGACAACGACCACGGTGACGAAGACGAGCAGCACGTCGGTGAGATGAACGCTGACGGGATAGGCGTCGATGGCGAAGGCTCCAGGCTGTCCGAGAGGGATGAGCTTGAACCATTGCTGCAGCAGACAGAGGATGACGCCCAGTACCAAGCCGAGCAGGGCGCCGGCGAGGGCAATGAGATTGCCTTCATGGAGGAAGATGCGTGCCAGCAGGTTGTCGGAGGCACCAAGGCTGCGCAGGGTGGAAAGGTTATCCTGTTTGTCGAGAATGAGCATAGAGACGCTGCCGATGATGTTGAAGCAGGCGATGAGCAGGATGAAACTCAGGAAGAGGTACGAGATGAATTTCTCAATGCGCACAATCTGGAAGACATCGGCTTGTTGTTCGTAGCGGTCCTTGACGGTGTAGGCATCGCCCAGTGTGCGACGCAACTGCCGTTTCACCTTTGCGACAGAGCTGCCCGGCATCGTGCGCAACTCAAGGGCGCTGACGGCTTCAGACACACCAAACAGTTGACGTGCAAAATCCATCGAGGTTACGATATACGAAGCGTCGTACTTCTCCTGATTGACACGAAAGACAAGGCCGGGATTGAAAAGCGAACGGGTGGTGACGTTCTGCATGGGGTTGGCGAGGTTGATACGCGTCCCCCGCCGAGGGGCGTAGAGCGTAAGCGGGTCAATGAAGTGGAGGCCGCTGCCGAGAATATAGGGAATCTGCACACCGAGGATGCCGTAATCGACCACCTCGTCGGCCAGTCGAAACGTGCCTTCGCCGATAAGGATATCGCTGAACGAGGTGAGGGCGAGGAAATCATCGCCTACACCCTTTACGGTCACCATCGTCTGACGATCCTTGTACTGCGCCATTGCCTGATCCTCAAGTGTCTCGTTGATGACAGCAATGGCCGGAATAGCGTGCAACGCCTCCATCAGGCTATCGGAGGGGATGAACGTTTTTCCCTTCGCCGCCTCAATCTTCAGCTCGGGGTCGAAGTGGGTGAACATGCTTTCCACAAGATCGTGAAAGCCGTTGAAAACCGAGAGGGTACAGATGAGGGCGAGCGTGGCCAACGTCACGCCGCACACGCTGACGGCCGAGATAATGTTGATGGCGTTGTGGCTCTTGTGCGAGAAGAGATACCGTCGGGCTATGTAGTAAGGAAGCTTCATGTCGCGTCGGACGGCGTCATTTCTTCAGCAGTTCGTCGATGTGCTCCAGATAGTCGAGCGAGTCATCGACATGGAACTTCAGCTCGGGAATGATGCGCAACTGAAAGCGAACGCGTGTGCCCAGGTCATAACGGATGCTCTTCTGGTTGCTGTTCAGATTGTTCACTATCTCCTCTGATTTATCGGAGGGGAATACGCTGACGTAGGCGTGGGCGATACTGAGGTCAGGGGTGACGCGGACGTTCGTCACGGAGACGATGACGCCGCTCATTGATTTCGCCTGAAGGAGGAATATGTCGCTTAGTTCCTTCTGAATGAGGCGCGCAATTTTGTTTTGTCGTGTTGTTTCCATATAATGTTTACATTCTTTTTTTCATGATGGTCAGCCCGTCACGGATGGGAAGGATGACTTTCTCTACGCGAGGGTCGGTGGCGACGAAGGCATTAAAGGCGTTGATACCCTCGGTGCGGTGTTCGTGGGCATAGGTTTCATCGACTACGTGTCCGTCCCAAAGGGTGTTGTCGGCAAGGATGAAAGCCTCGGGAGAGGTGTAGCGCAACGCCAACTCGTAGTAATCGATGTATTGACGTTTGTCACCGTCGATATAGACGAAGTCGAACAACTCGTTCCTCAGCGGTACCTCATGCAGAGCATCACCGACATTGAATTCTACGCGGTTTCCGAACAGTGAGCCGGATATCCACTTTCGTGTAAAGTCCTCCAATTCATCGTCTATTTCGTAGGTGACGACACGATCCTCGTCCGAACACAACCCTTCCGCCATGCAAAGGGCGGAGTAGCCGGCGTAAGTGCCGATTTCGAGTATGCGGTGGGGATGAGTCATAGAGACCAACATCTTCAGCAACCGTCCCTGAACATGTCCCGACGACATGCGGGGATTCATCAGGTGGACATGGGCGGTTCGGCGGAGGGCGTACAGATAGTCGCTCTCAGGCTCCATGTGGTTGAGGATGTAGTCGTCCAACGTCATAGGGTTGCACGCTTAAACGACAGATGAGTGGTTGAGCAGCGCTTCGACGGCGAGACGATATGAGTCCATCCCGAATCCTCCGATGATGCCGATGCAGGCTGAGGTAATCAAGGATGTGTGGCGGAAGGTCTCGCGACGATAGATATTGCTCAGGTGCACTTCTACAACGGGGGTACGGATAGCGCTGATGGCATCGTGGATGGCAACCGAAGTATGGGTATAGGCACCAGCGTTGAGCACAATGCCGTCGGCGGTAAAGCCATACTGCTGAAGGACATCGACAATCTCCCCCTCGATGTTCGATTGGAAGAAAGTCATTTCGACCTGCGGAAACCGTTCCTCGAGTATCTTCATGCCTTCGTCGAGTGTCGCAGTGCCGTAGATACCCGGCTCACGGACGCCCAGCAGGTTCAGATTCGGGCCGTTGACGACGAGGATGCGTTTTTTCTCATTTTCTTCGTTCATTTTGTATTATTATTAAATACTTTTTTGTAATTTTGCCTGCGATTTTCAGAAATTCGGCGCGAAGGTAAGAAAAAATGAGCAATAATCCATCAAAAGATGCAAATAAAAACGTATTGATGCGATATAAACAGTATCTCGTCTTCGAAAAAGCGCTTTCGGCGAACACGCTGGACGCTTATTTGAAGGATGTGCAGAAATTGTTGGAATACCTTACCGATGAAGGTGTCAAGCCCGAAGAAGTAACGTTGGACCATCTGGAACATTTTACGGCTGGGCTGATAGACGTCGGCATCAATCCCCGTTCTGTTGCCCGTATTCTGTCGGGTGTCCGCTCGTTCTACCGCTTCCTTGTGCTCGACGGACGGATGGAGGCGGATCCCACCCTATTACTCGAATCACCCAAGATTCCCGCCCGTTTGCCCGAGGTGCTTAGTGTAGAGGAAATCGACAAAATCATCGATTCCATCGACCTTTCTTCAAAAGAAGGGCAGCGCAATCGCGCCATCATCGAGACCCTCTACAGCTGTGGATTGCGTGTCTCTGAGCTTTGCAATCTTCGGCTGAGCGACCTCTATCTGAAGGAGGGATTCATCAAGGTGGAGGGTAAAGGTAGCAAGCAGCGGCTGGTGCCCATTGCCCCCTCGGCCATTGAGGAGATAGAGTATTACATGATAGACCGTAACCAAATAGATATCAAGCCTGGCTATGAGGATTTCGTTTTCATCAGTGCCTTGCGCAAAAAGAATCTATCACGTATCATGGTGTTCCATCTGGTGAAGGAGTTGGCCGAAAAGGCCGGCATACGAAAGGTCATCAGCCCTCACACGTTCCGCCATTCGTTCGCCACCCATCTACTGGAGAACGGTGCCAACCTGCGTGTCATCCAGGCTATGCTGGGGCACGAGGATATCGGCACGACCGAGATTTATACCCATATTGATTCAACCCGTTTGCGGAGCGAGATTGTTGAGCATCATCCCCGTAATATCCTCTACAACGAAACCTAACCCATTCAATAATTATGAAAAAACAATTGTTTCTTGCTTTCGCGCTGCTTTCGCTGACGATGCAGTCGCAAATTGTGACCGAATATGCCGTCCGTGAGGCGGCCACAGTAAAAGAACCGTTTGTCTGCGATTCGGCGGACATCAAGGGCACTCGCTACAAGGCCGACCTCCTGAAGACGGAGGTGGTGGTGAACCCTGATGCTTTTGCGTCGGACATCGTCACGACCGACACCACTGGCATGCTGACACTACGCGGCCGGGAGGGTGAAAACATTCTCTACATCGTGAGTACACGACTTCGTGCCGAGCGTTTTCTGAAGGCCGACCTGAAGATTACCAGTCCGCTACCGTTCGAAGCTTCTGTCGAGGGTTTAGGCAAAGCCTCGAAGAGCGAAGCTCAAGACAGCATCAGTCCCCAGAGTTCACGCACCATCTCCCTTCGAATGGAGCCTGAAAAGACCTATCCCGTCACCCTGAAAGTGCTCGTTCCTTCCGATGGAAAGGGCGATTTCTGCATCAAGTGCGAGGTGGAAAAGAATAAGGATTTTGCCGATGTCGCTTGTGTCAGCGGTATGGGTTGGAAAAGTCGTTTCATGCTCGACAATACGGTCTATAGCAATCGCGTCACGGGTGTGCAACTCTCGCCCAGCGGAAAATATCTCGTCACCCGTTATTCATACGACTATAGTGCCAATCGTAGCGACACCCGTGCCGAGCTGACCGAAGTCAAGACGGGACGCCACATCGCCTATGTGGCGAATAACCTGCGCTGGATGCCGCGTACGGATAAACTATGGTACACGCGTCGCGCGGCTGTGGGCAGCGACCTCATCACTGTCGATCCGCTCACGCAACAGGAGGAGGTACTCTATCGCTCGCTGCCCGACGAACGCTTCCAGTGGTTCCCCGATGAGACCAAGATGATTGTGACGAAGAACGACGAAGGTAATCGCGACAACGGTCCCCTGAAACACATCCTCTCGCCTCGCGACCGGATTCCAGGCAACCGTAACAGTTCCTACCCCTGCATCTATTACCCCGAGAGCGGAACTA
>Ga0310690_10012384_pt1 | contig 10477 bp, 7 predicted proteins | sample AusTroGonzalo_MG_2_FD_207661 | JGI IMG/M metagenome (GOLD analysis project Ga0310690, IMG submission 207661) | Bovine rumen microbial communities from tropical cattle in Woodstock, Queensland, Australia - Gonzalo_04 (v2) (version 2) | ecosystem: Host-associated > Mammals > Digestive system >...
CGACCCGCTGGGAAACCTGCCGGCCGGACTGCCGCTGCTGTTCGGCCGCGGCAACCACGAGGGGCGGGGCAATGCGGTGGAACTGGTGGCCGACGTCTATCCCAACTCCACGCCGGCGCCCTTTTACTACACTTTCCGGCAGGGTCCCGCGGCGTTCATCGTCTTCGATGCGGGGGAGACCGGCCGCAGCCGCTCCATCCTGTACAGCGGCGGCCCTGTCTATGAGGACTATCTGCAGGAGCAGCTCGCGTGGGCGGAGCAGGCCGTCCAGGACCCCCTCTTCAGCCAGGCGCCCGTCAAGGTCTGCCTCCTGCACGTGCCCATGATCGACCACGAGGACAAGACGGATTATTTGCTGCAACGCTGGCTGAACCAGCACTTTATGCCCCTGCTGAACCAGGCGGGCATCAGCCTCATGATCGGGGCGGACCTCCATGAGTTCATGTGGTGCGAGGCCGGCACCATGGGCAACCGTTTCCCCATCGTGGTGAACGATGAAATCAACCGGCTGGAATGCGTCTGTACGCCCGACGCCATCTCCATCAAGACCTATGATGCCAAGGGAAAAATGAAATTTGAGCGCACGCTCTGATTTTTTTCTTACCTTTGCAAACAGATAAAGCGTTCTTACCTATGAAGATTATGAAATTTGGCGGGACTTCCGTAGGAAGTGCCGAACGAATCCGCAGTGTGGCCCGTCTGGTCACGGATGCGGGCCGGAACCTGGTGGTCCTCTCCGCCATGTCCGGTACCACCAACACCCTGGTGGAAATCACCGGCTACCTGTACAACCACAACGCCGACGGCGCCAAGGATACCATCAAGCGCCTGGAAACCAAGTATCTGGGCGTTATCAAGGAGCTCTATTCCACGCCGGAACCCGTGGAGGAGGCCCGGCAGTTCGTGCGGGATACCTTCGCACGCCTGTCGGACATCACGCGGGAGTTCTTCGGCCAGGTGCAGGAGAAGATCATCCTGGCCCAGGGCGAGCTCCTGAGCACCCGCCTGATGGCCCTCTACCTGAAGGAACAGGGGGTGAACGTGTCCCTGCTCCCGGCGCTGGAGTTCATGCGCACGGACCAGCAGGGTGAGCCGGACATCGCCTACATCCGGGAGCACCTGCAACCGCTGCTGGACAAGCCGGCGGACCTGTACCTGACCCAGGGCTATATCTGCCGCAATGCGCGCGGAGAGGTGGACAACCTCCAGCGCGGCGGCTCGGACTATACGGCTTCGCTGGTGGGCGCGGCCATCGACGCGGAGGAAATCCAGATCTGGACGGACATCGACGGCATGCACAACAACGATCCCCGCGTAGTGGAAGGCACCCGCGCCGTCCGTCACCTGCACTTCGACGAGGCGGCTGAGCTGGCCTATTTCGGGGCCAAGATCCTGCACCCCACCTGCATCCAGCCGGCCCGCTACGCCAATATTCCCGTGCGGCTGCTGAATACCATGGACCCGGCGGCCCCCGGTACGCTCATCGACAACGTCCCGGAGCCCGGCACCATCAAGGCCGTGGCGGCCAAGGACCGCATCACCGCTATCAAGATCAAGAGTTCCCGGATGCTCCTGGCGCACGGTTTCCTGCGCAAGGTCTTCGAGATTTTCGAAAGTTACCGCACCCCCATCGACATGATCTGCACCTCGGAGGTGGGCGTTTCCATGTCCATCGACGATACCCGCTACCTGGGAGAGATCGTGCACGACCTCAAGAAATACGGCACCGTGACGGTGGACCTGGACATGTGCATCATCTGCGTGGTGGGCGACATGGACTGGGAGAACCTGGGCTTTGAATCCAAGGTGCTCTCCGCCGTGGAGGACATCCCCGTGCGCATGGTGGGCTACGGTGGCAGCAATTACAACATTTCCCTCCTGGTGAGAGGGGAGGACAAGGCCCGGACGCTGCAGGCGCTGAGCCGCCATCTGTTCGACTGATGCTGAAAGGTTCCTACCCGCTGGAGCGCTTCCGGGACGTCCGGACGCCTTTTTACTGCTACGACACCGCGTTGTTGGAGCGGACGTTGCAGGCGGTCTCTGATCAGTTGCGCAACCGGCCGCTGTGGCAGGTGCATTACGCCGTCAAGGCCAACAACAATCCCCGGATCCTCCGGCAGATCGCCCAGGCCGGCCTGGGTGCGGACTGCGTGAGCGGCGGCGAGGTACGGGCGGCGCTGGAGGCCGGCTTCCCGGCTTCCTCCATCGTCTTCGCCGGCGTGGGAAAGGCCGATTGGGAAATCCTCCTGGGCCTGGAGAAAGGCATCGGCCGTTTCAATGTGGAGTCCGTGGCGGAGCTGGAAGTCATCGCCGCGCTGGCGGCGGAAAAAGGCGTGGTTGCCCCAGTAGCCCTCCGGGTGAATCCGGACATCGGCGCGCACACCCTTTCCGGCATCACCACCGGTCTGGCGGAAAACAAATTCGGCATCTACCACGCGGAGATTCCCGGGGTGATCCGGAAGGTGCTTTCCTTGCCTTCTCTGCGTTTTTGCGGCTTGCATTACCATATTGGTTCCCAGATACTTGACATGTCTGACTTCATGGCTTTGTGCAACCGGGTGACGGAGCTGCGGGAGCGCCTTTCAAGGGAAGGTCTGCCCTCCGGCGACATCAACGTGGGCGGCGGCCTGGGCATCGAATACGCCCATCCCAACCACCTGCCCATCGCGGATTTTCCCGCCTACTTCGGCACGTTCAAGCGCATGCTGCCGGCCGCGGTGCCCGTGCATTTCGAACTGGGGCGCAGCATCGTGGCGCCCTGCGGCACCCTCATCGCCCGGGTGCTGTACGTGAAGGAAGGGGTTTCGCGCAAGTTCGCCATCCTGGACGCCGGCATGAACGACCTGGTCCGCCCGGCCATGTACCACGCCGTGCACCGCATCGAGAATCTCTCCTCGGACGGTCCGGAAGAGGTGTACGATGTGGTGGGGCCCATCTGCGAGAGTTCCGATGTCTTTGGAAAGGGGATTGTCCTGGACCAGTGCCACCGGGGTGATTTCGTGGCCATCCGCTCGGCCGGGGCCTATGGGGAATCCATGGCCTCCTGCTACAATTCCCGCCCGCTGCCGGGCGCGCTGTTCCTCTAACGGCTGTAGGTACAGTCTTTTACGTTCACTTCCGTGAAGCCCTTGTCGTTCCAGGAAACGATGGGGGTAAGGGCGCCTTTGATCCCCGTGGCGGTAATCCGCTCCATCGTCAGGTCGCGGGCCTCGGACCCTTCCCGCACGGAGGTGGCGACGGGGGAGGAGAGGTCTTCCATGCGCAGGTCCTGGAGCAGGATGTGCTGCATCACGCCGGACGCCGCGCCCCAGGCCCCGGGTTCCAGCGATACGCCGAAGAGGGTGTTGTTGCGCCGGGCCTCGCCGCTGGTGCGGTGGGGATAGGCGCCGGGACCATAGATGTGGCTGCGGCGGATCACCACCCCGTCGCAGGGCATGATGATGCGGATGCCGTTGCAGGAGGAGTTGATCTCGCAGTCTTCGATGAGCATGTTGTCCCAGTAGCCGCCTGCGATGCTGTCGTCGCCGGTCTGGAAGGAGCAGTGGCGGATGACGGCGTCCTGCGCGCCGCGGATGTGGATGCCGTCCCAGCCTTCCGTGATGGTAAGGTTTTCAAAGACAGGCTTTTCCAGCGCATAGCCCAGGAAGGCGTAATTGGCTGCGCAGGTGATGTGGACGTCCTGCATCCGGAAGTTTTCCGCCTCGGCGATGATGATCGTGTGCGGCCCCCGCATGTTTTCCTCCCCGCGCTCGTCAAAGACGTGGCGTCCGTCGATGGTACCCGTCCCCGTGATGGCGGCGTCCTTCACGCCCGCCCCGATGAGGAAGGCCTTCATCCACTGCCGGTCGTTCACGCAGTTGGCATTGGCCGTTCCGTTTCCGCTGTCGTAGCGGGTGAGGTCGTGCTCCGGGATGTAGGGCGCATAAGCGTCCGGATCCTCCACGCCTTGCAGCCGGGCGCCTTCCGCCAGAAACAGTTCCGTGCAGTCCCGCAGGTAGAGCGTGGCCGACAGGAAGGTGCCGGCGGGAACCACCACGCGGCCGCCGCCGGCCGCTGCGCAGGCGTCCAGCGCCGCTTGCAGGGCTTCCGTGCAGACCGTGCCCTCGGCAGCGCCGAAATCGGTGACAGTGAATACGTTCTGTTCCTTATGGACAGTGCAGGCGGTGGCCAGGAGGGCCAGGGCGAGGAGCCATCTTCTCATCATAGGAATACTTTGCGGATGAAGGGGGTTTGGTACTGATAGACGATTTTGGTGAGGTCCCAGCCGGGTTGGGTGAGAATGAGGGCGGCCTTCTTGCCCACGGTGATGGAACCGTACTGTTCCGACACGCCCATGGCATAGGCGCCGTTGAGGGTGACGGCGTTGAAGGCTTCCACGGGCGTGAGGCGCATCTTGATGCAGCCCTGGGCCATCACGAAGCGCATGTCGCCGCAAGGGGAGGAGCCGGGGTTGTAGTCCGACGCCAGTGCCACGCCCAGGCCCGCCCGGACAAAGTCCTTGGCCCGGCCGTAGGGGAGTCCCAGGAAGAAGGAAGAGCCCGGCAGCATCGTGGGCATGGTCCAGGTGCCTTTCAGCGCCTCGATCTCAGCCTCCGTCGTGCGCTCCAGATGGTCCACGGAAAGGGCGCCGTGCCTGACGCCCACCTGTACGCCGCCGCTCACCGCCAGTTCGTTGGCGTGGATCTTGGGCGTGAGGAGGTGCTCCGCCGCCGACAGGATCCGGTCCGTATCATCCACCGTAAAGAAGCCTTCGTCGCAGAAGACGTCCACAAAGTCGGCGTATTCCGCAGCGGCGGGAAGCATATCAATGACCGCCTGTACATAAGCCTCGTGCGTGTAGCCCCGGCCGACGGCATGGGCCCCCAGGAAGGTGGCCTTGACGGCGGCGGGGACGTGCTCCCGGATGCGGCGGATCACGCGCAGCATCTTGAGCTCGTCCTCCGGGTTGAGCCCGTAGCCGCTCTTGATCTCCAGGGCCACGGTACCCTTGTCCATCATCTCATGGACGCGAATCATAGACTGCTCATACAGTGCATCTTCCGTCGTGTTATGTAAAATATCGCTGGAATTGAGGATGCCGCCCCCGCGGGCCGCAATCTCCTCATAGCTGAGGCCGCCCAGCTTGTCCAGGAATTCCCCGTCCCGGCTGCCCGCATACACGATGTGCGTGTGGCTGTCGCAGAAGCCGGGCATCAGCATGCCGCCGCGTGCGTTCACCGTCTCGTCCGTGTCCGTGGCGTTGACCGCTCCGGGGCAGGTGTCCATGGGGCCGAAGCCCGCAATGCGGCCCTTCTCAATGGCCAGCCACGCATTTTCCAGCATCCCGGTCCGGCCCTGTTCCGCCCCTTCCACCCGAAGCACGCCCTCCGGAACAATCCCGGCCAGGAGGCCGATATTATAGATAATCTTCATTGCGGATGAATTCCACGGACTTGGCGATGAGCGGGTGCATGTAGGTGTCTGTGCTTACAAAGGGCACGACCTTGCGGTAGTCCTCGAAGATGTGCTCGATGACGGGCGAGCTCTTGAGCGGGCGGCGGAACTCCAGCGCCTGGGCGGCGTTGAACAGCTCGATGGCCAGCACCGTCTCCACATTGTCCACGATCCGCACCAGCTTGGTGGCGGCGTTGGAGCCCATGGAAACGTGGTCCTCCTGCCCCTGGGAAGAGGGGATGGAGTCGCAGGAAGCGGGCCAGCAGAGCCCCTTGTTCTGGCTCACGATGGAGGCCGCCGTGTACTGGGGAATCATGAAACCGCTGTTGACACCGGGCTCCGTCACCAGGTACTTGGGCAGGCCGCGCAGGCCGTGGATGAGCTGGTAAGTGCGTCTTTCCGAGATACTGGCCAGTTCGCTCATGGCAATGGCCAGGGAATCCATGGGGATGGCGATGGGTTCCCCGTGGAAGTTGCCCGCGGAAATCACCATGTCCTCGTCCGGGAAGATGTTGGGGTTGTCCGTGGCGGAGTTGATCTCGTTCTCGATGACGGACTTGACGTACATGATGTTGTCCTTTACGGCGCCGTGCACCTGCGGGATGCAGCGGAAGCTGTAGGGATCCTGCACGTGTTCCTTGGGGCGGCGGATGAGCTGGCTGCCCTCCAGGGTGTCCATGAATTTCTTGCCGGTGAGGATCTGGCCCGTGTGCGGGCGGAGCTGGTGGGTGAGGGGCAGGAAGGGTTCGATGCGGCCGTCATAGGCATCCAGGGACATGGCCCCGATGCGGTCGGCCCAGGCGCTCAGGCGCATGCTCTTGAGGATGCACCAGATGGCGTGGGCGCTCATGAACTGCGTCCCGTTCAGGAGGGCCAGGCCTTCCTTGCTCTGGAGCCGGATGGGCTCCCAGCCCAGTTCCTTCCATACGTCGGCGGCCTGGCGTTCCTCTCCTTTGTAGAGGACCTCGCCCATGCCGATGAGCGGGAGGCTCAGGTGGGCCAGGGGCGCCAGGTCCCCGGAGGCGCCCAGGGAACCCTGCTGATAGACAACGGGAAGGACATCCTCGTTGAACATGTCCACCAGGCGTTCCACGGTGGCCAGCTGTGCGCCGGAGTGGCCGTAGGAAAGGTTCTGCACCTTGAGGAGCAGCATCAGCTTCACGATCTCCGGCCGGACTTTCTCGCCGGCTCCGCAGGCGTGGGACATCACCAGGTTGTGCTGCAGCTGGCTCAGGTCCTCCTTGGGGATGGTGACGTTGTACAGGGAGCCGAAACCCGTGGTGACGCCGTAGATGGGACGGTCCAGGTCTTCCATCTTGCGGTCCAGGTATTCGCGGCACTTGACGATGGCGGCTTTCGACTCCAGCGAAAGTTTCAGCTTCTCGTGGTTCTCCAGGATGGTTTTCAGTCTCTCCAGGGAGAGATGGGCGGGGGAAATGGTATGCATTATTGTAAGGCTTTTCGGATTAAACTGTCGTCGGTGAGGTGGGGAAGGGTGACCTTGAGCTCCGGCGTGCGGGCCATTTCGCGTTCGATGGCGAAGCGGGCGGCTTCGTTGCGGGCCCAGGAGCGGCGGGCGATGCCGTTGTTCACGTCCCAGAACAGCATCTCGCGGATGTGGCGGGCGCTGTCTTCGGAACCGTCGATGACCATGCCGAAGCCGCCGTTGATGACTTCGCCCCAGCCTACGCCGCCGCCGTTGTGGATGCTCACCCAGGTGGCGCCGCGGAAACCGTCGCCGATGACGTTCTGGACGGCCATGTCGGCGCAGAAGCGGCTGCCGTCATAGATGTTGGACGTCTCGCGGAAGGGGGAGTCCGTGCCGGAAACATCGTGGTGGTCCCGCCCCAGGACGATGGGCGCGGAGATTTCGCCCTTCCGGATGGCCTCGTTGAAGGCGAGGGCGATCTTGGTGCGGCCTTCGCAGTCCGCGTAGAGGATACGGGCCTGGGAACCCACCACCAGGTGGTTGCGGCCGGCTTCCTCGATCCAGTGGATGTTGTCCCGCATCTGCCCGGCAATCTCTTCCGGGGAGTTGGCGGCAATCTCCGAGAGCACTTGCACGGCGATGGCATCGGACTTGGCCAGGTCCTCCGGGTCTTCGCTCATGCACACCCAGCGGAACGGGCCGAAGCCGTAGTCGAAATACATGGGACCCATGATGTCCTGGACATAGGACGGATAGCGGAAGGAACCGTCGGCCTTGAGGACATCGGCCCCTGCGCGGGAACTCTCCAGGAGGAAGGCGTTGCCGTAGTCGAAGAAGTACATCCCCTTGGCAGCCAGGCGGTTGACGGCGGCCACGTGGCGCCGGAGCGAGGCCTGTACGGCTTCCTTGAAACGGGCGGGGTCTTCGGCCATCATCCGTTTGGATTCTTCCAGGCTGTACCCCACGGGGTAGTAGCCGCCGGCCCAGGGGTTGTGGAGGGAGGTCTGGTCCGAGCCCAGGTCCACGTGGACGCCTTCGTCGGCCAGCCGTTCCCACAGGTCCACCACGTTGCCTACATAGGCCAGGGAGACCACCTCTTTGCCTGCGACGGCCTTGCGGATGCGGGGGATGAGTTCGTCCAGGTCCTGGTGGAGCTCGTCCACCCAACCCTGCTCAAAGCGCTTCTGCGCGGCCTTGGGGTTGATTTCCGCCGTGACGCTCACCACGCCGGCGATGTTGCCGGCCTTCGGCTGTGCGCCCGACATGCCGCCCAGGCCGGCGGTGACGAAGAGCATGCCCGGGGGAACATCCCGCTGCTGCTGTCCGGAGGGGACATCGACCTTATTTTCAGTCCCCTCCGGGCAGCAGCTGCGGGATGCACCCGCGCTGGCCAGCACCTTGCGCGCGGCGTTCATCACGGTGATGGTGGTGCCGTGCACGATGCCCTGCGGCCCGATGTACATATAGGAGCCGGCCGTCATCTGACCGTACTGGCTCACGCCCAGGGCGTTGAAGCGCTCCCAGTCGTCCGGCTTGGAATAGTTGGGAATGACCATGCCGTTGGTGACGATTACGCGCGGGGCGTCCTTGTGGCTGGGGAACAGGCCCAGCGGGTGGCCGGAGTACATGACCAGGGTCTGCTCGTCGGTCATGGTGGCCAGATACTGCATCACCAGGCGGTACTGGGCCCAGTTCTGGAAGATGGCGCCGTTGCCGCCGTAGATGATGAGTTCGTGGGGGTGCTGGGCCACCCGTTCGTCCAGGTTGTTCTGGATCATGGCCATGATGGCCGCGGCCTGCCTGGAGCGGCAGGGATATTCGCCGATGGGGCGGGCGTAGATCTTATAGGAGGGCCGGTAGCGGTACATGTAGATGCGGCCGTAGGCCTTGAGCTCCTGGGCGAATTCCGGGGCCAGCTGCGCGTGCAGGGTTTCCGGGAAGTACCGGAGGGCGTTTTTCAGGGCCAGGACTTTTTCCTCTTCTGAGAGGATCTCTTTCCGCTTGGGCGCGTGGTTGATGGCAGTGTCGTAGGGGTGGGCTTCCGGCAGGGAGTTGGCCGGGATACCCGTCAGAATCTCTTCTTGGAAGGTCATAGTGTACTGTGGTTTTCCTTTTGGGGACCCAAAGGTAGCGATTCTTTGGGAGATTCTTACACATTCGTAACAAAAAAACACTATATTTGCTCAGCAGTTAGTTGGTAATCCAGGCCGGAACGGCCGCAAACTTCCGAAGCATGAAAAGGATCGTCATCAAGATAGGATCCAACGTCCTCACCCGTGCGGACGGGATGTTGGATGTGACCCGCATTTCCTCCATCGTGGACCAGGTGCAGGCGCTCCGCGCCGATGGCGCCCAGGTGATGCTGGTGACCAGCGGTGCCGTGGCCTGCGGGCGCGGCCTGCTCAGCCGTGCGGGCGTCGCCCCCAACCTGGATACGGTGGAGCAGCGGCAGCTCTATTCCGCCGTGGGCCAGGTCCAGCTGATCGACCTTTACAGCCGCCTTTTCAAGGACTGGAACACCACTATCGGTCAGGTGCTTACCATGAAGGAGCACTTTTCCACCCCCAGGGAATACCAGAATCAGCGCGCCTGCATGGAGGTGATGCTCTCCAACGACGTGGTTCCCGTCATCAATGAGAACGATACCGTTTGCGTCACCGAGCTGATGTTCACGGACAACGACGAACTGTCCGGCCTGGTGGCCGCGATGATGGGCGCCGACAGCCTTTTCCTCCTCTCCAATGTGGACGGCATCTACGACGGAGCACCGTCGGATCCCGCTTCCCGGGTGATTGCGAAAGTCTATCCCGGCGACGATGTCAGCGGCGGCATCAGCGCGCAGAAGAGCGGCCTGGGCCGCGGCGGCATGCAGTCCAAGTATGCCATCGCCACCCGCGCGGCCGAAGCCGGCATCCGCGTGTTCATCGCCAACGGAAAACGGGACCGGATCATCGAGGACCTGTACTTCGGGGTGCCCGGTGCGGTCTGCACGGAATTTGTCCCCAAGCCTCAAGCGCAATAGCCTATGGAACAGTTCTTTATCCAAGCCCGGCAGGCGGGAAAGCGCATCGCCGGCCTCCCCGACGACACCCGCAACCAGGTCCTTCTGGCCGTTGCGGACGAACTGGTGGCCTCCAAGGAGGAATGGCTCAGGGCGAATGCCCTGGACCTGGCGGCGATGGATCCCTCGTCTCCCCTGTATGACCGTCTGATGCTCACGGATGCCCGCATCGAGGGCATCGCTTCCGACATGCGCCATGTGGCGGCCCTGCCCTCCCCGCTGGGCCGCGTGCTGCTGGACCGGGTGCTTCCCAACGGACTGCACCTGCGCAAGGTGGCCGTCCCGTACGGGGTGATCGGCGTGATCTATGAGGCGCGTCCCAACGTGACCCTGGACGTCTTTTCGCTGTGCTTCAAGAGCGGCAACGCGTGCGTGCTGAAGGGAGGGAAGGACGCCGTCCATTCCAACTGCGCGGCCATCGAAATCGTCCAGCGCGTCCTGCGCCGGATGGGCGTTCCGCCGGAAGCGGCCACCCTGCTGCCCGCCACCCATGAGGCGGCGGACCGGCTGCTGAACGCCGTGGGCTATGTGGATGTGGTCATCCCGCGCGGGGG
>Ga0310690_10012385_pt1 | contig 10477 bp, 7 predicted proteins | sample AusTroGonzalo_MG_2_FD_207661 | JGI IMG/M metagenome (GOLD analysis project Ga0310690, IMG submission 207661) | Bovine rumen microbial communities from tropical cattle in Woodstock, Queensland, Australia - Gonzalo_04 (v2) (version 2) | ecosystem: Host-associated > Mammals > Digestive system >...
TTCCCGCCACCGGCCAAGCGGACGGTTTCTCAATAGAGCCATCCGTGCAAAGAATATCGCCGATGGCAATAGGCTGCAAATAGGTTATAGGTATTGAACCAGCTGCTGACGCTTGCAACACAATCTCATTCCCATCGCAGATGGTATCGGCACTGACCGAAATGGTGGCCTGCGGAGTATAGTCAACCGTCAGATGCAGAATCACTACACTGTCGCAACCGCCGGGCATCGGGTAGGTGAACGTATAATCACCGCTCTGATAATAAGTTTGCCCGTTCCATTCGAACCTATCGCAGGCGGACTCATTAAATGTGATTGTATCACGGGTGAAGACCACAGTGGTATGCTCTACTGTATCAGCACAGCCAGCAGGAGTAGTAACAGTGACGGTGTATGTGGTGGTCTGCGTAGGAGTTACAGTGATTTGGGAGGTGGTATCGCCTGTGTTCCAAAGATAAGAGACAGGAATAGGTTCGTTTCCATAAGAAAAACTACGCACGGCGCGGACATAACAATTGACGGATTTATTTTGATTGAATCTATAATCACCAATGCCATGAGAATCCGGATTTCCGAAATGAACGGCACAAGCATTTTGGTAGTCGGACTCTGAACTTGTCCAATACCATTGATTGGCCATCAGCGTTCCTCCTGCACTGACAATAGCCGCACTGATGAAAGGTCTTTGTGCGCAAAGAATACTTAACTGTCCAGGAGACGGGAGATACCATCCGTTTGCAAAGTCCACTTTCCCGGCAGCATAGGTCTGTGAATTATTTTGAAATGCACGAATGATGGCGGTTTTTTGATAACCAGCCGTATCATAATTCGCCTGTTGATAGGTGTCAAATCCATACATCAGGTTGGACAAATCCGAAATGTCCAACGATTCTCCCCATTTACACCCTGTAGAAGCATCATTTAAGGCCACGACCCATCCCCCACTTCCATCGGGAAGCACAAAATACACAATGCCCTGGCTTCCATCGGGAGCTGTGTAAACGTCCCCGACGTGGTACGTCTGTCCATAAAGGCAGAGTGTCATAGACATCAATAATATTAACGCGATTCTCTTTTTCATAAATATCAATTAAAATGTACAAACACTACGTACCCTTGAAGTCATTATTTGTTTATGATATCCCCAAACACCATTCGTATTTTCCAATCGCCAAGCATAAGTAGCACTGCATTCTGTGGACGACCAATATGTATAATAATCATCAACCGGCAATGGCTGACCCTCGACCAAACTCAATGTTGGATTGACAAACATTATTACAGTTGACATGACACTTAACTGCCCGGCTGCAGGAAGATACCAACCATCATCAAAATCCACTGCCCACGCTGCAGGATAGGTTATTGCGGAACCTGTTGCCCGAATAGTCTGTGTATTGGAACACCCATTAATATCATCAGGGATGTCAGTACCTGAATAATTTGGCAAATCAGGGATATCTACTTGATAATTACCCCACGTAACACTGGTAGCCTGGTCTTGCAAGTGCATTGCCCAGCCATGAGCATTGGTACTATCAACATAAAACACGACACCTCTCGCCGTTTTGCCAGCCACTGGCCACGCAGAGGGTTTCACAATGCTTCCGTCGGTGCAGAGGATGTCGCCGATAGCCACAGGTGGCACATGCAACACCGGGCCAGAAGACGTAAACGTCACATTCGTTTGCAATGTCACCTCATCGCCACTACAAATAGTGTCGGCCGTGGCCGTGACATCAGCCTCCGGCATAGGGGAAATCGTCAACCGCAACGTCACCACACTGTCGCACCCATTGGCTGCGGTGAACGTCTGCGTATAGTCGCCGCTTTCGTAGTAGGTGACTCCGTTCCAAATATAGCTGCCGAAGGAGGTGGCTTCGACAAGCTCAGCCACCGCCTCGTTCACCTTCAGCTGCAGGGTGAGGTTGGAGCTGCAACCCTCGGTCTCCAACGTGCGGTTGCGGGTGAGCGTGCCCGCCGTGCCCGTCTCCGCCGCCGTGAGCACAAACCCGTTGGCCTCGTAGCCCGCACCCTTACAAATCGTGTCGTATATCGTCTGCGCCGCACCCGTACCCACGATAATCGTCTGTTCCGCCGTGTTGCTACAACCGTAGTCCGTGGTGCCTGTCACCTGATAAGTGGTCGTTTGCGCAGGATTAACATTGATATAAGGCTGCGTGCTACCGGTGTTCCACTGGTAGGTCAGCGACGTGTCATACACCACTGACGTGTTGCTGAAACTGCGCACGGCTCTCACTCGACAAGAGGTGGTTTTAGCGACATACGTGAAATAACCTGAGTAGTAATTCGTACCAAAATCCACACACCAGGCATTGGATGCGCTATTTTCAGCACTGCACCAATACTGGTTATATCCTAACGCCGTTCCGCCTGCGCCCGTAATGGCAGAAGCGATAAAAGGCAGCTGTCCGTAAAGCATGGAGAGTTGCGCCGGCGAGGGCAGCACCCATCCGTGAGCGAAATCCACCTTGCCAGCAGCGTATGTCGTGCTATTGTTCTGATAGTTACGCAGTGTCTGTGTGTTGGCATATCCCGCTGTGTCGTTCAATAGTTGCTGGTAGTAAGATGGACTCTGGTTGGTCAATCCCGGCACATCGTTAGCATCACCCCAAGCACATCCCGAGGAAGCATCATTCAGGGCCACCACCCAGCCGCCGCTACCGTCGGGGTGCAAGTAATAGACAATGCCCCGGCTGCCGTCCGGCGCGGTGTAAAGGTCGCCGATCTGGTACGTCTGCGCGGAAATGAATCCGAAACTCAACATTATCAATATAGTCAGCACTCGCTTCATATTAAATCTTATAAAAACACTTTACTTCATTATTATCCATTTTCCTATTTCCTATTGCCTATTCCCTTTTGCCTATTGCCTTTTGCTTAACACCAACCGCCTCGTCACCTCATAAATCAGCATAATCAGCTGATACGTATCTTTATATACCGGCAAATTATAGTACAATGCCATTTTTTCCAAAAATTTCAACCGCCTTCGGCGGTGTTCTTATAAATTGTTAAATTGATAAATAGTTTATCAAAAAGCCCGCACACTACGCACACTATTGCTGCCGGTCTTATAGCGGTTGTCCGCGTACCCATCGTTGTACACGTACCACGCGAAGCTCTGACCATATTCTGTAGACGACCAATACCACCAACCCGAATTCATCGGAAACTGCGTGCCGCCCACCAATTGCAAAGAGGCATTCAAGGTCACTATCTCACCGAACAGCAACCGCAACTGCCCAGCGGCGGGCAGATACCATCCGTTGGCAAAATCCACCGTGTAGGCCGCTGGATATTTTGTGGCGTTGCCTGCGTTGCGGATTTTCTGCGTGTTGCTATAACCATCCAAGTCTGTTATCGCGTCGCGGGCATCGGTATAGTTGGTCAACGCAGGGATGTCTGTGTATTGGCCGTAAGAGGTCCATTGCACACTCGTTTCCTGATTCTGCAAATGCACCGCCCAACCATGCTGACCAGAGTTATCGACATAAAAAACAATACCCATGGCCGTTTTTCCTGCTACCGGCCATGCAGAGGGTTTTACAATGCTACCATCCGTACAGAGAATATCACCTATAGCCACAGCGGGAGGTTGTAAAATGGTAACAAAACCAGCATTCTCGCCCATGGCATGCACCGCCGTGCTCTGCCCCGTGCATATTTCGGCTGGCTGCGCCAGGGTGGTCAGCGTGGGCGTGCCCGTCACCAACAACTGCAGGATGCGCACACTGTCACAACCGTGGACGGTGGTGTAGTGGTTGGTGAAAGTAAACCAGCCCACACTGTCTTGGCGGGCAAGGTCAAAACCGTAACGATGGTAGTCGTGGCCGGAGCAAAGGGTGTCTTGGAAGAAAATATGGTAGGTGGGAAAATAGGTCACGCTCAACGGGATGCTGCCGCTGCCACAACCGTTGACACCGGTCAACGAGATGGTGGTAGGGTTCGGGGCCAGATTGGTAAAATACAGGCTGACCGTATCCGTGCCCTGCCCTCTAATAATGGACACTCCATCTGGAACCACCCAGTTTAAGGTATTCAACCCCTCCGTCTGCATTACTACGTATGGATAGACCTCGTTACAACAGACTTCCGTCGGACCGGAAATCATATTGGGCAACTGGAAAACGGGATTCACCGTCAAATGCAGAATGGTAACCCGGTCACAAGCGCTGGGAATCTCCGTCACCAACGTGTCCACATATTCCCCGGCTTGCAGGTTTGTAAAATGGAAACCGTTGGCATTGTAATCATCCCCCTGACACACCGCATCATAAATGTGATAATATGTAGGCTTGATGGTGAGGAACAAAGTGGTCACGACATTGCCTCCCGAGCAGTTACTGGTACTGTAGAACGTGTTCTGTACCATATAATTTCCCGGCTTATACAACGGTGACAGATTGAAAAAGTGGTCGTTGTATCCTTCGCCCTCGCAAATCGTATCGTAGTAGGTCGCGCTCTCCGTCGGCATGGACAATGACGAGAAAAGGGTTCCGCTCAATGTAAACTGGCAACCTGTAACGCTCGTTATCAAACAGCTGATGGCGGTTGTGCCTTCCGAAACGGTGTAAGTAGCCGCCTCCCCCGTGCTCCCGTTACTCCATTCATAACTTTCAAAAGCAGCAGGAGGATAGATGGTGATGGATTCTCCCGTGCATCCGCCATACGACAATTTGTTGCTCATCGTGGTCGCCGTAAAATAGGCGTAACTGTAGTGACCATAGCAGGAGCAATCGTAGGTCACAAACTGCACCTGCACCTCCTGTCCGGCGTAAGCGGACAAGTCTATTCCCACATTGGTCCAAGGCCGGAAACGGACACCGCCGTACGTTTGGAAACCAGGGATATTGCCAGCAGTCACGTCGTATTCTGCACAATCGTCCACCAGCTGTCCCTCGCTATTCAGCACCCGCACCACAAATCGCGGTTGGTCGGGCTCAGGGTGTCCAGGATCTTCGAACACCACGGCAAATTTCAGCAACAGTATGGTGAAGTCGGGGTTCACCGTGCAGGTGTAGGTAATCGCCTCTGCCTGTCTTCCCACTTGCTCGTTACCGAGTTTTACCACCGCGCTCTCACCCGGCGGCAAAAACGGCAATTGGTAACCCGTTCTGGGGTCGCTGCCCTGCTGGGTGATCACGGAATGGCGATCAGGAACTATGCCAGTGTACTGGAACGGGTCGTCCACCGAGCCATACTGGCACGTCACCTCCGGCGCGGTCAAATCCGTGAAGAAAGGGCACTGGGCGGAGAGGAATCCGCAGCAAAGCAGCAGCAAAAGGGTTAGCAAATTTTTCATTTCACAGCACTTAAACAATCATGCTGCAAAAATAAAAACATTTTGGACAAGTAACCCCTTGGGCTTGTGGCAATTATTACAACAAATTGTGGCAAAATTTACCCTTTTGTTTCCCAAATCCAGCTTAGATATAAAAAAATTTCGTAATCATTAACGGTCAACTGTCAACTGTCAACCGACGAGGTACTCTCCCACCGTCATCGTCTCCCGGTCGAAGGCCACGCCCACCTTCATCACCTTGCGGTTTTCGCTCTGGTATGGCAGGGCATATCCCTTGCTGTTGATTTGGTCGAGGGCTTCCTGTGCCGTGCCATTCACCTTCAGCTCAAACACGTAGGTGGTGTCGGGCATCTGCACCACAAAGTCGATGCGTCCGCCGGCACATTTCACTTGCGTGCGGGCATACACATTCAACATATTGAAAATCAACCAGAAGGTATATTCGTAGAATCCCTCGTAGTTCTTCACCTCTTTCAGCTTCTCCTTGAAACCCTCCACATAGGGGATGCCAGCGAGAAAGGCCTTCATCTCTTGCATAGCCAGGTCTATATCGCTCTTTTTCAAGGCCTGCCAGAATTTCAGCGCAAAGCCTTTCTGCACGTTAGGACCGTCCACCCCCACATATACGGGCAACAGTCCCCGGGTAAAGCCTAGACGGACCTCGTTGTTGGGAATACCGAGGGTATAAATATCCGACTCGCGATCATAACCCTTGATGGTGATGTATCCGCTTTGGTAAAGCAACGGGAGGGCGGTCTCCATGGCCTCCGTGGGACGGTCGAAAGCGTCAGACGGTTCCTCCAAATAGTCCATCATGGTGATGTCAGTGCGGAAGTGACGCATCTGCCGGATCAGGAAAGTCGGGGTGCCGCTCTCAAACCAATAGTTCGCTACCTCTCTTTGGTTAAAACATTTGAGCAGACTGAACGGATTATAAATATCCGGAGACACCTTGGAAAAGCGGTAGCCGTCATACTGTTTTTTCAGCTTCTCGCGCATCTCCTCCGGGGTGCACTCATATTCCTCTGCCAGCATGGCGATGTCGGGGGCCATGTCATGGGCGAACTCATCCTCGGTGATGCCGCAGATGGCCGCGTACTTGGCATCCATCGATATATTCGTCAGGTTGTTGATCGTGGAGAATATGCTCAGCTGCGAGAACTTGGTGATGCCGGTGATGAAGCAGAAGCGGATCATCGCCTCGTTGGCCTTCAATGGTTGGTAGAATTCCTGCATCACGCGACGGAACTCAGGCAGCTGCGTCTCTTCGTGCAGGACATCCAGCAGAGGGGCGTCGTATTCGTCAATTATGACCGCCACCTGTTTGCCCGCACGAGCGTAGGCGCGATGAATCAGCCCACGAAGCAGATCACCAGGCGAAGACTCATCCTCATCCCGACCATATTCCTTCAGCAGGGGTTTCATCATCATGCATAAGGCGCGTTGCAGTTCCGCTGATGTCAGCTTGTTTTTGGCCTCACTAACGTCCAGATGCAGGACGGGATAACTCTCCCACTCCTTCTCCAAGTCCATGATTTTCAAGCCCTCGAAGAGTTCCTTCTTTCCCTTGAAATAAGAATCCAGCGTGGTGGTGAGCAGACTTTTGCCGAACCTGCGCGGACGGCTCAGGAAGACGAAAGGACTCTCCTTGGTCATCTTCCATACCAAGTCCGTTTTGTCAATATAGAGATAGTTCTCTTTTCGCAGCCTTTCAAAGGTCTGTATTCCCACGGGGTATCTTCTGGCATTCATTTCCATCTTAACATTTTTCTTTGCAAAAATACAATTATTTTCAATACCGACACGATTCTTACAGAATATGTTCTATGGGGCCTCTTCTGCGCAGGAGTGTCAAGCGATTTCAGGGAAACACATGTTTAATTCATCCGGAGTCGCATAACTTGCCCATACCGGCACAAGTTGTTCATCCACAAGCTCTTTCACCGGCTTGGAGTCATGATATGTTCATCGGCCCACGAACATATCCGTCATCCCGGCGGGACAATTCTTGGATTTTGTAAATCCACCTTTCCACCTCATCCACGCTTTCAGGGACGCTGACATCCCGTATCGGGAAGCGGGTATAGGTGCACATGATATGATTTTTCGTTTATGACGCTGTCATTTTTGCCGTTCTGGCAGCTCCGCCTCCATCTTCAAAGGTTCGTGGTCCTTAGACAGACCTTCGGCATAAACTTTGCCGTCTTCAACCCAAACATCAGGTACTATATATCTGAAAACAAATGGGATAAGCAGCTTTCCATGATGACCGATCACCCCGTATTGACCAAACGTGCCGTCATCCGTACTGAACCCCACTATGGCACACCCATAGCTGAAATCACTGGCGTAATCGTAACGGAACGGAATCTTTTCAGCCCCGTGAATATTGATGTAGCCCCACTTGCCGTTTTTCATGGCCTCAATCAGGTAATCATCATGTAATGGCACTCCTATGGAACTGAATCCCTTCTCAAAAGGAATGAGGTCATTTCCCTGCGCATCAATGAGTTTGCAACGCGTCTCGCCATCTTCCGTATGAAAGACGGGAATACCGGTGGAAAACCTCCCCATAATAGCGCCATAATCAGGGACCCCGGGCTCGTAAATAGCCGGAAGGACCTCTCTGACGTTGACCATATCAAACAGGCCGAATTTCTGATGACGGTTTTCTTCGTCACTGTCGCACAAATCGGCGAAACCGTTCCATGTCTCATTGACGTGCAGATCATGAGAATATGCGCCCGAGGCAATTTCCTTATAACTGCGCGAAGTAACAATCTTACCGTTTTTGTCGGCAAGCCAAAGTCGGTCATGTTGGTCTGTAAGTTCCAACACCTCATGATTGTCCCCGCTTGAGCCACCGGAATTATAGGGTTGTACGATGTTCCGGTATTCGCAAGGCAAAGCCCACTCGCCAGTCAAATCTATAAGGCCGAAGAGTCCGTCCTGTTCCACCACCAGTACGGAAAGCAGCGTATGGGCTTCTATTGCGCCAAAATCCTTCACCACCTTGCCGCATTGGTCCTTTAACAGCCAATGGGTCCCTTTTTTCACAAAAAATCGCCCTTTCAATTTATCCATAACACTACATTAAACAATTGCACCTAACATGATATGATTCCTGTTTTTTTTCGCCAAAGCCTATTCGTCTCTCACCTTTTCGCCTTATCCATGGCCTCCTGCGCCCATTTCATACGCAGGCGGGCCTTGTCGCGCGCCTCGGCGGCCCACTTCATGCGCAGCTTCGCCTTGTCGGTGGCGTCCTGGGCCCAGCGGGTGCGGGTCTGCGCCTTGTCGTAGTCGTGATGCCGGGTGTAATAATCAGCGTCACGCATATAACTCTGTGCCTGCTTGTTGTAATACTCCGCGTCGCGCTCATAGCCTTCAGCCTGCCGGTTGTAGTACTCCGCATCGCGCATATAGCCCTGCGCCTGCCGGATGTAGTAGTCGCTCTGCGCGTGGACGGCCGAGCACACGGTCAAGAGCAGAAGGAACAGTGGAAGAAGGGACTTTGGCATCGTCCTCTTGCGGGTCTGTTTGTCAAAATGTATGTCCATAATTCGATAATTTACCGTTTGTCACTTTCACCCTGCAAAAATCCGAAATTATTCGATACGAAACAGCCAAAAACAGTCGCAATCTTTACCACAAACGAAAATTCATGAAAAAACATTCGACACGAAAGAGAACAAGAATCAGGGGATACTACTTCTCTAAAAATCTTTCTCTGCGTCCAATGAACTATCTTCTACAACCGTATTATCATGGCCAGCCCTTGTAAACCTCCCCTTATCTCTTGACTTCGTATTTCTGCAACTTTTGAGGAAGTTCCTCGAACTCTCCATAAGCGCCTTTTTTGTGAGGCCTCTTCGACAATTTCTTGAAGAGAATCTCGCATTGCGTCGAGTGTGACTTGATAAATTGCCGTATCAGATCTTGAACTGCTTGGTAATCTCCGGAGAATTGATAAGAATTGTCAAAATAGAGGTAGCATTTGTCATTGACTTCAAAGGAATAACTGTACCCAGGCCCTCCAACACGATGGTCGTGTTTGTCGATGGCGGAAAATTCAATTTTTGACAATTCCTTTACTAATTTGTCAAACTCCTCCCTGTTGTAACGGCACGTGTCTTTGAGGTGACACTGGTTGCGCGCTTCTTTGTAATCCCAAACCAAATAGTCGGGATAGAGATTCACCGTCGTATAAATGGCTATCCCGGAATTAGTGTGGTGGTGATACGTAATGTTTGTCGTCCCTTCCTTGACAGGGCAGGAGCCCGCAGGTGCCGAGCTGATCAGCAGTCCGCAAATCATGGCGCACACGCTCAAAAAAGACACCGTCCGCAGGGACTTTTTTCTGTTTATTGTCAGTGGCATCAAAATCTATCAGTGCTTATGAAAAAAAGTTTTTTTTAAATTTCAAATCTCTACCCTACCACCTTCCACTCGTCAATTCCCTTGCTTTTGCTGCCGAAGCGGATGCCGACTTTGAACAATTTGCGTGGGTCGGCGGCGAAGGGAGCGGCGTATTGCTTGTCCTCAATCTGCTTCAACGCTTCATCTGCGGTCTTATCTACCTTCAATTCCATGATATAAACATAATCGCGGGTCTGGATGGTCACGTCCATGCGGCCACGACTGGTGTGGCGCTCCACCTGCACGTAGAAGCCCATCAGCTTGAAGATAACCGACAGTGTGTTTTGGAAATAAACCTCCATCTCTCCCATCACCTGGTAGTCGCCATCGGCAAATAGCGCTTGCAAACGGGTCATGAAGCCTTCGACATCGCCATTTCGGACATCCCTAACGAAATTGTTGATGGTAAAAGACCCGTTCATTCCGCCCGAAAAATAGTAGGTGCCAAGGAACTGGGCAAAACCCCGTTCCACCTCCTCATTCGGGAATCCGAGACGGTAACTTTTGAACTCTTTGTCAAAGTCCTTGATGGTCAAATAGCCGCTCTGGAACAGCAGCGGAATAGGGTTGGTGTACATCATATCCACACTATCCATCGTGCGCACATCCACTTCTTCGGTAGTGAGCCTGTCTAGCGGATAATCGTTATGCTGTAGCACTTCCACCAGAAATGTGGGCGTACCCGTGGCAAACCAGAAATCGCGAAAGGCCTTGCTGTCGAATGCATTCAAT
>Ga0310690_10012386_pt1 | contig 10477 bp, 9 predicted proteins | sample AusTroGonzalo_MG_2_FD_207661 | JGI IMG/M metagenome (GOLD analysis project Ga0310690, IMG submission 207661) | Bovine rumen microbial communities from tropical cattle in Woodstock, Queensland, Australia - Gonzalo_04 (v2) (version 2) | ecosystem: Host-associated > Mammals > Digestive system >...
TTCCTTTTAGGAAAATGCGGAGGAAGAAGCCGACGAGGCCAAGAACGCCGAAGATGATGGCGAGAACCATGAAGATCATTTTTTGCGGTACCTCTGGGTGCGGTCGGTGGGCGAGAGGGGGTTGGACATCTCGATGGCCTTGGCCTCCAAAGCCGGTTTGATGTAATTCTTTTGCAGGCCCAAACGGGATTTAAGGCCGAGCAGGGCGCAGAGTTCGGTGGCGCTGTAGAAGCGGCCGTCCTCCATCTTGGAGAGCAGTTTGACCACGCCCGCGCTTTGTTCGGGGCTCTTGCGCACCGACTGGCGGAGCATCGAATCGATGCCTTCGGCGAAAAGATCCATCATGTAGGAAAGGAAGGGGCCGGTGTCGCCTTTTTCCACCGCGGCAGCATAAGCGGCGTCGACCTTGTCCTTGTGGACGAGCATCAGACGTTCCAGCGGGAGGCGGTAGAGTTCCGGATAGGCGCGGCCGGCGATGGCCTTGAGCAAATAACGGGCGACGATGCCGGTATATTCGCTGTAGGGCTGGATGGCCATGAATTCGAAATAGACGAGGCACGCCAGATTGAGTGGGTGGACCTTGTTTTTGCCCGAGCGGGCGAACTTGTAGATTCCCTCCAGCATCGGTTGGATGCGGGCGTGCATCGGAATCGGATAGGGGAAGCTCGCCACGCGGCGCGACATGCGGTGCGGCACGCCTTCGTGCCAGACGGCATCCTCGAACGTCTTGAGGAACGCCGGATCGAACGGATCGACCTTGGCCATCCTGGCGTAGAGGGCGTTGATCGCGCTCGCAAGCGGGGCGCTGGGAACGTCTTCGCCCTTGTTGATGCCGCGCATCTGCGACGGCTTGAGTGTGACGCCCTCCAAGGCGAGGGTGCTGCGGGTGGCCAAGGCAAAGTCCTCGACGTCGGGCTTGGCGTCGCCGGTGACGGAGAGTCGGCCGAGCTTAAAGCACACCGTCGCGGTACGGACGAGGACGCCGTGGGTAAGCGAGAAAACGCACTTATACGGTTCGGTGGGCTTGCTCATACTTGAATTTTATACATAAATCCCAAGGAAAACAAAGGCGGATGCATATTTTGATGTATATCGAAAATCCGCCCTATTTCGCGGTGGGCTTAACATGCGCGTGTATTAATCGATGAAGGAATTGATGACGCCGTGGATGGCTTCGACGGCGGCGACCTTCTTGTCGGCGAGGACAAGGATCCAGCCTTCCCGCATCAGGGGGAAGCGCATCGGGTGGATCGGCCACATGTGGTTGGCGATGATGTCGGCTTCGCGGTCGTCGATGCCGAAGTCGCGGTCGGCATTGATCGCGGCGTAGAGGTCGTGACGGGCCCAATGCCATTTCTTCCGCTCGCTCGTATGGTGGTTATAGAGATAGTAGTCGTGGAGGAGGCAGCCGCGGACCAAGGCGCGCTTATCGACGGGAATGCGCATGGATTTGGCAAAGCGCAAAGCGGCCATCGTGACGTCGAGACTGTGCTGGTAGGTCGTCGACTTGTCGTGGTGGCGGTATTGCTTCATCTGCTGGAAGCCGGGACTATCGAGGATGTCGCGCCCGTACTTGCGGATGAGCTCCGCGGGATCTTCGGTGATGACTTCGCGCTGCTGCGGCATGCGATAAGTTTAGGCGCGGAATCATACGTGGCAACAATTGCGAATATACACCGTATAAAAAGTGGCATAAAAATCCGATGGTAAAATGGTTTATATGATGAATCTCGCATGCGGGTATCGCCGCGCATGGAAAAGCGGCACCGCGAGGGGTGCCGCCGTGATGGTTTGGGGGATTAGAAGCGCGCCTTGCTTTCGACGGCTTCGCGGATGAGCTTCTTGAATTCCTCGAGGCTCACCGTGATCTGCTCCGGCTTGCCGTAGACGCGGTAGGTGACCGAGCGGTCCGCGACTTCCTTCTCGCCGATGACGAGGGTGTAGGGGATCTTGTTCACCTGCGCGTTGCGGAGGCGGTAGCCGAGCTTATCGACGGCGGAGAAGGTCTCCGTGCGGATGCCTTCGCCGAAGAGTTCCTTGGCCACTTCCGCGGCATAGGCGCCGTGGGCCTCGTCGTTGACGGGGAGGATGGCGACCTGCGTCGGCGCGAGCCAGGTGGGGAAGGCGCCGCCGTAATTCTCGATGATGACGCCGATGAAGCGTTCGACCGAGCCGAAGACGACGCGGTGGAGCATGACCGGCTCGACCTTCTCGCCCTTCTCGTCGACGTAGGAGAGGCCGAAGCGGTGGGGCAAATTGACGTCGAGCTGGATGGTGCCGCACTGCCAGGTGCGTCCCATGGAGTCCTTGAGCTTGAAGTCGAGCTTCGGGCCATAGAAGGCGCCGTCGCCCTCGTTGATGGAATAGGCGTGGCCGGATTCCTCGCAGGCCTTGGCCAAGACGGCCTCGCTCTCGTTCCAGAATTCGATCTCGCCGATGTAGTCGTCGGGGCGGGTCGAGAGCACGATGCGGTAATCGAGTCCGAAGACTTCGTACACCTCGTCGAAGAGGGCCATGATGCGCTTGACCTCGTCGCCGATCTGGTCGCGGCGGACGAAGATGTGGGCATCGTCCTGGGTGAAGGCGCGGACGCGGAAGAGCCCATTAAGGGCTCCGCTGGCCTCGTGACGGTGCACGTGGCCGAGTTCGGCATAGCGAAGCGGCAGGTCGCGGTAGGAATGGAGGGCGTTTTGGTACACCAGGATCGACCCGGGGCAATTCATCGGCTTGATGGCGTAGTCTTCCTCGTCGACCTTGGTCGTGTACATGTTGTCCTTGTAGTGCTCCCAATGGCCCGAGGTCTCCCACAGGCGGCGCGACATCATCGTCGGGGTGGTGATCTCGTCGTAGCCTTCGCGGGCGTGGATCTTGCGCCAATAGTTGATGAGTTCGTTCATGACGATCTGGCCCTTGGGCAGGAAGAAGGGCATGCCGGGGGCGAAGTCGCTCAGCATGAAGAGGCCGAGTTCGCGGCCGAGGCGGCGGTGGTCGTTGGCCTTGCGCTTCTCGAGGATCTCGAGGTGGTTCTTGAGGGCTTCCTCGCTCGGCCAACAGGTCGCGTAGATGCGGGTGAGCTGCTTGTTCTTGCTATCGCCGCGCCAGTAGGCGCCGGCGACGGAGAGGAGCTTGAAGTGCTTCAAATAGGAGGTGTTGGGGACGTGGGGGCCGCGGCAAAGGTCGACAAAGTCGCCCTGCTCGTACATCGAGATGGTGCCTTCGAGTTCGGAGATGCGCTCGACCTTGTAGGGATTGTCCTTGAACACCTCGAGGGCTTCCTCGCGGGAAATCTCCTTGCGGCGGTAGGGGATGGCTTGCTTGGACAGGCGCTTCATCTCGGCCTCGATGGCGGCGAAGTCCTTGTCGGTGATGACGCGCTCGCCGAGGTCGACGTCGTAATAGAAGCCTTCCTCGATGGCGGGTCCAAAGCCGAAGAGCACGCCGGGATAGAGGTGCTTGAGGGCCTGGGCCATCAAGTGGGAGCAGGAATGGTTCATGATCTCGAAGCCATCCGCCTCCTCGCCGGTGAGGAAAACGACCTCCGCGCCCTCGTCGAGGGGACGGCCGAGGTCAAAGACCTCGTCGCCGATCTTGTAGGCGATGGCCTTGTTCTTGATTTCGGGTTCGAGGACCTTCAGCGCGGCAAAGCCGTTGCTGTCCTCGGGCAGTTCCACCCTGTTGCCCTTGTAGATGACGTTCATGGGTCTTCCTCCTAAATAAATAAAAGCGCCCTTGGATAAGGACGCCGAATCGACGCGGTACCACCTTATTTCGCACCTCAAAGGAGATGCGCTCTCTGGGATTCCCTTAACGCAGGAACGGACGCCTGGGTTGTTTCCCCAGGAGCTCGGGAGTGGTAGGGGATGGCCTATAGGCGTCCCCCGTGGTTCCGTCAACGCGAGACTATATTAACGCTTTGCGCGATAAATGGAAGGGATAAGCTCGAACCTTTTATATGGCGGGGGTTTCCGCGGCTTTTTCCCGATGCAGCGCGACCAGGTGCAGGATGCCGCCGACGAGCAGGAGGACGATTCCGGAAAGGGCGCCGGAGACGATGAAGAGGACGCCGGCGGAACGGTTATCCGGATCGTTGAGGACCTTGGTCTTCCCGATGGCTCCGAGGATGGTCGCGGCGAGGCAGGTGACGAAGAAGGAGAAACCGAAGGCCGAGAGGAAAAGGAAGATGGAATAATCCCGGCTTCCCGTCCCGACGGAAACCGCCAAAACGAGATAGATAATGCCGATGGCGATCGCGCCGGCGCAGTGGACGACGCTGAGGATGTGCCCGATGGTGAAGAGGATGCTCGCGGCGCGTTTCATGGTTTTTCCGTCGAAATTATAGCGTCTTCGCCAAAATCGGCCTTCTTTTTCCTCCGTTTTGGGAAAATCGAGTCGAAAACGGACCGAAAATCGTCTCATTTCGGTTTTCTTTGCGCGCGGAACGGGCCATAATAGTAAAAATCGCAAATTGCGAAGGAGTAAAAATAGATGGCAAAGATCATCAAAGTCCATGGCCGCGAAGTCCTCGACAGCCGTGGCAACCCCACCGTTGAAGTCGAAGTTACCCTCGACGACGGCACCAAGGCGAGGGCAATCGTCCCTTCCGGCGCCTCCACCGGTGAGCGCGAAGCCCTTGAGCTCAGGGACGGCGACAAGTCCCGCTACCTCGGCAAAGGCGTTTTGACCGCCGTTGCCAACGTCAACGAGAAGATCGCCCCCGTGGTCGAAGGCATGGAAGTCACCGACCAGACCGGCATCGACCGCGCCATGCTTGCCCTCGACGGCACCCCCTTCAAGTCCAACCTCGGCGCCAACGCCCTCCTCGGCGTCTCCCTCGCCGTCGCCCGGGCCGCCGCGCAGTCCCTCAACATGCCGCTTTACCGTTACATCGGCGGCACCAATGGCAAGGTTATCCCGACCCCGTGCATGAACGTCATCAACGGCGGCGCCCACGCGCAGTCCTCCGTCGACTTCCAGGAATTCTTCATCATCCCCGCCGGCTTCCCCTGCTTCCGTGAAGCCCTCCGTGCCGGCACCGAGATCTTCCACGCCCTCCAGAAGGTCGTCAAAGCCCACGGCTACGAGACCGGCGTCGGCGACGAAGGCGGTTTCGCTCCTTCCTGCAAGAAGGGCAACATGGAGCCCTTGGCCCTCATCGCCGAAGCGGTCGAAAAGGCCGGCTATGTCCTCGGCGAGCAGATCTTCCTCGGCATGGACGTCGCCTCCTCCGAATTCTATGAAGGCAACGGCGTCTACAACCTCGTCAAGTCCAAAGAGGGCAAGAAGACCACCGACCAGATGATTCGCTACCTCGAGAGGATGGTCGAGAAGTACCCGTCCATCATCACCATCGAAGACGGCCTCGCCGAAAGCGACTGGGAAGGTTGGGCCAAGCTCACCAAGAAGCTCGGCAGCCGCGTCCAGCTCGTCGGCGACGACCTCTTCGTCACCAACCCCGCGATCCTCCGCGAGGGCATCATCAAGGGCATCGGCAACTCGATCCTCATCAAGGTCAACCAGATCGGCACCTTGACCGAGACCCTCGACGCCATCCGCCTCGCCCAGAGCAACGGCTACACCTGCATGGTCTCCCACCGTTCCGGCGAAACCGAGGACGCGACCATCGCCGACCTCGCCGTCGCCGTCAACGCCGGCCAGATCAAGACCGGTTCCGCGAGCCGCACCGACCGCATGGCGAAGTACAACCAGCTCCTCCGCATCGAGGAAGAGCTCGGCCAGGATGCCGAATACCTCGGCCTCAGGGCCTTCGCCAACCGCAAGTTCTAATCCGCTTTCGGCCATCCAAAGCCACGGGAGTCAAAATTCCGTGGCTTTCTTTATGCGCGCCCGACTAAAATAGGCTTTGGTTATGAGAAAGGTCGAACGTTTCATCGTCTATCCGCTTCTTGCCGCGGGTATCCTCGTCCTCGCGTTTTTCGACCTTTCGATCTCCAAGGCGCTTTATTCGGATAACGTCTTCGGTCGCCTGGTCGAAGGGCTCGGCGAATTGCCCTTTTTCCTCGTCGGTGCCTTCGGGGCGTGCCTGCTCGCCTTCAACAACCCGTTGACCCATAAGAAGGTGAAACTCGGTTTCCTCATTGGCGGGCTCGTGGTTGCCGCGGGACTCGCCGGTTATGGCGGCTATTACTGCATGAAGCAGTTGAGCCGTGCCTTCGCCCTCAACGCCGGTACGGTCCTGAAGCTCGCCATCATCGCGGGCATCGCCGCGGTGATCCTCGTTCCCGCGATCCTGCTCGCCCGCAAGTTCGGCAAGCGGGATGCCGCGTTCTCCTTCTCCTATGGTTTGACGATCCTCATCATCCTCGGCGTGGCTTTCTTAATCGCCTTTGCCCTGAAATACATTTGGCTCCGCCCGCGCTATCGCACGCTCGTGGCCCTCACGAATGCGGGCGCGCTCGAAAACGTCGAAGCGGGTTGGCTCGCCTTCTACGAACCGCAGCTGCTGGGTTCCTTTAGCAAGAAATACGCCGTCGGCGGCGAACTCGGCTTCACGCAGGAGCAGATCGACCAGGTGCTTTCCGCCCTCCATGTCTCGAAATGGTCCGCGGACGAATTCGTGGCGTTCCCGAGCGGTCACGTCACCACCGCGGCATCCCTATTGGTCCTTTGCTTCTTCCCGCGCTTGCTTGGGCGCGACGAAAAGGAAAAGAACCTCGACCTCTATATCCGCCTCGGCGTGTACGCGTTCACGGTCCTCCTTTGCATCGGTCGACTCTTCGCGGGGGCCCACTCCGCCATGGACGTGCTCTTCGCCGCCTTGATCGGCATCGTCGTCTACGACCTCGGACAGGCGCATGTCTTCAAACGTTACCTGCTCGGAAGGATCTTCGCTCCTGTCGAGGAATAATCTCCAATAGAAGAAAAATCCACGGGTTCTGCCGTGGATTTCTTGCTTTTTGCAGGGTTATTTGCAGCTTTGGAAGCCGAATACCGCCGCGCCGAGAAGCCCGGCGTATTGGTCGCAGCCGCATTCTTCCAGGCGGGAAGCGGGGCAAGCGCGGCGCAGGTCCTCGAAGAAGATGTCCTTGCTCTTCATGACGCCGCCGGTGATGGTGAACACCTCGGGCGAGAAGTTGTCCTGGTTCATCTCGATCCATTCGGCGAGCATCTTGATCCAGTCCTTGTATACGCGCATCGCGAGCGGGTGCTTGTTCTTCACCAGTTCGAAGAAGTCGCGCGCGGATTCGATGTTGAGCCCGTTCATGTCGCAGAGGCGACGGATGCCCGTGCCCGAAGCCATGTGTTCGAATTCGTGGATTTCGTTGTGGTAGGCGGTCATGGTGTGGCCGATTTCGTAGGAGGAGTTGACGAGCGCCCCGTCGATGCAAAGCGCGCCGCCGACGCCGGTGGAGATGGTGACGAAGTAGAGCGACTTGCAGTCCTTGTAGGGGCCGACGTTGGCTTCGGCAAGCGCGGCGACTTCGGCGTCGTTGCGCACGAAGACGGGCAGGTTGAATTCCTTGCTCAGGTATTCGCTGAGCGGGATGTTGGAAATGTGGACGTTGGGCAACGCGTAGATATAGCCGTCATGGCGCACGCGTCCGGGCACGCCGATGGAGATGGCCTTGACGCCCGTGAAGTCCTTGATGGCTTCGCGGATGACGGCCGAAACCGAGGCGAGGAAGAGGTCGAGGTTGCCGACGACGGTCGGCTTGATGAGGATCTCCTCGATCTCGTATTTCTCGTTGACGAGGGCGCAGCGGGTGTTGGTGCCGCCGATGTCCAAAGCGATGATCTTTGCCATTAGTCGACCTCCTCGATGTCGTTGACGGTGATAATGCGCATGAAGTTGGTGTTGCCCGCGCCGGTCGGGGTGCCGCCGGCGAGGACGATGTGCTCGCCCGGGGCGATGCCGAGTTCGCGGGCGATCTTCAGCGCGAGCACTTCCATCTCCTCGATGAAGTCGGGCATGGAGGTCTTCAGCAGGACGCTGTAGACGCCCCACATCCAGGCGCCCTGAAGGGCGACCTTGCGGGAGGAGGTGATGGAGATGATCGGGCAGCAGGGGCGCGCCTTGGAGATGCGCCAGGAGGAATTGCCGCGCTCGGTGAAGTTCACGATGAGCTTCGCGCCGATGAGCAACGCGGTATTGGCCACGGCGTTGGAGATGGCGTCGTTGTTGGTGCGGTCGCTGGTCTCGTAGGCCTGGACCGCGAGACGTTCGTAATTGAGGTGGTTGTTTTCCTCGGTGCGGGCGATGGCGGCCTGCATCTGCACGGCCTTGACCGGGTAGAGGCCCGAGGCGCTTTCGGCCGAGAGCATGACGCAGTCGCTGCCCTCGTCGACCGCGGTGGCGACGTCGGTGACTTCGGCGCGGGTCGGGCGCGGATGGGTGACCATCGAATCGAGCATTTGGGTGGCGGTGATGACCGGCTTGCCCTTGTTGCGGCACACGGTGATGATGTGGCGCTGGACGTCGGGCACGGTCTCGGGCGGGATCTCGACGCCGAGGTCGCCGCGGGCGACCATGACGCCGTCGGCCACGTCGATGACCGCGTCGATCTTGGCCACGCATTCGGGGTTCTCGACCTTGACGAAGATGGGGATGTCGGGCTTGCCGTATTTGGCGAGGACCGCCTTCATTTCGAGCACGTCTTCCGGACGGCGGACGAAGGAGGCAAAGATGCAGTCGACGTCGTTTTCGCAGCCGAAGCGCAGGTCGTCTTCGTCCTTCGGGGAAATGAAGGGCATGGAGAGGTGCGAATCGGGGCAATTGACGCCCTTTTGGTTCTTGAGGATATGGTGGTTCTTGGCCTGAACGACGAGTTCGCGTTTCGCGTCGTCCTTCTCGATGACCTCGAAGTCGAGGTTGCCGTCGTCGATGAGGATGTGGTCGCCCACCTTGACGTCGTCATAGAGGCCGGGATAGGTGACGGAGAAGCGTTCCATGTTGCCCTTGCACTCGGTCATGGTGATGCGCATCACGTGGCCGTCGGGGATGTCGAGGGCATCGCCCTCCATGTAACCCGTGCGGATTTCGGGACCCTTGGTGTCGAGGGCGACGGGGATGTAGATGCCCTCTTCCTCGAAGGAGCGGGCGAGGTCGATCTTCTGTTGCTGCTGCGGATGCGTGCCGTGGGAGAAGTTGATGCGCATGACGTTCATGCCGGCATCGTAGAGGGCGCGCACCATCTCCTTGGTGTCGGAGGCGGGGCCGATCGTGCAGATGATTTTGGTTTTCTTGGAAATGTTGAGACGCATGGTGGACTCCTTGTCTTAAAAGAAAGCCTCCTAGAAAACAGGAGGCGTGCCGATTACTTCAAAATGTCGATGAGGCGCAGCATCGAAGCGTGCTTGTCGCGGGGGAGCTGAAGCGCTTCGTAGATGTCGTAGGCCACGATCTTGTTGTTGACCATGCCGACGCAAATGCCGCCCCTGCCGTCGAGCAGGCAGTCGACCGCATAGGCACCCATGCGGGCCGCGAGGACACGATCGAACGCGCTAGGGGAGCCGCCGCGCTGGACGCGGCCGAGGACCTCGGCCTTGGTTTCGAAACCGGTTTGTTCCTGGATGCGCTGGGCGAAGGCGTGGATGTCGGGGTAGATCTTTTCGGAGATGATGACGACCGCGCGCTTCTTGTCGGAGTCGTGGAGTACCTTGAGGGAGGCGATGATCTCTTCTTCGGGAATCGGGTGGTCCGGGGTGATGATCATCTCGGCACCTTCGGCGAGGCCGGTGTAGAGGGCCAGGTCGCCGCAGTGGTTGCCCATGACCTCGATGATGGCGCAGCGCTGGTGCGACTCGGTGGTGTCGCGGATCTTGTCGATGCACTCGACGATCGTGTTCTGGCAGGTATCGAAGCCGATGGTGTAGTCGGTCGAGGCGATGTCGTTGTCGATCGTGCCGGGGAGGCCGACGCAGTTGATGCCCATCTCGGTGAGTTTCTTCGCGCCCATGTAGGAGCCGTCGCCGCCGATGACGACGAGGGCCTCGATGCCGAGGCGGCGGAGGTTGTCGACCGCGATCTGGCGGACCGCTTCGTCCTTGAATTCGCGAAGGCGCGCCGTCTGCAGGATCGTGCCGCCGCGGTTGACGATGTCGGAAACCGAGGAGCGGTCCATCTGGAAGATGTTGCCTTCGACGAGGCCTTTGTAGCCATTGACGACGCCGTAAACCTCGAGCCCGTACTTAAGGCCCGCGCGGACGACGGCGCGAATGGCGCAGTTCATGCCCGGGGCATCGCCGCCGGAGGTGAGTACACCGATTTTGTGGATCATAGGAGATTCCTTTCGAAACTTAGGCACATTATAGCGCACGGCCCGCCCCATGCGCACAACAAAATCGAGGGCACGGCCGAGCGTGGGTAGGTGTAAAAAGGAATCAGAATCGGTAGAGGATGCCGGGATTGAAGGCATCGGGGGCCTGGAGGCGCTTGATTCGCAGGTTCGGGATGTTGGCTTCCGGGCCCTCGGATAGGTAGATGCCCTTGGGGGCGGCGGGAACGAAACCGGTCTCGCGT
>Ga0310690_10012388_pt1 | contig 10475 bp, 6 predicted proteins | sample AusTroGonzalo_MG_2_FD_207661 | JGI IMG/M metagenome (GOLD analysis project Ga0310690, IMG submission 207661) | Bovine rumen microbial communities from tropical cattle in Woodstock, Queensland, Australia - Gonzalo_04 (v2) (version 2) | ecosystem: Host-associated > Mammals > Digestive system >...
CGGCTCGTAGTACGACGGATAGATGCAGAGGTCGTTGCCCAGCACCGTATCGTAGTAGGTCATGTTGATGATGCCGTCGTTGCCCGTCAGGTAGCAAGGCAGGAACACCAGCTTCACTCCGTCTTCCTCACGATTGTGCATGTCGTAGAACTTCATCATGTTCAGCACATTGTCGTGACCCATGTTGTGCAGCCAATGGGTGACCTGGGGCACCTCCAGCGGTGTATCGTAGGGCAGGCCGCTGTCGATACGTTCCTTCAAATCCTGTCGCGGCTCGCCAACCCATCCAGGCACGTCGATGAAAGCCAGCACAGTCTTCTTCAAGTCGCGGTCGCGCAGCAGGCGGTTCATCGCCTCCACAAAGACATCAATACCCTTGTTGCGGAACTCATAGCGACCTGATGTTGAAACAATTATCGTATTGTCGTCCAAGTTTTCCCCTAACAGTGCATTGGCCACCTGCAGCATCTTCCTGCGAGCCAGTTTGCGCTTGCGGGTGAAGGCCTGGGCCTTGGGCACGAAGCTGTCGTCGAAGCCGTTGGGCAGCACCACGTCGACTTTCTTGTCGAGCAGCTCCACACACTCGTTGGCGGTGATGTCGCTCACGGTGGTGAAGCAGTCCACGTGGTGGGCCGTCTGCTTCTCGATGGAGTGCTTCGACTGCATGTTCAGCTCGTCGGCCATCTGGTCGCCGTTGTAGGCGAAGAGGTAGTCGTAGAGCGGCTTCTGGTTGCCGGCTATCGAGCGGCCGATGCTCGTGGCGTGCGTAGTGAAGATGGTGGCAATCTCAGGCACCTTGCTGTTGATGTAGAGGGCGCCGAGGCCGCACATCCACTCGTTGGCGTGGTAGACAGCATGAAAACCTCTCATTTTCTCATTTTCTCCATTTCTCATTTTCAAGAAAGAGAAAAGGCTCTCCACCACCAGTCCTGCGGCATACGAGAACATCGAAGCTTCGTCATAGTCGCCATAGGCGTGCAGCGAGTCAACGCCGTAGTTCTCCCACAGCCAGCCGTAGATCTCATTCTTCTGCTCGAAATAGGGAGTGAAGTCCACCAGGATGGCAATAGGCTCGCCCGGCACCGTCCAGCGCCCTACCCTCACCTTCAGTCCTGGCAATCCGTGCTCACGGTTGCCTTCCTTGGCTTCCCATTGCCATTCAGCCAGCAGGGCTTTGTCTTCACAGAAATAGGGACTTTCGTTTTCTTTCCAGAAATCAGGGCCGATAAAGATGATGCGGTCAGGAAAAGCCTCCTGCAGCGTCTTGGCCCTCGAAGAAAGAACGGTATAGATGCCACCTACCTTATTACAAACTTCCCAGCTTGATTCGAAGATATAATCCGGAGTCAATAGTTCGTTACTCATACAAAATGTTTATAAACGGGTGCAAAGATAATTAAAAAAATGCCAAAATTAACAACATCCCAGAATATTTTTTCCTTTTTTAGTCATTTATTGATTTACCACATTTATTTTTTTGACATGTAAATCACAACAGGACACCTCGTTAAGCTACACCAACCACCCATTTCTCGGGAGGAAAGTAACGATTTTTAGTTAAACAATCTTAAAACTCTACGCCTATATAGAATGTAAGAAGGGTATGAGAAAAAAAATGAGTACCTTTGCACCCTCTTTTTGCCCCATAGCCGTGGGGAGGAGGTCTTTACAGACGCAGGCCTCCGCAATGTATAACCTTTAAAATCATAGGTCTGATGGCGTCTGTGCAGGCCTTTTTGCCCCGAGAGGGGCACAGAAAAATGTCAGAATTAACAAAGAACGTTCAGCCGCTCCAGGACTTCAACTGGGACGAGTTTGAAAACGGCACCGTGGCCAACGTCAGCAAGGAAGAACTTGACAAGGCCTACGATGAGACCCTGAACAAGGTGGCCGACCATCAGGTTGTTGAGGGTAAGGTCATCAGCGTCGACAAGAAAGAAGTCGTCGTGAACATTGGCTACAAGAGCGACGGTATCATCCCCGCTACCGAGTTCCGCTACAACCCCGACCTCAAGGAGGGCGACGTCGTGGAAGTCTACGTGGAGAGCGCCGAGGACAAGAAGGGTCAGCTGCTGCTTTCGCACAAGAAGGCTCGCCTGTCAAAGGCTTGGGACCGCGTCAACGAGGCACTCGACAACGAGGAAATCGTACAGGGCTTCATCAAGTGCCGCACGAAGGGTGGCATGATTGTCGACGTATTCGGCATCGAGGCCTTCCTGCCCGGCTCGCAGATTGACGTTCACCCCATACGCGACTACGACCAGTTCGTGGGCAAGACGATGGAGTTCAAGATTGTGAAGATCAACCAGGAGTTCCGCAACGTCGTCGTTTCGCACAAGGCACTCATCGAGCAGGAGCTCGAGGCTCAGAAGCAGGAGATCATCTCCAAGCTCGAGAAGGGTCAGATTCTGGAAGGCACCGTCAAGAACATCACGAGCTACGGCGTATTCGTCGACCTCGGCGGTGTGGACGGACTGGTGCACATCACCGACCTCAGCTGGGGCCGCGTCGACGATCCGAAGAAGGTTGTCGAGCTCGACCAGAAGATCAATGTCGTTATCCTCGACTTCGACGAGGAGAAGAAGCGCATCGCCCTCGGCCTGAAGCAGCTCACCCCGCATCCTTGGGACGCTCTCGATGCCGACCTCAAGGTGGGCGACCACATCAAGGGCAAGGTTGTCGTTATCGCCGACTACGGCGCATTTGTCGAGGTGCAGCCCGGCGTTGAGGGTCTCATCCACGTCAGCGAGATGTCGTGGAGCCAGCACCTGCGCAGTGCTCAGGAGTTCCTGAAGGTAGGCGACGAGGTGGAGGCTGTCATCCTCACCCTCGACCGCGACGAGCGCAAGATGTCGCTCGGCATCAAGCAGCTGAAGGAAGATCCCTGGGAGGCTATCGACGTGAAGTATCCCGTTGGCTCGAAGCACAACGCTAAGGTGCGAAACTTCACCAACTTCGGCGTGTTCGTCGAGCTGGAGGAGGGTGTCGACGGCCTGATCCACATCAGCGACCTCAGCTGGACCAAGAAGGTCAAGCACCCCTCAGAGTTCACGAAAGTGGGCGAGCCCATCGACGTCGTGGTGCTCGACATCGACAAGGAGAACCGTCGTCTCAGCCTTGGCCACAAGCAGCTAGAGGACAATCCTTGGGATGCCTTCGAGGCTAAGTACAGCGTTGGCAGCGTGCACGAGGGCAAGATCACCGAGATGCTCGAGAAGGGCGCCGTCGTGGCACTCGAGGAGAACGTCGAGGGCTTCGCTACTCCCAAGCATCTGGTGAAGGAAGACGGCTCGCAGGCTGTTGCCGGTGAGACCCTGCCCTTCAAGGTTATCGAGTTCAACAAGGACAGCAAGCGTATCATCCTCTCCCACAGCCGCACCTTCGAAGACGAGAAGCGCAAGGAAGAGCGCGCCCGCAAGACTGCCGCTCCTCGCGCCGCCAAGAAGGACGAGGCTCCGAAGATCGAGAACGTTGCAGCATCCACTTCACTGGGCGACCTCGACGTGCTGGCTCAGCTGAAGGCTCAGATGGAGAAGGGCAAGTAATCATTGCATCATCCATAACACCAAGTGAGGGCGTACCTATTTGGCACGCCCTCCTTTTTCTTTCCCCTCCCTTCAAGGGGAGGGGCAGGGGTGGGGTTTGAAACTTATCATTCCTTCAACAGCTCCCAGCTAGGAGCACTCGACCGTACGGAGACCGAATCCGTGACACATAAAGCTGACGTCCATAATTCTTATCTTTTATAGTTTGGTCACTACAAAGACAATGGATGATCAACTTTCTCATTCATTTATACAAAGATTAAGGTGATAAAGCGTGGGCTTTGGCTTCACAGACTACCGTTATTTCGAGCTTTACCTGCTGGCCCTGCACGATGCTGGTATCACATCATTCCTGTGAAACACTTAAATTATCGAGGCTCTAAAAATCTTATTATTCAACCCTCGTATAATGTCTTGTCGTCGATGCCGGCCTCGGCCATAGCCTCGCGGCGCTCACGGCAGGTGCCACAGCGTCCGCAGTGGCGATTGCCGCCACGATAGCACGACCACGTTTCGCTATAGTCGATGCCCAGCTCCTTGCCACGTATGGCTATCTGGCCTTTCGTCAGGTTGCAGTAAGGCGAGAGAAGGCCCACGCCGACATAGGTGCCAGCATGTGCCGCAGCGTTGAAGGCCTCGACGAACTCAGGCCGACAGTCGGGATAGATGGTGTGGTCGCCGCCGTGGTTGGCCATCATCACGAACTTCAGGTTGCGACTCTCGGCCAGGCCTACAGCCACGCTGAGCATGATGCCGTTGCGGAAGGGCACGACGGTGGACTTCATGTTCTCATCGGCATAGTTGCCATCGGGAATGGCATCGTCGCCGCTGAGCAGCGAGCTGTTATAGTACTGTCCCATGAAGCTGAGGGGAATGACAAGATGCTCGATGCCCAGCCGCTGACAATGCAAGGCGGCAAAGGGCAACTCGCGTTTGTTGTGGTTAGAGCCGTAGTCGAACGATACGGCCAGGGCGATGCGCTCCTGATAGTCGTATAGCAGCGTCACGGAGTCCATTCCGCCGCTAAGAATCAATACACAGTCTTTCATGATTTTTGAATTACGATAACGAAAACAAAGACGAAAACCGGCGTGCCTATTGCATCTTCAGCAGCGAGCTGTCGCCATAGCTGAGGAAACGGTAGCCGTGGTCTAGGGCGTGACGATAGATGTCGCGCCACTGGCCTTTCGTGAAGGCGCTGACAAGGAGCAGCAGTGTGGACTGCGGCTGATGGAAGTTGGTGACCAGGTATTTGACGATGTGGAAGTCGTAGCCCGGCGCAATGATGATCTGCGTGGAGGCATGAAAGGCTTCAAGGCCGTTGCGATCCATCCAGGAGAGGAGGGCAGTAAGTGAAGAACGAACTTTTAATTCTTCATTCTTCATTTTTAATTCTTCATTCTCATACGGCTCCCACTGCTCTACGTGCAACTGCTCCTCGGTGAGGTCGGGATTGGCCAATACCTTCAGGCCCATATAGTAGAGGCTTTCCAAGGTGCGCACGCTGGTAGTGCCCACAGCAATAGCCTGACAATCGTGCTGCAACAGCTTCACTATTGTCTGACGGCGCACGCAGACGTGCTCGCTGTGCATGACGTGGCCGCCCATCGTGTCGCTCTTGACGGGCTTGAACGTGCCGGCACCCACATGCAGCGTCAGCTCCTCACGGTCGATGCCATGAGCGTCGAGGGCAGCCAGCACCTCAGGTGTGAAGTGAAGGCCTGCCGTAGGAGCCGCCACGCTGCCCTTGATTTTTGAGTAGACAGTCTGATAGGTGGTGAGATCGCTCTGCTGCGTCTCGCGGTTGAGATAAGGCGGGATGGGCAGCTGTCCGGCAGCCTCTAAGAGTTCGGCAAAAGTGATTGTTGAGGGGTGGGTGTCTGTTGTGGAGCAGCTATCCCATTCGAAGGTGACGATATGGCTGGTGCCTACCATCGCGCCGCGTGTGGCCCTAACGGTTATTGGATCATGGTTGACGTTGACAGTCAGCGTCAGCGTGCCTTCCTTCCATTTCTTCAGGTTGCCCACGAGGCAGAGCCACTGGCAGCTTCCGCGGGTAAGGAACATCTGCTCGTATTCGGCAGGAGCGTAGGGCTCAAGGAGGAACACCTCGATGTGGGCTCCCGTGTCCTTGTGGAAATGCAGGCGTGCACGGATGACCTTGGTATTGTTGAACACCATCAGGGCACCCTTGGGCAGGTATTGCGGAAGGTTGAAGAAATGGTCGTCGGTGATCTGACCTTTGTCATAGACCAGCAACTGCGAGTGGTCGCGCGGCGTGACGGGAAACTTTGCTATCCGCTCGTCGGGCAGCTCATAGTTGTAGTCGCTAATACTGATATTTTTTGTATCCACTATCTTTTCGTTTTTGGTTTCGTTTTCGTAACGAAGTTTTCGTGCTCATCAAACAGCAAAACAAGCTTTGACAAGAGCATAGACAAGGGTGATGACCAGCACACAGACAGGTATGTCGGCATGACTGCACTGGAAGCCCGTCTTGGTGTACTGTGTAGAGACATAGTTGGCCGGAGCCAATGCCTGCTTCTCAATTTTATTATAGAGTATCCACACTCCCGTTCCCACAACGGCACCCCACAGCAGTCCCACGATGATGTCGCCAGGATAGTGCACACCGAGATACATTCGCGTCCAGCAGTTGACAAGCGACCAGATGACAAGGGCGGCACTAAGCAGGCGGCTCCTGACAAGCCAGAAGAAGAAAACGGCCAGGCTGAAGGTGTTGGAGGCATGGGCAGAGAAGAAGCCAAAGCGTCCGCCGCGATAGCCATTGACGATGTCGACATGGATGCCAATATCGGGGTCGCGAGCCGGTCGCCAGCGTTCCACGAGGGGCTTGACAATCATATCGTCGAGACTGCCGGCAAAGAAGACGCACAGGAGTGCACATCCCACGATGAGGAAGATTTTCTTCATGCTGTCGCTATTCTTGACAACCATATAGAGCAACGCCACATAGAGGGGAATCCATGTGGTGGCGGCGGTCAACGTCTTTACCAGCGAGTCGAAGAACACCGAGTCGCTGCCGTTGAGGGCCAGGAGCCATTGCTTGTCAAGTTCTATCCAGTCCATTTAAATCTTTTCAATTTCATCAGCCTTTACCCAGCCCTCGCGTCCGTCGGGCAGGATGATCTGCTTCCATTCTTTCATCGTGTCATCGGTAATGGTCACCTTCGTGCCGGCATGAATGGTGAACTCGTCAGAGCCACTGGCCGCAGGAGTGCTCTTCACAGGCAGCTTCGGCACCATCACGATGGCTTCATCGTGGCGTTGCAAGGCACGCTGCTGTTGCCAGGCGAAGAGATTCGACAGCAGGAAGAGCACCAAGAGCACGGCGCCAACGGTGAACGACACACGGCGAAGCCGCTCGCTGAAGGCAAAGAACCATACCAGCATCAGCACCAAGGCAATGCCCAGTGAAGCCAAGCCGATGATGGCCCACACATCGACGCTGAAGACCTGCACCAGGGAGCGATACCACGTGACGAAGAACATCTCGCGCTCAGGAGCAATCTTGTCAATCGTCTTGGAGTTGGCCAGCTGCAGGTTGAAACGGGCATCATCGTCGGAAGGCTGCATACGCAGGGCTCGTTCCCACGACAGGATGGCTGCCGAGAGACTGTCGACACGATAATAGGCATTGCCCAAATTATAGTAGATGTCGGCGCTGGGGCCCTTCTCGCTCAACAACTGCTCATAGAGCAGGATTGCCTCTTCGTATTGTTCCTCGCTGTAGGCTTCATCGGCTCGCACCTTCGACAAGGTCTCAGCATCAGCCGACGCGAAGAACAGGCTCAATGCTAGCGGCAGGAAGATGACGGCCAGCGGCTTCGCCTTCTTCTTGTTGGGCTTGACACTCTCAATCTGCTCGATGGCAGTAATGGATTTATCGTAGACACGGTTCATGTTTCCCTGAGGATCGCCCGGGGCATAGCGCACAAACTCACACTCGTCGATAGCGGCGATGAAGCTTTCGGTCACCTCCTGCCCTACCCCACGCTCAGCCAGCCGCTGGCTGATGTTCTCACGTGAGAGCTCGCTGACGGGGATGTTGAGCTTGTCGCCCACATAGCCCCAAAGGGCACGCAGCGTCTCGTCGTAGAAGTCGGCAGCCTTGCCTGCACGCATCAGCTTGGAGGCCTTGCGCAGCTTGCTCACAGCCACCTTGTTGGCACGCTTTCGACGCGACTGCACAGCATCTGCCTGGCTATTCATCCTCATGCGCAACATGACGAAGATGATAACAAACAGCAGGAAGAACGCCGCCATCAGGATGAAATAGAGGGTGGTGGCGAAGAAGGAGCCTGCCTTTGCGGTGTTCTCCTTGCCCGTCCTGATGGCGTGGATGTCGCCCTTTCCGTCATCCTCCTGTCCGGAGAAATCCTGTATGGAGCCTGTGGTGCCGTCGCCCTTGAGCACCTCGAGCGGGAAGGTATCAGTCTGTATGGTGCGATAGTCGTGGGCATTGGTATCATAATATGTGAGTGAGGCAACAGGGATGACATAGCTGCCTTTCTTCTGCGGCACTGCGATGTACTCGAAAGTGAGGCTACCGTCAAGGCCGTCGGGCGTCAGCGTGAAGTCTTCGCTCTGCTTGGGGTCGTAGGCATCGAAGCCCTGCGGGAATGTGATGTCAGGCTGGCGCAGCATCTTCAGGTTGCCGTGTCCGCTGATGGTGATGGTCAGCGTGACTGGCGTGTTCTCCTTCACCTCGGAAGGCTCCAGCTTGCCCTTGATGGAGAAATGCCCCACCCCGCCGCTGTAATTGGCCGGACGCTGCGGCAGGTCGTCAACGGTGATGTCAAGCGCCTGTGTGGTGAGCTGACGCGGAATCTCACGCGTCATATTCATGAAGGGGTCGAAGGGATCGCGGATGACCTCCGTGAGATAGCCCTGCACGGTGATGCTGGGGATATGGAGGGTGCCCGTTTTCTGTGGATAGACCACATACTGCTTCCAGTCGATGGTCTTCATCATGCGTCCTCCGATGTTCTCTGCACGAAGACTCTTGCGCTGCGTCTCGTTATATGGCAGCATGTAGACATCCTGCAGGTCGAGCTTCAGGTCGTCGACTGAGGGAACGGACAGGTCAGGATGCCAGCATACCTTATAGGTAAGGAGGAACGGCTCGCCATAGGTAACACGACGCTTGGAGGCGGTGACAAGGATGAAGAAATTGTTGGAAGAGGCACTTGGAGCCTCTACACGCTCCTCGGCAGCAATGACGTTGACGGTGACAGCGTTCGACTTCACCTGCCGTCCGCTGATGGTTGCCGATGCCGGCGGGATGGTGAAGGTGCCCGTCTTGGTGGATGACAGCACATAGGTCATCGTCAGCTCCTCAGAGGAAGTGCTGTGGCCATTGATGGTTGAGGAGCTGATGTTGACCGACTGCGAGGGACCGAAGAGCACTTGAAAGGCATCAGGCACCGATGACTGCGAGAAATTGCGCACATCAAGGGTATTGATATGATAGCGCAGGTGGAAGTTCTCCCCCACATGCACCACGGGCTCCGCCTCGCCCTCAATGGTATAGTTCTGTGCAGCTGCGCTGCTAAATGACAAATGACAAATGACAAATGATAGACATATCATTATCATCCATCTGTTTTTCATCATTATGAGTAAAAACTTACGCATAATCACCAGTTCTTTTGGTTGGAATGCCGTTGTCCGTTCTGCGTATGCTGGTCTACGTTCTCCTTGGTTCGTTTTTCGTTTTGTTCTGCAATATTCAACAGCTGGTCAAGCATCTCCTGCTTTGACTGGTCTTGCTGCTGTTGCTGCTGTTGTTGTTGCTGTGGAGGCGGCTGCTGCAGGGAGTCAGGCTGCTGTTGCTGCTGATTGTCCTGCTTTTGGTCGTCCTTATTATCCTGCTGCTGGTTGTTGTTGTCATTACCTCCTCCCTTGGGCAACTGTCGCTGACAGAGCACCAGGTTATAGCGTGTCTCGTCGTCATGAGGATTGTTGCGCAGGGCCTGTTTATAGGCCTCGATAGCCTGCTGCAGGGCTTGTGTCTTCTCCTGCTCGCTGCTCTGATTGGCTTTCGACTGATACATCACACCCAGATTGTGATAGGCCATCGCGCGACGTAAGGCATTAGGCTCGTTGAGAGGATCGCCGGCACGCAGGAAAGCCTTCGGCATATCAACGTCGCGTGCCGAGTCGGGCTTCATGATCTTCCACTCAGCCTCGAACATTGAAGTGCCGAGATTGTAGTTGACGGTGGGGTTCATGCTGTCTATCTCGTAGGCTTTCTTATATTGTCCCATCGCATTGCCGCGTTCACCGGCGTGCATCATGCGATTGCCGCGCTTCACATAGCGGCGCATGTCTTTCACGCTCTGTGCTGAAGCCAGGCTAAATGCACAGAGGGCCATGATGCATAACAGGAAATATCTAAGTCTCATCTTTTGAACAGTTTTAGTTTCTTCAATGTAGGATTACGACGGTCAAGGATGCATATCTCAATGATGAGGAGCAGAAGCGCCAGCAGACCGACAGCCTGGAACTGCTCGTCGAAATCACTATAGACGGTTGACTCGGCCTTCTCCAGTTTGTCGAGCGCATCCTGCAGCTGTTTCTGTGCTGTGGCGTTGTTCTCCACATGGATATAGGCACCACCGCCTGCCTGTGCTATCTCGCGACACATCTGCTCGTTCAAGGCTGACATCACCTGCTGACCTGTGTTGTCAATCATGTAGCCACCCTGACGCGGATCAGGATTGGGCACCAGCGTTCCCTTGGGCGAGCCGATGCCCAGCACATAGATATTACGGCCAGCCTCGCGGGCTTCCTTTGCCGCATCAACGGCCTCGCCCTCATGGTCCTCACCGTCGGTGATGAGGATGATGGCCTTGCCCACATGCTCACGCTGGGTGAAGCAGAAACTGGCGGTGCGGATGGCCTTTG
>Ga0310690_10012389_pt1 | contig 10475 bp, 7 predicted proteins | sample AusTroGonzalo_MG_2_FD_207661 | JGI IMG/M metagenome (GOLD analysis project Ga0310690, IMG submission 207661) | Bovine rumen microbial communities from tropical cattle in Woodstock, Queensland, Australia - Gonzalo_04 (v2) (version 2) | ecosystem: Host-associated > Mammals > Digestive system >...
TCGATGCCCAGCGCGGTGTGCATCGCGTCACCCTCAGCGGTCGCCAATCCCATAGGATATTCGTCAGAGATGGCCATACTGCCGCCATGTATAGCCACAGCTACTACGTGGCCAGCACCATAGCGGCTGCTAATTCGCTCCTGAAGTTCAGCGATAGTCGCCGTTGCATCTGGGCAGTTTACGCAGCGCTGCCCTGTGAAGTCCTCCACAAGCACATTCTTCGTCGCTGCCACCTCTTGCGGACCAAGCCAGCGCTCTTCCTCCGCCACATCGCCGCACGAGAAGAACAGGAAAGCAGCAAGAATTATGAAATAAGCTTGATTTTTCATTGTCTAGAATACATAGTTATACGACAACGACCATCCCTTACTTTCTGGCACGTAGCGGCAGACGCCACCAGCACAGTTATAACCCGCACGCGTGCGGCCGTAAGCAGCCATCACACGGTGCGAACCACCCGTCCACGTTATTCCAGCACGGGCATAGTGTTCCGCCCCTTGCGGATTGTACATATCCGATACCGACACCATCCACGCCGTTCGAAGTGACAACTCTGCCAACGCATACCACCAGTCACCTTCGTCCTGCTGTGTGTGCAGGAATTGTCCCTCGCAACGTAGCACAATGCTGCGGCCTAGGCTGAAACGACCTTCGGCCACAAAGATGTGGCTGTGTATCATGCCTCCCTCTCCTTCCACGATAGTCTTGTCGTAGAACTGGTTCATGTACATGAGGTTTATCTTCGACCCGCGACTGATGCGTTTGGAGAGCTGCACGTTGACATCCTGATAAAACAGCCGCTCACCAGGCCAGAAATCCGTCGGCTCACCTGCAGTTCCCATCCCTAATGCTGCGTCTTTACCGTCAGCCATTGTTTTCAGACTACGGATGTGCGAGGCATGCAGGGCAAGAGCCGTACCGTATCGCCCGCCAAGGAGCGATCCTTTCGGAAGGGTATAAGCGACCTCCGTCTGAAACGCCCATTCGCCAGGAGCGTATTGTGTGGCGTAGGGATAAAGAGCGGCCAAAGCATAGGTATGCTGCATGGTGAATGCAGGCAGATGATTGATAAACGAAGACAACCCCACCAAATTGCGGCGGCTTCGGAAGGCCATATCCTCGCTGCGCTTCACCTGAACCAGCGCACTCATTCCTGTCTTCGACCACGACGAACTGAGCAACAACGCATTGCCGTGGCGATACAAATAGCCGTTGTCTGCCGAGGGGTCGTGGCTCTTTAGTGCATACTCGGCGAGCAAGTTCCAGCCGCCATGTCGAAACTGGGCGCGCACATCTGCTGCCTGCACGTCCTCAGGGACATGCAACGTGTAAAGGTTCAGCTGTGGAAAACCTTCTGCATCCGTTTCTGTGCGAAGCAGGGTAGGCGCTCCATCAGCCGGCTCATGCTTATTCACACCTGAAAAGCCCAACGTCATCTGCGAATCATGTGTACTCATGCTACTTATCCATTGGTCGATGCTCAGGGTGATATCTCCGCCAATGACGGCACCTTTGTTATGTTGCCAATAACGACGCTGCGCTCCACCAAGCACTTTCAACGTCACGCCTGGCAGTGCCGACACCACCAACCGCCCTCCTCGCAAAGCATTATCGATACCTAACGGTCGACTCTCGTAGGTACGGAAAATAAGGCCTGAGCCGAACTGGTCATACACATCTCCGACGGTGAGTTCCACACTTTTCAAATGCCCTGTCAAGTGTAGATGCGGCAGTCCCCATCCTCGAAAATCCTTTTCAAATCCAGGGAGAGGGTATTGCAAATACTCCAGCCGGGTGCCTGCCTCGAAATACTGGCTACGCAACGTAAGGTCGGCATAGGTATTCGAGAGCAGGCGCGAATCATACGCTTCAGGATTCGAGGGCAACAGTACGTCGCTCTGCACGCTACCAGTCAGCCGCCCGTCCCATGCCTGCATGGAAAGAATAGCTCCCAACAGCGCTCCCACAATGAGAAAGCTACGACGTCCAACCCTCATACCGCAAAAACCTTTAGACTATCGACTATTAATCCGATTTACTTTTTCTTTGCCTTGCGGGCGGCAGGTTTCTTTTCCCTCGTGGCGCTCAGTTCCTTCACTTTCTCCAGCAGCTCTTCCTCTGCACCGTCTGTATAGCCCAGATGCTTATAGGCAATGTTACCTTTACCGTCAAGCACCATCACGTAGGGGATGGACTGGATGCCCAATGCACGTGTGAGCTGGCTGTTCGGGTCAAGTAGCACCTGCCATTTCCAGCCGTTTCGGTCGGCTAAGGGACGCACCTTGCTGGCGTTCTGCCCTTCATCGATAGCGATGGCCACGAGACGAACGTCCGTTTCCTCCTGCCACTCGTCCCATACCTCATGGATGGCTGCCAATTCGCGCAGGCAGGGATGGCACCAAGTGGCAAACACATCGACGATGACTGGACGCCCGTCAGCACACAGGGTATCAAGACAGACGCTGTTTCCGCGAATGTCGGTGAGCGTAAGTTTTGGCAGACGTTGGGCACTCGCAGTGAGCGTCACGAACGCAGCCATGAAGACAGCGCACAAGAGTTTCAAGTAACGATTTGTTTTCATTAGTGTATCCATATTTTCTTTCCTTTTTTAATATACATTCCTGACGTCGGCATTGTGCCTGGCTCAATCTTCCGTCCCCAAAGGTCAAAAAGGGGAACCTCCTCCTGTTCCTTCTGAAGGAGGGGCAATTGAATGTCAAGTGTCTTTTGCGTCAAGCGCATGCTGCCGGCGTTAAGTACATAATTTGCCGTTAAATCCACTTTGTCAATGCGATGAACGAATGCCACAATGTCGCAGTTCTCCCACTTCCAGGTATCGTCGATATAGACGTTGCCAAAAGTGAGGTCGAAAGTGCAATCTTCTCCCACGGTGATATCCAGTGGGTCACCTGAGGCACGCGTGCAAAGGTTCTGGCGAATGACACCATTGTGGCGGAAGGTTTCCTTCAGGTCGCTAGGCGCCGTTTCATCATCGAGTCCTTGTTGCATATACTCATCGGCCGAGATGCCATCCTCAATAATATACGCAGAGAGATAAATGGGAATTTCCTCGTTAACATAGCCCTTATTCACCGCTCCATAAATGTGGACATTCATCGTTCCGTCATCGTTCGCCGTGGCCTCAACATTCACTTCCGCCATGGCCGCCACGGAGGCAACCGCCTCGATAGCTTCGCTGTACGGGGCACTGTCGGCCACACGGGCAGAATGCACAGGCACATCCTCACCCACAAAAACACGGCGGTCGTACATGACAGCAGGATTATAAGTTTCGGGTCCACCAAAGAGATAGAGCAGTTCGCGGTCAACAGGCTGCGTGAAGGCATCCTCGGCAAAGCCCGAATGATGCGTCACATAAAGCACATTCTTTCCCTCCTCGCGCCACGCATCGATGGCTCTGTCGAGGAAATAAATCATGAACGGGCAGTTCACGCAGCGCTGCGACGTGAACTCCTCCACCAGCGGCACACGGACAAAGGCATCGCGCATCACATAGAGCATCCGCGTATAGCCTGCCGTCGGCGTGGCTTCGTGGCCGTTCACGGTTGTCACTTTTAACGTCAAAGGTACAGCCGTACCTTCCGTACTGCCGGTCACAAGGCTGTAGGACATAGCCCGTCCATCGAACGCGGCAATTGCCTCTTCAAAGTCAATCGTATAGGATGTTGTCTCGCTCGCTCCATCACCTGAAGTGAAGGTCAACGATGTCAGCGGCTCAGCCATCAGATTATGCACATACAATGTGCAAGGAAAAGGAGCCGAAGGTTTCACCACCTGCGGATAGCTCGAGAAACTGACCGTGGCCGCACAAGGGAAGCCGTCTTCCTCGCCGTCGGTTTCCACGATGGCCTGCAATAACAGACAGCCTCCTTCTCTCACCTCGTTCCAACCCGCTCGGTTAGCATTAGTGTAAAACGGCACCGACGCCGCCGTGAAAATCCCAAACGGATAGGGTGTTCCCTTGGTTTCATAAACCTGTGCTCCAATGAAGAGTTCCTCATCGCCAATCTCAATGGGAGTGTCGAACATCACCTCGTTCCAACCCGCATCGAAGTTGACGATCCTTTTTTCAGGCTCAGCCGTCAAGCGTCCCTTTCGTGCCGTAATGTAGCTCCATCCCTTTGCACGTTGGTGGTAATCCTCACGCAGATAGACACGTATGCCAACGACACGTCCCACCTGCTTCAACGATGCTACTAGCGGATCGTTGGCTACAGAGAGACGGATGGCCACCTCCATGTAGTTGTTCTTTCCTGTTCCGTAACCGCCCACCAGCGTCGTGTCGGGGTCAAATGGAGCAGAACCGTAATAACGCGTACCGCCCTGCGCACTCGTTAGCGCGAAAAACGCTATCAGAAAAAAATATATCAGTCGTTTCATGATATAATATTATATGTGTCTATGGCCTATTGTCTATCGTTTGTTGACTATTTATTTCACCATGACTTTTTTCCCGTTCATGATATATAATCCCCGCGGGAGTTTGCCCGAAGTCTCCACCTGTCTGCCCAAAAGGTCAACTACTATACAGTTCTCTGAGTCTAAGCGTAAAACAGGAATACCCGAGAACCCAGCGAGCGAGCACTCCGCACAGTTCATCACGTTGGCATTCCGATAGCCCTGTTTCAACATATCGCGGGAGATGACAGCCACGATGCGCATGTCCTCCAGTTTCCACTCAGGCTCAACGAAGAAGTCGAACGAATTGTGATAAGCGCCAGCCGGAACACCAACTTCTTGTTCGCCCCAATTGAGCGGTTCTCCGAACATCGGCGTCAGACGCAGGCGCACCACGTTATTATGAATATAGTCGCCCTTACCCAGGTCGCTCTGTTCCTGCGAGTCGGTATAGACGTTATCCTCCAATAGATAGACAGTGACGTTAAGGTGCTCACCGCCCATCCCAGCTTCAGCAACATGTCCGCCAACGCGAACGACTCCCTCACCTTTTTCCACATCGTATGTAGCCTCCACATCGACACTGACGCACGTAGGCCGTGCCAGCGCCTCTTCATAGAGCACACCTGAAAAATCCGGGAACACGATAGACGTGAAGGGGATGTCGCAACCGAGGCCGGAATACTGGAATTGCGGTGTGCGGTCAATCATCTGCGAAGGCAGATATATTTGCGAGCTGTCACCCCTTGCAAAAGCCAGCATCATCGCTGTCTCCTCATCGTCGCCTGTCATGAACTGATCATTCAAGTGATGGGCAACAAGCGACACACGGTCTTTATACTTCGCATAGCCTGGATAGAAATAACTATCGTAGTAGGTAGGAACATAATAGGACGATTCACTCTCGAAAAACTCAGCGAGCGAGCGGCGAGTATAGTTGGCCGCCACCTCAGGAGAAATGGAGAGCACGGGGCGGGTGACGGAGGTGCTCACCCCATTAGACTTGCCGTTAACTTTTGTAATGCTGACAGAAACATTTCCTGTGCCGACGCCGTAGATGGGTACGGCAGCGGTTCCCTGCGCTCCTACGGCCACAGCTGACGAGAGGCTCACCGTCTCACTTCGCTTTTCGTCACCCAACGTGGTGGTCACCTCAATGGTGTTAATAGCATTCGTACCTTTGTTAGCCAAAACCATCAACCCCGACGAACGGGCTCCTGTTTTCTGCACAGGGTCGACGAAAAGGGAAACGATAGAAGCCTTGTTCTTGTTTGCCTCCGTATCGACGGTCAGCACCAATTGGATGGCCAACGTGCCGTGAGCGCTCTGATCCTCCCAAATCTCATGGCCGTCAGCATCGTAGTTGTAGCCCGCTTCGTCGCGCCAGAGGTAGGCTGCCCCCGCCTGATTGTGAGGATAGACAGTTGAGAATGCATACTGGTTAGCCTTCAAGTCGGCATAGTAGCCTACATAGAAATCACCCAGTGAGTCAGTCAGAACAAATGGTTCCGTAAAAGCACAAACATTCCACGAGCCGCGGTTGTCATTCTTGATGGTACAGACGTCCGAAGTGGCGAAATTGGTTTCAGGGTCTTTCAACACAGTACGGGCAAAGAGCGTTGCTTGACCGGCACTCCCCGGGTCGCCCCAACCAATGCGGAGACTTTTCACCGTTGCGCCGATATAGGCCGAATACATCGACTTAGTCACGCGTATGGCAGCACCGGCCCGCATGTTGGCAGTAACATAGAATCCGTCATACTGCCAGATGTAGTCATCCGTCACCTTATAGCCCAGATTTACGGTAGTCTGTGCCTGCACGGCAGCAGGAATGCACACAAATAATAACAGGAACAATAAATTCGCCTTGTTTTTCATACCTTTCGATAACTATAAAAATTGTGCAAATATAACGAGGCGCAATGAATTCTCCAAATATGTTTTGCGTTTTTAAGGGTTTTTTGCTACTTTTGCCCGACAAAAAACGTTTTCCATTATGAAAAAAGGCATTTTACTGGCAATCGGGCTGATGACAGCCCTGTACACTGTGGCCCAAGAGCCCAAACACACACTCACGCTCGATGAAGCGATGAATAGTTGGCAACTCGTTCGTCCCAAGTACCCCGCAGGGGGCTGGCAGCAAGGCAGCAAGGGCGAAGACATGCCCTATGATGCTGCCCGTGCCGACGACGATGGAGGCACCTTCAAAAATGGTACCGACGAAGCCGCTTTCACGCTTGAGTTCACCAACCGCCGACGTGTCTGGCGCTATGCCACACGAGGCGATTACTGGCTTGTCAACACTGCCACAGGCGAGAAACGCCAACTCGGTGCCTCACTACCCGAAGCCAGCCTGATGTTCGCCAAAATCTCGCCCGACGGAAAGCGGGTGGCTTACGTTTCGAAAAACAACATCTACCTCGAAGCATGCAGCCTCACCGACACCTCCATCCGCCCCCTCACCACCGACGGCAGTGAGACAATCGTCAACGGCACTTTCGACTGGGTGTATGAGGAGGAGTTCGACTGCCGCGACGGTTTCCGTTGGAGCAGCGACAGCCGCTACATCGCCTTCTGGCAGAGCGACACCGAGGGCACGGGCTGGTTCGAAATCATCAACAATGTCGACAGCCTCTACCCCACCGTCAACCGCTTCCCCTATCCCAAGGCCGGCACCACCAACTCGGCTGTCCGCATCGGCGTGATTGATGTCAACAAGTCAACGGGACTACAAGCAGGCGAGCAGGAGGCCATCCGTTGGCTCCCCATCCCAGGTGACCAACGCGAGAACTACCTGCCCCGCATGGAGTTCATCCCCGGGACGAACACGCTGATGATCCAGCAAATGAACCGCGCCCAGAACACCAATCACGTCTGGACCACCTCTGCCGACGTTGAAGCACCCCTCACCCTGCTCTGCACCGACGAGGACGCCGCTTGGGTGGAAACAAACGACAACATCCATTGGCTGAAGGACAACAAATACTTCATCTTCACCTCCGAGCGCGATGGCTGGCGCCACCTCTACCGCGTCACGGCCGACGGCAAGAAGTGGACCTGCATTACCCAGGGCGACTTCGATGTCATCAATGAAGTGGCCTACGACGAGCGCCGCGGCTACATCTACTTCACCGCTTCGCCCGACCATGCCACCGACCGCTACCTCTTCCGTACTCAAGTCATGGGCAAGGGCAAGGTAGAGAATATCACCGCCCAATGCCACGGAACGCCTGAGAGTGGGCAGTACTCCTACAACTTCTCGCCCAACTACGACTATGCTGTTGAGCGCTACTCCTCGGCATGGCGCGAGCCGCGCTACACGCTGGTAAAGTGCGACAAGCGTGGACGCTGGCAGACCGACCACGTGCTCGAGGAGAACATCGAAGCACAGGCGGCTTGGGAAAACCTCGCCATTGGCCGTAAGGAGTTTGTCAAGTGCCAAGGCGGCGACCGTGAGCTGGATGCCTGGATTATCAAGCCCTACGACTTCGACCCCACGAAGAAATATCCCGTCATCGACTTCGTCTATGGTGAGCCAGCCTCTGCCACCGTGCAGAACGACATGGGCAGCCTCTTCTGGTACTACCTCGCCAACCAGGGCTACATCATCGTCAGCGTCGAGAACCGTGGTGCAGCAGCCCCTCGCGGACGCGAGTGGCGCAAGTGCATCTACGGCGAGGTGGGCGTAGCCGCCAGCGAAGACCAAGCACGCGGCGTCATCAGCCTCTGCCGCCAGTTCGAGTGGATGGACTCCACCCGCATCGGCGTCACCGGATGGAGCGGCGGCGGCTCGCAGACGCTCAACTGCATGTTCCGTTATCCCGAAGTATTCAAGACAGGCGTTGCCGTTGCCTTCGTAGCCGACCAACGCCTCTACGACACCATCTATCAGGAACGCTACATGAACACCCCACAAGCCAACCCCGACGGCTATTTCCGCGGTAGCCCCATCAACTTCGCCGAGGGGCTTCAGGGCAGCCTGCTCCTCCTCCATGGCACGGGCGACGATAATGTCCACTACCAGAACTGCGAGATGCTCGTCAACCGCCTCGTCAGCCTCGGCAAACGTTTCTATCAAGTGAGCTACCCAATGCGTACCCACGGCATCAGCGAGGGACGCGGCACCAGCAAACACCTCCGTGAGACACTCATCGACTTCTTCCAGAAAAATCTGTAACCAAGAAGATAGGACTTCCTAGTTTTTCTAGTCTTTCTAGTCTTTCTAGTCTTCCTAGTAAAAAAAACTCCAATGAAAAAGCTCCTTTTCATCCCCTTTCTACTTCTCGCCCTCGCCTCTTCTGCCCAAAGCTACATCCACGAGCAGAGCACCGGCTACGAGTGGCCCGATGACCCTGCCGTCGTCAGCCATCTGAAGGCATGGCAGGACCTCAAGTTCGGCATCATCCTCCACTGGGGTGTCTATTCCGTCCCCGGCATCTGCGAGTCGTGGACCATCACCAGCGAGGACTGGATAACCCCCGACACCCCCGCACCTACGAGGAGTATAAACAATGGTACTGGGGCTTGAGTCGCGACTTCAACCCCACCCGCTTCGACCCCACACAATGGGCACGCGTAGCCCGCGAAGCAGGGATGAAGTACGTCGTCTTCACCACCAAGCATCACGACGGATTCTGCCTCTTCGACTCCCACCAGACGGACTACACCGTGGCCCACAGCGGCTTTGCCGGTGACCCGCGTGCGGATGTGGCACGCCACGTCTTCGATGCCTTCCGTGCCGAGGGGATGATGACGGGGTGTTACTTCTCGAAGCCCGACTGGCACAGCCCCTACTACTGGTGGCCCGCACGCGCCACCGCAAACCGCCTCCACAACTACCCCATCAGCCAATACCCCGAACGCTGGCAGCGCTACCGCAGTTTCGTCTATAACCAGGTGGAGGAACTGATGACAGGCTACGGCCCTATCGACATCCTCTGGCTCGACGGCGGCTGGTGTACCCCACCCCGCGAGGATATCGGCCTCGACAGCATTGTAGATATGGCACGCTGTCACCAGCCCGGCCTCATCGTCGTGGAACGTGCCTGCCCCGGCAAACATGAGAATTATCAGACACCCGAGCAGAAGATTCCCGACGGACAAATCAATACGCCGTGGGAGAGCTGCATCACCCTCACCTACGACTGGGGCTGGACGAATCACCCCGTCTTCAAATCACCCGCCACGGTGATTGCCATGCTTGCTGAAATCGTTGCCAAAGGTGGCAGCCTGCTGCTTGGCGTCGGCCCCACCCCCGAAGGACTGATTGAGGATGGCGCCGTGGAACGCCTCCAACAAATAGGGCATTGGCTCAACCGCAACGGCGATGCCATCTACGGCACCGTCACCACCCCCATCTACCGCAATGCCGAGGGCAACGTCTGGTTCACCGCAGCCAAGGCTGACAATGCAAAGAAAGGGAAGCCTGCCCTCTACGCCCTTATCGTCCGTCCCGATGACAGCAACACCCTGCCTGAGGTCGTCGAATGGGAGGGCAACACCCCCCGCAAAGGCTCGAAGCTACGCCTTCTCGACACCGGCAAAGCCCTCCGCTACGAGGTCACCCCCGACGGCCACACCCGTGTCCACATCCCGGCTGCTTTCCGCACCGTCGACGCCCTTGCCCTCCGCATTATGCTGTAGCATACTCCTTCCTTTTTTTGCGCACATGCGCACATATAAAATGTTTGGTCAGAGGTCTGTCATCGGGTTGACAGACAATGCTTAAGACTTCATTTTTACAACTCCCCTAAAGGGGGGGGGCTGCTACGCCCATAGAATCAGTTTCTATTTTGCCAAAAGCTTTATCTGAAAATTTAGAATCAGATTCTACGGAATTAGAATAAGCTTCTGCGAAAAAACATCAAACGCTGAGTAAATAACGTTTGACGTCGTGAAGATAACGCCAAACTCTGTCGGCTGGACATCAAACGTTGGCGGCAGAACGTCAAACATTCTCAGCGCTATAACGGATGACGAACCTCTGACCAAACATTTTTATATACGCTAGAAACTGTCATTCAACGGAGGAGTCCGGACCATGGTCCGGACTCCTC
>Ga0310690_10012391_pt1 | contig 10474 bp, 8 predicted proteins | sample AusTroGonzalo_MG_2_FD_207661 | JGI IMG/M metagenome (GOLD analysis project Ga0310690, IMG submission 207661) | Bovine rumen microbial communities from tropical cattle in Woodstock, Queensland, Australia - Gonzalo_04 (v2) (version 2) | ecosystem: Host-associated > Mammals > Digestive system >...
AGAGCGCGTCCTTGGTAAGGACGAGGTCACCAGTTCGAATCTGGTCATCAGCTCCATCGTCGTCGCAAACTTCGCTTGTTTGCGACGATTTTGCTTTTTGAGGGCAAAAATCGCCGCTGATTGCGCTTTGTTGCTCCTCTTCTCCCCAAAAAGCAGGGGCTTTTTGGGGATCCCATGTCCGCTTAGATAAGCCATTTGTCGGCAGTCTGAGCGGTTCTTTTTTACCCTTTTTCGGGTCAAGATTCGGATTTGTTGTTTATTGCAAACATCAATCGGATCTGTTATCTGATTTATTTCTTCATTACCTCAAAAAACACCTGCCGTAACCGGACGCCGAAGCGCGGCGGTACAGCAGGTGATGCTTTATTATACTTTGATCAGCAGATTATTGAGCTTGAAAATGTTGGTATACTGTATATCCTTCGCCAGCTTTGCTGTCATCCTCAGTCCGATATGACGCGTAGGATCCTCATCCGAAAAGATCGCAAGCTGCTTGAGCGGATCAAAGATCGGACAATCGTCACGGATGCGAATGATATAAGAATCATCCTTCTTGATCACGCGCACACTGATACTGTTCTCCTTTTTATCCAGCGGGAATCCGTGCGTAATTATATTTCTCGACATCTCCTCTACACACAGCGACAAGAGATACCTGCGGCGCTCGTCACAGTTGTGTTCTGTACAGAAATCCCATACGGCAACGGACATCGCCGCGGACTCCTCCATCGTCTCGATGCTGCCTTCCATCTGATCCTCTTCGCTCACATCAAAGGACGGCGGCAGCAGCAGGATCTTGTTCGTGATCCCCTCTCCGCGGATCACGAGCTTTCGGCTCACGACAGCGATCAGGATCGCGTAATAGAGGAACATCAGCAGCTGTGTTGCCGGGAACGCGAACCATACGGCGTTTCCGCCGATCCATATCGACAGGACAGCCGCCGAAACGATCAGGAAGCCTGCCTCCAGCAGGAAGCCGGACACCAGTGACAGTCTGCTTTTTTCGATGCCCTGTAAGTACTCCTGATAGATGACGTTCAGCCCGTACAGCAGCATACCGACCGCGTAACACTGAACGGCGGTGACGGACAGCCTGAACGCCTCGGGATCATCCTTGATAAAGAGCATGACGAACTGCGGCGCGAAGATAAACGCCAGTATCGCACACCCGAGCGTGAAGCCAAGCGTCCCCTTGATCGACGACCCTAACAGGTTTTTCATCATCGGGCGATCCTCCTCGCCCAGCAAGACGCCCGCGATGATACAGACGGTTTCCGCCATACCCAGCATAAGGGGATTAAGAAACGAATCCGCTTGACGATGCACGGAATAGGCAGCGATCGCCGCCGTAGAAGCGATGATCGACAGCAGATGGTTCATGAAAGCAGAGCGAAGCGTATTTGCGACACGGCACACGCCGACCGGCGCTCCCTTGGAGAAGATCGCCGGCGTTTCTCTCCAGCAGATGTTTCTGAACGAAAAACGGAGCAGGATGTCCTTTTTGCGGAAGTGCAGCAGAAGAACGCCGACCGCCATATAATAACTCAGGCTGGTCGCCAAACCCATCTCGAAAGTGTCGCCGTGCATAAAAATGACGCCCAGATCAAAGATGATATCCGTGCCGGTCAGAACGATGGAGGCGATCACCGGCAAATGTCTGTCACTGTCGATCGGCATATATCCGGTCAGCGTTTTCATAGCGTTCATCGCAGGAAGACCCAGTGAGATACCGATGAGATATCCGGTCGCCTTCGGCAGCAGCGACGCCGCGTTATCACAGGCGCCAAGCAGGGCGGCTAACGGCGACGCGAACGGCAGGATCACCGCCATAGCGAGCGTTGCCAGTCCGACAGAAACGATACAGGACAGCGAGAAGATCGACTGCGCTTCTTTGACCTTTCCCGCTCCGACGAGCTTTGAAAAACGTGTCCGAGAACCGGTCGCGACGATCGCTCCGAATACCGAGAACACCGTCAGCAGCGGATTGATGATACCGTACGCCGCGATCGAATCCGAACCGAGATACTATCCGATGATAATGCCGTCCACCAGCGAACCGATCGTGGCGGCAAGCGACGAAATAATCAATGCAAACAACTGCGCATAAAACGTGTTGCGCAGGATCCTGTCTTTTCTCAAGATTTCACCTACTTTTTTAAATATCTATATATACTGTAATCGTTTTAAACGCGATAGTCAACCTCAGTTTCGGCAAAACCATTAGAAAGGCAGAATTTTATGCTTCAAATCATAACTCGGTGAGTTGATTGCCGCCGGAAAATCTTCTTTTTCAGTCATCCTATCCCCGGGATCATCAAACCAAAGGAGATCAAATGTGATCCGATAAATACATAGATAAAGATAAGCAAAAGCGCAAATTGTTTCTTTGTATCATAGCGTACATTTCTACAGAACATAATTGAGAAGTTTTACAGATATAGCAAAAACATTGGACAGTTATCATTGACAATAATCATATAAATGTTATAATACTATAGGATAAAAGGAGATTATTTTGATTATTTAATACATATAGTATCGATTTTTATGAGAATTTGCGCTGCTGAAGCGGAATAAGCAGAAGGTATTTTCGGCGAGTATTTAACTGTATGAGTATTACGTAAAAAAACCGCAATTGAGAATCAAAGTATGAAGAAATCGATTGATATTGATCTGGCCGCAAAAATGGTTGATCTGATCTCCGCGATGCTGAATCACAAAACTTGTGATGTATCATCGCTGACAGAAGAAGATCTGCTGCGGCTTTTACAAACGGCTCGCGCTCACTCTTTGGCTGCTATGACGGCTGACGCGCTTGAGTATCAGGGTATACGATGCGACAGCTTTGTGGAAGCACAGGCGAAGGCTCAGCGCAGAAAAGTCCTTTATGAACAAAAGATCAAAGAGGTGTCGGAGAAGCTCTGTGAACATAAGATATGGTATATGCCGCTCAAGGGAGCTATCCTAAGCCGGTGTTACCCCGCGTTTTATCAGAGGGAAATGAAGGATATAGATATCCTTTGCGATCCCGGATACAGAGCAGAAATCAAGGGTATCATGGAAGAACTCGGCTTTACAGCTATGAGTTATATGGAATTGAAAGACGACGTATATCATCTTCCGCCTTTTTTTGTTTTTGAAATGCATTTTGAGCTGTTCGACTTAAAGCCGAACAGGATCTTTCAGGAGTATTATAAAAATATATCGGACAGGCTGATCCGTACAGCGCCGTATGAGATGCGGTTCACGCCTGAAGATCAGTATATATACATCACCCTGCACGCATATAAGCACTTTATCAACGCGGGGGTCGGCGTAAGGTATCTTTTGGATACTTTTCTGTTCCTTAATAAATACCGGGACTCTTTATCGTGGGATATCATCAACAGAGAAATGGAAAAACTGTGTGCGGCGGATTTTGAAAGGACTCACCGTTTGCTCGCGCAGAAGGTGTTTTCCTTACAGCCACTTGACGAGAATGACCGGCAGCTCCTTGACCTGTATCTTATGTACGGTACCCACGGCGCCTATGAGCGTATGATCAAAAACAGCGCTTCAACAGACGACGGAAAAACGTCAAAAAGCAGATATCTGCTTAAAAGGATCTTCCCCTACGGGGATGATCTGCCGAAGAAATACAGCTTCTTTCGCAGCCACCGGGCGCTTTTGCCGGCATTATGGTTATATCGTCCGGCAAGAGCAATAATCAAATACCCGGCTTCTTTGTTAAAAGAGGTACGTATTCTTCGAAAGATAGATCAATAAACGGTTAAAAACTCTTCAACCCGCTTATCTTCGCAGAGGGGTTCATCCTTTACATCTGCGATAAAAGCTATAATTTGGGAGGATAGAATGAATAATAACAATGCAACACCTAAAGAAAAAGATCTGGATATCAATTTGATGCCTGTATTGCTTTATTTATTACACAGGCTATGGATCATCATATTGGTAGCGGCTATTGCAAGCATCGGTACCTTTTTTGCCGGAAAATTCCTTGTAAAGCCGAAGTATCAGTCCAGCTTTACAGCGTATGTTAACAATCAGACGCAGATAAACAGGGATTCTCTTACAAGCTCTGATATCCTTGCCTCTCAAAAACTGGTTTTGACATATTCAAAGATAATCACCAGCGATACGGTGCTCAATGAGGCGGCAAAACTGCTGGGCGATGACTATTCTTATGAAAGACTGTCAAAAAAAGTATCAACAAATGTATTGGATGAAACCGAATTGATCCGCGTCAGCGTGCTGGCGTCTTCTCCGCAGGAGGCTTACGACATAGCCGAGGCTATATCAAAAGCGGCTCCCGAATGTATACAGAATATCGTAGAAGGCAGCTCGATGCGTATAGTTGATAACCCTAAGGTTCCGACTGAACGCTTTAGTCCGAGCTATGTAAAGATGGGCCTGCTCGGCGGTGTGATCGCGGCTGTTCTTGTCGCTTTGATACTCATTATCCTGTACTTCAAGGATGATACGATAAAAAGCGAAAGTGAGCTGGAAGCTCGTTTTGATATCATCGTTGTCGGTATTATTCCGGATATGATGTCGCAGTCAAATGAAAAAGGCTCCAATTACTATTATCAGGAGTACGGTGTAAATAAACACTTGAAAGGAGATACGAAGCATGAAGAATAAGCACACGAATAACAAGCAGGATGCTCAAACCGATAAACAGAAGCTTTTGCTTTCATCTTCTTCACCTTTTTCAGTACAGGAAGCGTATAAAACGCTGAGAACCAACGTCATTTTCTCGTTGCCGGGCAGCGGAAGCAAATGTATAGGCGTAATTTCCGCAAACCGCAGCGAGGGCAAGAGCTCGATCGCGATCAATCTGGCGATCTCCTTTGCACAGATAGATAAAAAGGTAATAATAATCGACTGCGATATGCGCTTGCCTACCGTAGCCTCTAAGCTGTCGATCGAGTCGTGTCCCGGTCTGTCTGATTATTTGATCGGAGCAGAGTCGGATATCACTGTCAGAAATATGATAAAATCAAACGTCGACGTATTGACGGCGGGCAAGATCCCCCCCGATTCGACCGTCCTGATAGCGTCGCAGGCGATGTCGGATCTGATCGATTTCCTTAAGACCCGATATGACTATCTGATTTTTGACTTTCCGCCGCTTACGATCGTTTCTGACGCCGTAATGCTCAGTTCAAAAATCGACGGTTATCTGGTGGTCGTACGTCATCGGTTGTCGGAATTTAGAAAAATTAACGAAACCCTGCGTCAGATGGATTTTTCTAACGCCAAGATCATCGGTTTTGTCTATAACGGTAAGGGCGAAGAGAAAAAGTATTATAAGAAAAAAGGGTACTATAAGGGATATTATAAGTACTATTACAGAGACAATTATTATAAAAAACCGACAGAATCGAAAGATACACAATAATATAAACGGATGTGAAGAGCTTGGTGAAAGGTAATTCATCGGAGCCAAAGCCCCTTGTCAGCGTCATCGTTTCAACTTATCGAAGAGATGATCTGCTGACCAGAGCGCTTAAATCGCTTTCGGCGCAGACCTACGACAACACAGAGATCGTTGTCGTGGACGATAACGGCGACAGTGAATGGAACAAAAAAGTAAATACCATAGTAGAAAATATAAAAAAAGATTGTCGTTTTCCTCTTGTGCTGAAGACTATGGATGAAAACAAAGGCGCTCCCGCAGCCCGAAACCAAGGCATCGACGCCGCGAGCGGCGAATACATCACCTTTTTAGATGACGACGACGTATACATGGAAGAGAAGATCGAACGCCAGACAGCAGATATGACGGCTGCCGATGCCGATTACGGTCTGACGGATCTGTATCTTTACAATGCGGAAGAAAAGCTGGTGGACAGCAGGACGCGCCCTTATCTGAAACAGACCGATCCGGATTCTTTGCTGAGGTACCATATCTTATACCATATGACCGGCACCGACACGCTGATGTTCAAAGCGGATTATCTCAGGGAAATCGGCGGCTTTCCTCCTATAAACGTAGGGGATGAGTATTATATGATGATCGAGGCCATTACGCGGGGCGGTAAGATCTGCTACTCTCCGGAGTGCTATGTGAAAGCGTATGTTCACAGCGGCGAGATGACCGGTCTCTCAAGCGGCTACGGCAAGATCGAGGGCGAGAACAATCTGTACAGGGCTAAGGAGCAGTATCTGGACCGCCTTTCAAAATCAGAAGTCAAGTTTGTAAAGGTGAGGCACTGGGCTGTACTTGCATACGCATATTTAAGGATGAAACACTATCCCGAATTTTTTGGGTGCGCGGCAAAGGCTGTTATGATATCTCCGTCTGCCGCGCTGAAAATACGGAAGAATCACTGATGATCAATATATGAAAATATTGTTTCTAGGCGGAGTATTCGACGATTCGCATATCGAAGAAATAACCGCAAAGACAAAAACCTATGTCGAACACCCCGCAAACAACTTTCAGAAAAAGATACTCAAAGGTCTGGAAGAGTGTTCGGTAAAGCCGGAGGTGGTCTCGGCGCCTTTTCTCGGCGCTTACCCCACAGCGTATTCCGATATGGTCTTTCGCGGATTTGATAAGTCGGTGAAAGATGACAGCGGATACGCCTATGTACATTTCAATAATATATGGGGCTTACGAAATCCATCAAGAGCGCGGGCTCTGAAAAAGGCGGTAAAGCGATTCGCACTGGATAGATCCGATGAAAAGCTGATAATAGTATACACGCCTCATACGCCCCTTATCGAAGCGGCAAACTATGCCAAAAGTATAGATAACAGCATCCGGATATGTATGATAGTTCCGGATCTGCCGCAGTATATGAATCTGTCGGACAACATCTCTTTGTTATACCGTGTTTTTAAACGGTATGACGTAAAGAGTTTTATGAGAGAGAGCAAAGCCGTGGACAGCTTTGTTCTTCTGACAGAACAGATGAAAGAACCGCTCGAGGTCGGCGACAGACCGTATATGGTCACGGAAGGTATTTATGAAGCCGCTGCGCCTTTTGAGCAGAAAAATAATAAAAATACAACTACCATCGTTTACACCGGTAAACTGAATCGTTCCTTCGGCGTCGTCGATCTTCTGGACGCTTTCTGCGCTATAGACGATCCGTCGTTAAGGCTTGTGATCTGCGGTTCGGGCGACGACAGGGATGCGGTCACCGAATATGCCTGCCGCGACGGCAGGATAGATTATCGCGGTCAGGTCTCGCCCGAAGAGGCGGCTGCCTGCGCGAGGCAGGGAGATATACTGGTAAATCCGCGCAGGAATGATTCGGAATACACGAAGTATTCTTTTCCGTCAAAGATCATCGACTATTTGTCATACGGCAAGCCCGTCATAGCGTATCGACTGGACGGTATGCCGAAAGCGTATGAAGACTATATCTGGTTTGTGCCTGAGAACGGTCACGACTCGCTCAAAGATACATTGATCATGGTGATGAATCTTTCTGAACGTGAAAAGGCAGAGAAGAGCAGAGCCGCGATAGAATATCTGGAACAGCATCTCAGCTGCCGCAATATAGCGGCGGATATCCTGAGGATGAATCATCCTGATGCGGCTGATTGAGAAAACTACGGGAGGATAAGACATATGAATCTCAGATCGGTTTCGATAAATCGTATGATAATGTCTTATCTTCTTGCTGTTTACTGTTTTCTGCTCCCCTTTGAAGAGGTGCTTGTTCTGCCGTTCGGCAGCGTGCTCAAGATCTTCGGTCTGCTGGTTATGGCGGTGGCGTTTGTCTTTATGGCGGCAAACAACTTTCGGATGCAGCTAAAATGGCTCTGGCTGTTCGGATGGCTGTTGTATTGCGCCGTATCCGTTATTTGGACGCCGTCGCTTGAATGGTGGCAGTATTACTTGTCGATATACGCGGGTCAGGCGGCGTTCGTGTTTTTCGTCGCTCATCTTCCCGTAAGCTATATCAACTTAAAAATCGTTAAAAAAGGACTTATCATCGGCGCATTTATAGCGGCGCTAATATTGATAGTCACACCTAAGCAGTCGTCGTTCACCTCCGACGGTCGAAGGACTATCATGTTCCTGAACGCAAAGATGGATCCGAATGTCCTTGCGATCATAATGGTTATCGCGATTTTTTGTGTACTGAGCTTATATGAGCGCGGCAGACACCCGATATATACGGCAGGAGCGCTTGCGGTTATCCTTCTGCTGGTGGCGGGCGTTTTCCTCACAGGATCGCGCGGCGCCGTTATCTCTTTGGTATTGACCGCGCTTATAATGGCGTCCCTGATCGTACGTAAGCAAAGCCAAAGAAAAACCGCTTTTTATGTGCTGCTCGGTATAGCGGTGGCGATCCTTCTCCTTTATTTTGTACTTCCTGATGATCTGCTGGACAATCGATACAGCCTTACGAGCTTATTAGGTCTTAATGAGTATGATAACAAGATGCATAACCGCTACACGATCTGGCAGCATTCTTTAGATTTGTTTGTAAAAAGACCGTTGTTCGGATATGGCTGCGGAAGCTTCTTTTCTGTCATCGAGACGGTATATAAAAAGAGCGCGGCTCATAACCTGCTTGTTTTGGAGCTTGTTGAATTAGGCGTCGTCGGCACTATCCCGATCGCGGTGTTCTTTTCAAAAACTGCGCTGCAAGCGAAAAAGTACTGTGAGATATCAGACTTTTGCATATGGATATCCGTATTGATCTTTTCCCTTTCTCTCGATTCGATACCTTTCAAATATTTCTGGATCACCGTGATGTTGATCAGCGTTGCGATAAAACAGGGCAGGGAAAGGCGGCTCGCTGATGGTTAGCGTCATCATTCCGGCGTATAACTGTCAGGATACGCTGCCAAGGGCGCTTCGTTCTCTGCTGGCACAGACATATTCCGACTTTGAGGTCATCATTATCAACGACGGCTCTTCGGATAAGACCAAAGAGGTCGCGACGGGATTCCTTGACGACGGACGCATAAGGCTGTATACGACCGAGAACCGCGGAGTAAGCGTCGCTAGGAATTACGGAATAGAACTTGCGAAAGGCAGTCATATATGCTTCGTCGACAGCGACGACTATGTCGAGAGCGGTTATATCGACAGTCTTGCCGCGAATATCGGCGACGGCGTCATGCCGTGCATAGGCTTCGCGGTGAACGATTCTTCCCGATCCGAAACACCTTCTTTGCCGGCTGACGAATACCTGATCGGGGATAGCCTGATGGAGGATTATCTGTACGGCGTCCTGCACGAGACCGTGGCGCACGCTGTATGGAACAAGCTGTTCAGCGCCGATATCATCAGAGATAACCGGCTGAGCTTTAACGAGAGCTTATCCGTGGGCGAAGACCTGCTCTTCGTGCTGCGGTATCTTTGTTATTGTAAAAAAATATGCTTCAATAATCTGCCGATGTATCATTATTCGATATTGCGGACGTCGGCGATGCGTTCAGATAAACGCAGCTTGCTGGAGGATTATGACCGCTTGCTCGGCAAGCTGAAAGATACTTCATACAAAGGGAATGCGCCGGATGACGAGACTCTCAGCTGTTGGGCGCTGGAATCCATGTCGTTCGCGCTTCTTAGCGGCTACGCTACTTCTTTGAGGTACCGTGATTTCTGCGGCTATTGTGAAAAGGTGTTCTCAAGCGAGCTGTATCGTTATGCGGTGCGCTGTGATATGGAATGCAGATATAAGCGCAGGGTGTTCCGCTGCGCGCTTAGAAGCAGGAACAAGCTGTTTCTGTATATTATTCTGAAAGCGGCGCGATGATCAACGATGACTGAGCTTCAAAAAAAAGAACTGGAACTGTTGAAACGGTTCGTAGAAATATGTGAGAGTGAAAAGCTGCGATACTGGCTTGTATGCGGCAGCGCGCTGGGCGCCGTAAAATACGGCGGGTTCATCCCTTGGGACGATGATATAGATGTTGCGCTTCCCCGACCTGATTACGAGCGCTTCCTGACCATAGCTCAGGACAGGCTGCCGTCGTGGTGCTTTGTGCAGAACTACCGCACCGATCCCGAATTTCATCTTTTGGGGACTAAGCTCCGCGACAGCCGAACCACCTTTATAGAGGTAATGACCGACGCCCTCGATATCAACCACGGGGTTTATATCGATGTGTTCCCGCTTGACGGATACCCCGACGATATGGAGGAGTACCGCAAGCAGCGGAAAGAATTTGACGCAAAGCGCAGGGTGAGGCTGAATTACCGCCGCATATCGCGCGAGAACGCACTTGATCTCAAAACCAATTATTATCACGCGATGTATCGCTTGTTCGGGAAATATTCCGACACCTCGTCGGCGATACGCCGCTTTGATGAATACGCCGCGTCGTTTGATACCGCAACCGCTGAGAAATGGTGCAACCACGCGAACTCTGATTCTCTTGACGAGTTCGCCCCCCGTGATGTTTACGGACAGGGGAAAGAGGCGGTCTTTGAAGGCTTGTCCGTCAAAGCGCCCGAAAAGTTTGACGAGTATCTGACGCAGAAATACGGCGACTGGCG
>Ga0310690_10012392_pt1 | contig 10473 bp, 12 predicted proteins | sample AusTroGonzalo_MG_2_FD_207661 | JGI IMG/M metagenome (GOLD analysis project Ga0310690, IMG submission 207661) | Bovine rumen microbial communities from tropical cattle in Woodstock, Queensland, Australia - Gonzalo_04 (v2) (version 2) | ecosystem: Host-associated > Mammals > Digestive system >...
ACGCCCGTGTCGTGTGAACGGGAGGGGCCCGCAACAAAAAATATCGATTCTGGAACAGAGTTTCGGAATCGATATTTTTTGTTGTGGGAGGGAAGAGCAAAGCGAAGTTTTGGATGCTAATACCCCAAAAGTTCCCCCTAAATACTATTCTAAAGCGCCAATAATATCCTGAACGGAATTAAAGCCGTGGCGTGTAAGGTAATCTTCAATCCCATCAATGACTTTTTCAGAGATAGACGGATCAATAAAGTTTGCTGTACCAATCTGAACAGCCGATGCACCAGCAAGAAGGAACTCAATTGCATCGGTTGCCGAGCAAATGCCACCCAGACCAACCACAGGAATCTTAACGGCTTTTGCTACCTGCCATACCATACGCAGTGCAACGGGCTTAACGGCCGGACCGCTCATGCCACCAGTGATAGTTGACAGTATAGGCTTACGTTTTTCAGCATCGATTGCCATACCTAACATGGTGTTGATGAGCGATACACTATCGGCACCAGCCCCCTCAACGGCCCGTGCAATCTCGGTAATATCGGTAACATTAGGTGAAAGCTTGACAATTAGAGTCTTATCGTAAGCCTTACGTACAGCGCTTACCACCTGAGCGGCACTCTCCGGCTTTACGCCGAACGCCATTCCGCCCTGCTTTACATTAGGGCAAGAGATGTTGAGCTCTATGGCCGGTATGTCATCCAAGGTGTTTATTATGCTTGCGCACTGAACGTAATCCTCTATGCATGAGCCCGATACGTTCACAATCACATTAGTTTGGAACTTGCGAACCTCAGGATAAATATGGTCCACAAAATAGTCCACGCCCTTGTTCTGTAAACCCACAGCATTAAGCATCCCTGATGGGGTCTCAGCCATACGCGGATAAGGGTTGCCCTGGCGCGGATTAAGCGTGGTACCTTTTACTATTATGGCGCCCAGACGGTTGATATCCATGAAATCGGCATACTCTGTACCGTACCCGAATGTGCCCGATGCTGTCATGACCGGGTTCTTAAGCTCCAGCGAGCCTATTTTTGTATTCAGTTGAACCATTTTAGTCTGTCTATTGTGAAAACTGGACCCTCTTTACATACACACACGTTGCCCTGATCGGCCGTATCCTCAACACAGCATAGGCAGGCACCTATTCCGCATGCCATACGGTGTTCAAGTGACACCTCACAGGTTATCTCATGATCCTTTGCCCATAATGCCACAGCCTTGAGCATAGGCGTAGGACCGCATGCATAAATACGGTCAAATGACTCGCTGTCCATAAGCAGGCTGTGATTTGTAACAAACCCCTTCTCACCGGCTGATCCATCCTCGGTGGTCATGAACAAGTCACCGTATTTAATAAATTCTTCTTTACGTAAAATAAGAGCCTCTGTGCGTCCGCCAAACAAGAATGTAGGGCGTATTCCATGCTCTGCAAATTCCTGCCCCAGGAACAGCAGAGGAGCAACTCCTACACCACCACCAACAAGCAACGGACGTGCTACATGTGTAGTGCGATAACCAAAACCGTTGCCAAGCGGCAGCATAACGTTAACCTTATCACCTTGTTTGAGAGTGGCAAGTGACTGAGTTCCTTGGCCAACAATCTGAATCAGGAACTCAACAAGATTTCTTTTACGGTCTATAGCATGAATGGAAATAGGCCTGCGCAGCAACACTTTGGCACTTGGAACCTGTAATTCTGCAAATTGGCCAGCTATCATATCTGGCAGTTGACCGGGATATTGTAAGGTGAGCAGCGTGGCACTGGGACCAACCATGAAGTTGCTGGCCACGAGCATATCGGTTTGGTACTTTTTCATACGTTGTCAATTTCAACGCGAAGGTAGTTTAATAAATTGAGAATTGAGAATTGAGAATTGAAAATTGCAAGCACCTGCGTTAATTACAAGCACCTGCGTAATAGCCCGCGACATTAAAAAGCCTTCGGAAAATCTTTCCCGAAGGCTTTTTATAATTCTCAATTCTCAATTCTCAATTCTCAATTCTCAATTGAATTAGTATTCCTGTATGTTCTTAAAGTCTCTCCACTCCAAACGTCTCTTGTAGTTGAATAACTGGCCTTTAGGAACATAAAGCTTGGCGTTCTGCTTTGTCTCGTCATCAAATACTGTTGGACTGTTATGAGGCGGCCACATGCCGTGTGAATTGATCAGAGCAAGTTTTGGGCAGTTCTTAAATGATTCCGAACCCAGAATCCTGACATTTCCGCCAAGTTCAACCTCTTCAAGAGAAGTGCAGTTCTTGAATGCAAAGTCGCTTATTGCAGTAACAAAGTTTCCGACATACACCTTTTTAAGATATGTATTGTCAGTGAATGCTTCTGTACAGATCAAAGATACTTCCTCAGAAATAACATAATCAGTCAACTGTTTCTTGGCGGGATATTTGATAAGCATTCTGTTGTCCTTACTGAACAGAACTCCATCAACATCCTTATAAGACTGGTTGTTCTCATTAACAGTATACGCTTTTACGCCTGAACATCCTTTAAAAGCGTCATTTACTATGCGTAAAACGCTGTATGGAATGTCAACTGATGTAACTTCTGAACATCCGTAGAAAGCATTTTGGTCTATTTCCATTACACGGAAAACAAAGTCATCATTTTCACCTGTAACAATAAATGACGGGATACTGATGTCACCTTTATATGAACTGGGACCGTCGTCAAAACTCTTGCGGCCGTTTGTTCTATCCCAGGTAAGGGTTACATTGCCAAAGTTATCCAGAATCTTATAACAGAGAGTTGTTCCGTTATTGTACTTTACTGTTATGATCTGATCCTGAACCTGAGCATCAAGTTGCTTAACAAGCATTGTTTGCCATACCTCATTTTGACTTGACTTGGAGACATCTTTACTTGAACGGCACCCTACAAAACAGAGTGTAGTAATTAGGATAGCAAATAGATATTTTTTCATAGCGTCTTTATTAATTGGTTTCTTTTGAGCAAATATAATCACCAATTTCTAAAAAATCAAAAAATCCGTATTATTTTTTTAAATCTGTTGAAATTTTTTGATATGTACCGTCTTCAAAGAAAATTACTACCTCTTTTATTCTTTTTGGAGCCCTGTCAAGCGTGCCGTCAGAATTAGTGTTAACTGCTTTATTATTAGTTCTTTTGTGCGGCAATCCAAGGCTCTTTTCCTCTTTGACATTCGTAAAATCAGAATTATCCTTGCCATTTGCCCGAAAAACCGTGCTCTCAATATCCGGAAACAGGGGATAATCATGATTTTCCCTGTTTTGAGGAGACACCTCACCAAATGTGTTTCCTTTACCATATAGCAGCCATTCAAGGTCAACTTGAGGAAAACTGTCATGAACTGCCATGATGATTTTCAAACTAGGTTCATTTCTACCGCTTAAAATATGTTGGAGTGTTGCCCTTTGGACACCAATAGCATTTGCAAACTGGGTTGGTGTACAGTTTAGCAAATTCATCAATTCTATCAGTCTCTCTTTCATGCCGTTTTTTACTAAAATTTTGACCGAAACAAATGTATGATGAATTTTTGTAAAACACAAATATACATTTGTGCAAATTTTAATCAAACAACAAATGTAAAATTTGACATTTGTTCGAATGTATAGTTACGCATACTGATTTAGACGCCAGAATGATTATCTCGTACACTATAATTTAATTCGCATTTGATGTGTAAATATATGATTATTACCAATCTATCACTGCTATATTAGCGTTTCAAACGATAATTTTCGCAGAATGCATAAAACGTATTTGAAATTCAATCCATCAGTTCAAATATTAAGTCTTAATATAATTGATTTTCAGTAATTTACCGCTATATATGTGTTTTGTATGCAATTTTGCATACCCCATATGATATCAGCCTGTCACTTGAAGGTGGATATGTGGGGCGTGCACATTTGTTGTCATCTACATACGTTTGATGCGGCAAAACAAATGTCAATCTGTTTAAAATGACAACAAATGTTTATGTTAATGAAGTTTAAATATTACATCTGTGACAGACAAAAAATAGTCTGGTCGCTGAGATTTTAAAATTTGACGCAGAACCCTACATCGGTACGTAAATTTTCAATTCTTAGAAAAATGCTCTAAAATGACATTATGGGGAATAAAACAAGAACCAATGACCTCTTGACCATTGGTTCATTTGTTCATATAATCTTGTTTTTAGTGTAGAATAATGAAAAGCAACTCTTTTAACAGCCCCTCACCTGTATTTGCCGTAGCATCCACACCTTTTGATTTTCCATCATACTTGCGGATGGTACTTATAATCTTCATGGTTTGTGTGGCAGTGTAGTTCCTCATCCCTGTTATATAGTCTCTAACACCCCAGGTGTTTTTCAAGTCAAGCTGTTCTGCTATCCCCTTGTCTGTCTTGTCTGGAGAATAAAAAGCAAGCATCAGATTGGCAAAAAACGGGAAAATGGCCGCTGTAACAAGTTGCATCGGATATGTCTTGGGATTACTCTCATAATACGCTGCAATCTGGTTCGCTTTCAATACATTCTTGTTTACTATAGCATCACGGAACTCAAAAATGTTGAAGTCCTTACTTACTCCTACATGCTCTTCAATGAATTCAGGAGTTATATCTGTAACGCCGGCTGGAAGCGCTGTTACAAGTTTCTCAAGTTCTCCGTTCATTCTGCTTAAATCTGTTCCAACAGATTCGCTCATCATTGAAATGCCCTTTGGAGACATCTTAAGGCCGCGTTCCGACAGGAATTCCTCAATAAAAGCCGGTAAATCCTCTTCCCTGACTTTCTTTGATTCAAATAATACTCCGTTTTTTTCTATTACTGATATTATCTTTTTACGTTTGTCAAGTCTGCCGTTTTTGTGGCAGAATACCAATATTGTACTAGGTTGAAGTTGCAGCAAGTAGGAACTGAGTATATCTGATGCGCTTCCCGTTGAATCAGAATCCTTTTTCATCAGATGCTGCGCCTCCTTGACGATGATTACCTGACGGTCAGATCCCATAGGATATGCTCTGGCACGTTGTATTACTTCATTCATTGAAGTCTCGTTGCCATATAGGACAATCTGATTAAAGTCCCTGGCCTCTTCAGGGAGTGCATGTTCCCTGATGTAATCCGAAATTGAATCAATGAAGAACGGTTCGTCCCCCATCAAATAATATATAGGTTTGTATGTCCCTTTTTCTAGATCTCTCAGAATCTGGCGGTATGCGCCTCCTGATGTTGCCATTACCAATCCTTATTATTAAATTCGCAGTAATTACAAAGATATGACTGATAAATTAAATTTACCACCATTTGATGCAAAAATATCCGAACAGGCAGACAAAATCACAATTTGGGACCCTGTTCGCAAAATCTGGACCGCATTAACCCCCGAGGAAAATGTGCGACAAGCCTTTGTCGCATACTTGGTTAACTATAAAGGATACCCTATTTCACATATAGCAAACGAACAAGGCATAGAATTGAACGGTATGAGCCGTCGATGTGACTCTGTCGTTTATGACAAGGCTGGACAACCCAAGGTAATTATTGAGTACAAAGCCCCCACTGTAACGATCTCACAAAAGGTTTTTGACCAGATTGCCCGATATAACCTGGTTCTCCACGTAGACTACCTGATAGTGAGCAACGGCCTCAAACACTACTGCGTCAAGATGGACTACGAACATCACTTTTATACTTTTTGGGGGGATATTCCGGAATACAAGGAGATATGATGAATTGAGAATTGAAAATTGAGAATTGATAATTGAGAATTGAGAATTAACAAGCACCTGCGTTAATTACAAGCACCTGCGTAATTAAAGCCCGCGACATTAAAAATGGCCCGGAAAAGTTCCGAGCCATTTTTATAATTCTCAATTTTCAATTCTCAATTCTCAATTCTCAATTGATTCTTATTCTTCGTCAGCAGCAGCCTTACGTGTACGTCGCTTAGGAGCCTCAACCTTCTTGACCTCCTCCTTAACACCAGCCAGTTCAGGATCTATCATGATACGTCCGCAGTACTCGCAAACTATGATTTTCTTACGCATGCGGATATCAAGCTGACGCTGTGGCGGAATCTTGTTGAAGCAACCGCCGCATGACTCACGCTGTACATAAACGATACCTAAGCCATTACGTGTGTTGTTGCGGATACGCTTGAATGACTGGAGCAGACGCGGCTCAATATTGAGTTCCAGGTTCTTGCACTTCTCGCGCAGTCTCTCCTCTTCCTGGCGGTTCTCCTCAATAATCTCCTGAAGTTCTGATTTCTTAACCTCAAGATCCTGCTTTTTCTCCTCTACCAGAGCCTTGTTGTTCTCAATGTCCTCTTTCTTTGCATTGATGGCTGCTGTAAACTCACGGATACGCTTCTCTGCAAGTTCAACCTCAAGGTTCTTGAACTCAATCTCCTTGTTAAGTGAGTCAAACTCACGGTTGTTGCTTACATGATCCTGCTGCTCCTGATACTTGGCGATAGCGGCCTTTGAAACCTCTATGACATTCTTGTTCTCAGCAACGCCCTTGCTCATTTCAACAACATCAGAACTTGCTTTCTCAATACGTGTGGTCAGACCGGCAATCTCATCCTCAAGGTCCTGAACCTCAAGAGGAAGTTCACCGCGCAGTGTCTTGATCTTGTCAATCTCAGTCAGCATGGTCTGCAACTGATACAGTGACTGGAGTTTCTCCTCTACTGAGTACTCGCTGGGGTCTTTCTTAATGTCTTTTGTTGTCATAATAATATGTATTTGTGTCTGTTATCCTATATAATAATTAATTGGATTCGTCTTGTTTGCTGTCTTTATGACCTTGAGTTCCGGGAATGATTGGTGCAACACATCGGCCAGTAGGTCAACCGTATACTGTTCACTCTCAAAATGCCCAGCCTCAATCAACTTGATTACGCCGTCATAACCAAAGAAACGGTGGTATCCTATCTCTCCTGTCATGAATGCATCGGCTCCTACAGCTACAGCCTTATCGGTCAGGAAAGCCCCCGCTCCACCGCAAACGGCCATACGGCTTATCTTGCGGCCCAGAACAGCGTTATGCCTGATGCATGTTACGCCAAACTTCTCTTTTACCAGAGCAAGCAGTTCCTGCTCAGTCACTGGCTTGGCAAATGAGCCTATTACGCCGGCTCCGTTGCCGTCAGGTTGCTCATCGAGAGTATGCACATCCTGCAGTCCCAGAACTTGAGCAATACGCATATTTACGCCCTTGGAGACGTTATCCAGGTTTGTGTGGCTTGCATAGATAGTTATTCCGGCTTTCACGGCATCCATAACGATGCAGCCAATGGGGTCATCGGTAAGCCTCTTGAGCGGACGGAACAGCAGTGGATGGTGTGAAACGATCATATTGCATCCGTTCCTTATGGCCTCATCAACAACTTGACGGGTCACGTCCAGACACAATAAAACCCCTGAAACTTCGGTCTCTGTAGTTCCAACCTGCAAGCCTGAGTTGTCATAATCATCCTGCAGTGGCAGAGGCGCGAATCTCTCAAGGGCATCAATAACGTTCTTGATGTTCATCACCTTTATTATGTGAGTGCAAAGATATACATTTTAATTGAGAATTGAAAATTGAGATTTGAAAATTAGGGATAGTTCCCTTGTGCAATATTGTTTTTGGGACAAACGGGGCGGATGGGATAACCGTTTTGTTGGGTACTGGCTCCCCAACTAATACCTTTTAAGTTGAAACTGATGATATACGGAGAATTAGGACAGTTAGGACTGGACGGCCTGAGAGAACTGGACCAGTAAAGTCCGTGGTCATTCTGTCTGTTGAAGGTTGCGTTACCAAAACCGACAGCGGGCAGAAATATTGACCTATCTGTATAACCAGGCACATTGCTTGTAACCTTGTATCCGTTAACCCCATTAATTGCAGTCCAGGTCCAGGTACAACTGTCCATAAGTTCACGGAACTCATCTACTGTAGGCATACGCCAACTACCGCCCCACCTGACGTGAGCGGCATCATCAACCATCTCAAGCGTGGTTATACAGTCTACAACCCCAGTGATACTATCCGTGTTATACTTGGAGAACTTGATATTTTTAAAGAAATCGTCACCACTGATGCGGAACCGGTAGTTTTCCCATGTATATTCTGATTTGGGCACGGTCTCACCCCATGCTATATAATCACCATATTCCTCGGGCTTATCGACCCCGATATTACACGTTGCCCAGTTGACACTCAAGCCCAGGTCAACATATCTATGGTAAACATTATCGGCCGAAAAGCCTTCACGATGATTAGTCGGGTCATTGACATTGTATATTTCTCTTCCTCTAAAAATTATTACCGATACTTTTCCGTCATATCCTTTTAATGTAATGGCACCGTTACCGTCTATGACCACACCCGGAAGCTTTCGGATAAGGCTGTCAATTGATTTACCCTCAGGAAAAACATCAGTTTCATTGCCATAAATGATTGTGTCATTTGAAACCTTTACCCTAACAACAACAGCAGTTGTTACCTCATCTTCAAGGAACTGAGGATTATTCTGTTGCAGACTTCTTGACATGGCATCAATTGTCAATATCAATGCAATTGTTAGAATCAGGACTATTTTTCTCATAACCAAACCTTTACTATAGGATATTGGCTAACACGGTTTGTTAAGTTATTGGACAATTATCTTTCCACCCTGACGTAAGAATTCCTCCATTTCCTCATCACTAATGGGTATAGGTGCCCAACTGGGCCTTAAAGGGGTATGATTGAACTTGCGGTACTGTTCCAGCCAAAGGCTGTCCGGAATCTGATCAATTGTTCTGTCTGCCGCCATGTTTTTTGTAAATACGGTTACAATCGGACTTCCCATCTCAGACCAGGGGATTGTGACATCTTTAACTGTTCTTCTAAGGGTCTTTTTGACCGATGTATACAGACGGTTAGCCAGTTTCGAATCAATACGGATGGTATCAGACTGTACATGATCATCATCACAATAGTATTTAAGTACCATCATATAACCGTCATCATCACGCATCAGATAAAGCCCGTAAGGATAAAAGCTCCACATTTCGTTAACCGTGTAGCCGCAGATATAATCATCGGCAAGAATATAATATATGGGTGGAATGATTTCGCCCTCCTTAGGAGTCTCAGGCTTGCCCCACTTTTCTCTTATACAGAAATACTCCCTACCGTCATAGTCTTTTGCATACACGCATGCGTCAGATGTCTGCAGGAACAGCAGCAATGCTAGGAATATGAGTTTTGACGCTTTCATCAGATTTGAATTTGTGACAAAAGTATCACTCAAATAAGCAGACGCCAACAATTAGGCGCTGCAATATCGTTGCAATCTTACTTTTGGGGTATTTAATAATACTTTAATGAGTGGCACAGGGGGACTGTCCCCTTTGGGCCATTTTTACGGGCAGACGGGACGGACGGAGCGACGATCTTCGCGATAGCAACCACAGATAACAACAACTGGCTTCTTGGAAGGCATAAATCCACCTTCTGAAAAGATATAGCCGATACCCCTGACCATATCCGTTTTTACTGATAAGCCCATGTCAACGTATTCATGAGTTTTTTTTATGCGTTCCACCTTTACACCAGTCTGCCTGCCAAACTCCTGAAGGCGCAGCAACAGTGAATCCATATTATTACGCTGGGCAGTTACCGGAATGCAGAGTGACATCAGTATAGATACAAACATCAGAACCTTCTTTCTCATAATGCAATGATTTTGGTTTGTCATCTAAACTGATTTATATGGAAAATGCGTCCTCTGTTAAACGAGAGCTTTCATAATAATGATTAAATGATATCGGGCGGGACCGTACGATGCTTTCTGACAGACCCACAATCTGCTACATCTTTTTTAGGAAATGGACGGGCATATACATTTTTACCCTCCTTACGGTGTCATCGTATTTTCCGGGTGTCCATACCGGCATCTGATTTATCAGGCGTAGAGCCTCAGCATTATGAGATGGTGAAACACTCTTCAATATATCAGCATTGGTAATGGAGCCATCCTTCTCAACGATAAAGCTCACAATAACCACTCTTGTAATACTATCTTGGGGCGCATCGGCCGGATAGAGCAGATTCTTCTTGATGTAGTCACGATACGCATCCCTGCCACCTGGGAATTGAGGCTCTTCCTGTACATACATATACAGGAATACCGAATTCTCTGTAATGGGAGGTGTCTCACCTTCGGCCAATGCCGCAACTTCTGGTGGTATGGGGCCGACAGTGTACAAACTAGATGTGTTGCGTGAAGCACAGAATGTGAAGAGATATACTGTTAATGCCACCAATACTATTACAAGAACTGCAATTATTGCAATCCGAATCGTAAAGCGCTTCTTGTTATTAGCTGAAGTCTTATCATTATCGGAAAAAGAATTGGTTTTCATAAGCCTTTATTATCTAATCTACTAATACAACGGCAAGATAGGCTTTTTACGTCCTCTTTTTCAAAAATCTTGT
>Ga0310690_10012393_pt1 | contig 10472 bp, 18 predicted proteins | sample AusTroGonzalo_MG_2_FD_207661 | JGI IMG/M metagenome (GOLD analysis project Ga0310690, IMG submission 207661) | Bovine rumen microbial communities from tropical cattle in Woodstock, Queensland, Australia - Gonzalo_04 (v2) (version 2) | ecosystem: Host-associated > Mammals > Digestive system >...
GAAAGCCTCCGTCATCAAGGTGTACCCCTCCAAGAACAGAGTAGTGCTCGACGGTCTCAATATGGTGACCAAACACGTCAAAGCGCGCGGTGCGAATCAACCGGGCGGCAAAGTACAACAGCCGGCGGCGATCGATGCGTCCAACGTGATGCTCGTATGCCCTGAGTGCGGAGCGGCAACCAAAGTTGCGCACGCAAAAGTGGACGGCAAGAACGTCAGAAAGTGCAAGAAGTGCGGCGCTGTGATTGATAAGAAAGAAGCGCCCAAGAAGGCTTCCGCCAAGAAGGCGACGGCGAAAAAGTCCGTGAAGAAGTCCACTGAAGAAGAGCTTCCGGAGACCGAGGCGACCGTGACCGAAGAGGCCCCCAAGGCAAAGAAGGCGGCTCCCAAAAAGGCGACCAAGAAAGCGGCTCCCAAGACGGAAGCAACGGAAACGGAGGTAAAGTAAAGTGGCAGAGAAAAAGAATGCAGCCGCCACCGCGGCTGATACCAAAAGAGAATATAGGCTCAAAACTTACTATACCGAGACAGTCGTTCCCGCTCTGATGAGCAAGTTCAACTATAAGAACGTGAACGAAGTGCCCAAGCTCGAGAAGATCGTGCTCAATATGGGTCTCGGCGACGATAAGGACAACAGCAAAAGCTTCCAACTGGCTGTGGAAGAAATGAGACTGATCAGCGGACAAAAGCCCGTGGTCACGAAGGCGAAGAAGAGCGTTGCGAACTTCAAAGTCAGAGAAGGTCAAAACATCGGTGCGAAGGTCACTCTCCGCGCGGGCAAAATGTATGACTTCCTTGACAAGCTCATCAGCATCGTGCTTCCCCGCGTGAGAGACTTCAAGGGCGTATCTACCAAGTCTTTTGACGGCAGAGGCAACTACGCGATGGGTCTGAAAGAACAACTCATCTTCCCGGAGATCTCCTACGATCAAGTGGAGAAGACGAGAGGACTCGACATTTGCGTGGTCACCACGGCAAAGACCGACGAGGAGGCAAAAGAGCTCTTGACGATGCTCGGCATGCCTTTTGCTCGTAACTAACGGAGGTAGATAGTATGGCAAGAACAGCTCTTAAAAATAAGCAGAAAGCTCCCGCCAAGTTCTCCACTCGCGCTTACACGAGATGCAGCATTTGCGGAAGACCCCACGCAGTTCTTAAGAAGTACGGTATTTGCAGGGTTTGTTTCAGAGAACTCGCCTACAAAGGTCAAATACCCGGCGTTAAGAAGTCCAGTTGGTAATGAAGGAGGATAGATAATATGGTAGTGACCGATCCTATTGCGGATATGCTCACAAGGATAAGGAACGCCCTTACCGCAAAGCATTCCGACGTCAAGATCCCCACTTCGAAAGTGAAGACCGCGATCGCGGACATTCTCCTCGAAGAGGGTTATATCGAAGCCGTTGACAAAGTGGAAGACGGCGTAAACAGTTATTTGAACATTACTTTGAAGTACGGCGCAGGCAGAAGCGTTATCAATGGTTTGAAACGCGTCAGCAAGCCGGGTCTCAGAGTGTACGCGAATTGCGAAGACCTTCCCAAGGTTTTGAACGGTCTCGGCATCGCGATCATCTCCACTTCAAAGGGTATTATGACGGATAAGCAAGCTCGCAACGCGAATGTCGGCGGCGAGGTCATGGCTTATATCTGGTAAGGGAGGTAGCGAAATGTCAAGAATCGGTAGACTTTCCGTAGAAATCCCCGCAGGTGTGACGCTCACGCTCGCGGAGAATAACGTCGTGACGGTCAAAGGACCGCTCGGCACCCTTACCCGTGCCCTTCATCCCGCGATGAAGATCACCGTCGAAGGCAACCACGTGCACGTGGCTCGTCCCTCCGAGACCAAAGAGAATAAGGCACTCCACGGACTTACGCGCGTCCTTATCAACAATATGGTGCTCGGCGTCACCAAGGGCTTCAGCAAGACCCTTGTGGTGAACGGCGTCGGTTACAAAGTCGCGGTCGAAGGCAATAAAGTGGTATTTTATGTCGGCTTTTCTCATAACGTACCCGTCGAGATCCCCGATGGCATCAAGGCGAAAGCGGAGAACGGTTTGGAACTCACCGTCACCGGCATCGATAAAGAGCTGGTCGGTCAGTTCGCGGCTAACCTCCGTGACATCAAGAGACCGGACCCCTACCACATTTACGGTATTCGTTATAAGGACGAAGTCATCGTGAAGAAGGTCGGTAAGACGGCGGGTAAATAAGGAGTGATTTGATATGATAACGAAAATCGATAAGAATTCCGAGAGGATCAAAAGGCATAAGCGCATCAGAAATAAGATAAGCGGCACGACCGAGCGTCCCCGTTTGTCCGTTTTCAGAAGCACCAAGCACATTTACGCGCAGATCATCGACGACGTGAAAGGCGTTACCCTTGCGGCTTGCTCCACGGTGGAGAAAGACGTTGCGGAAGCGGTGAAAGAGATGACCAAGAGCGAAGCGGCGAAATACGTCGGTTCCGAGCTCGGTCGTCGCGCAACCGAGAAGGGCGTGACCACTGTCGTGTTTGACAGAAGCGGCTACCTTTACATGGGCAGACTCGAAGCCCTCGCAGACGGCGCAAGAGAAGCCGGTCTGCAGTTCTAAGGAGGGAGTTTTATGGCAAGGCGTGATGATAAATTCAATAAAGACAGAGAAGTAAAAGACGGGTTCGACAAGGTGACCATCGCCATGAACCGCGTTACCAAAGTGGTGAAGGGCGGTAGAACCATGCGTCAAGCCGCGCTCATCGTGGTCGGTGACAAGAACGGACAGGTGGGTCTCGGTATGGGCAAGGCAACCGAAGCGACCGACGCCATCGAAAAGGCGACGACCGCTGCGAAGAACAGCCTCATCAAAGTGCCCATCGTCGGCACTACGATCCCGCACCAAATCACCGGCGTGTTCGGCCGCGGTCAAGTGCTCTTGATGCCGGCTGAAGCAGGTACCGGCGTTATCGCGGGCGGTCCCGTCCGTGCCGTGCTTGAGATGGCGGGCATCCAAGATATCCGCACCAAGGCGATCGGCACCAACAACCCCATCAACTGCGCGAAGGCCACGATGAACGGTCTTTCCCGCTTGATGACGGTCGAGCAGATCGCGGCGCTCCGCGGCAAGACCGTTGAGGAGATCCTCGGCAAGGAGGCACAGGACTGATATGGCTAAGATTAAAGTTACTTTGATTAAGAGCACCATCGGCGCGCTCGAAAAGCAAAAGGCAAACGTAGCCGCATTGGGACTCCGCAAGATCGGCAGTTCGAACGTGCTGGAAGACAGCGCGACCACGCGCGGCATGATAAAGGTCGTTTCTCACCTCGTGAAAGTTGAGAACGCCGACTAGGAGGTAGACAATATGAAGTTACACACCATTTCTCCCGCTCCGAATTCCAAGACGGACGCCAAAAGACTCGGCAGAGGCATCGGCTCCGGTCTCGGCAAGACTTCCGGTAAGGGACATAAAGGTCAATGGGCGAGGAGCGGCGGCGGTGTTCGTCCCGGATTTGAAGGCGGTCAAATGCCTTTGACGAGAAGACTCCCGAAACGCGGCTTCACGAACATCTTCAAGAAACAATACAACATCGTAAACCTCGGCGATCTCGACGCGTTTGACGCGGGCACCGTGGTCAATGAAGCGCTTCTTCTTGAAACGGGCGTGCTCAGCAAGGCAGAACCCTATGGATTGAAAGTGCTTGGCAACGGCGAACTCACCAAGGCGCTCACCGTTCAAGCGAACAGCTTCTCCGCAGCTGCGAAAGAGGCAATCGAAAAGGCCGGTGGCAAAGTAGAGGTGCTCTGATGTTAACTACGCTGATAAATGCCTTCAAAGAGAAGGAAATACGAAAGAAAATGCTATTGACGCTCCTGATGCTTCTTGTATTCAGGATCGGTTGTTGGATTCCCGTCCCGGGACTCGCGTCTGAAAGCTTTAAAAATCTTGCGAGCGGCAACGACTTCCTCAGCGTCTTGTCCACCATCACCGGTGGCTCGCTGAGTAACGGTACGTTGTTTGCGCTGGGTATCCTTCCGTTTATCAACGCTTTCATTATTATGCAGCTTTTGACTCTCGTGATTCCTCCGCTCGACAGACTCTCCAAGCAGGGCGAGGCGGGCAGAAAAAAGATCACGCAGATCACGCGTTACGCGGCGATCCTCCTTGCGGTTGTGCAAGCGGTCGGTATCTGCCTCGGTTGGGGCTCGAGCAAATTCGACGCCACCCTCGGTTCCACGGCGCTTTCGATGGCTCTCGTCATCATTATGCTTGTGGGCGGCAGCTGCCTCGTGATGTGGATTGCGGATAGAATCACCGAGTACGGTATCGGAAACGGTACTTCCCTCATCATTTTCGCGGGTATCCTTTCGTCTGCGGGCAACGCCCTTTTGACGGCATTCAAGGGTGTCGGCGAAGGTAGCGTCTCCAAGAACGTGTGGCTCATCATCGCATTCTTGGTCGTGGTGCTCTTCGTGTTTGTGTTCATCATCTTTGTGGACCTTGCGGAAAGAAGAATCACCATTCAATACGCCAAGCAGATCAAGGGAAACAAGATGTACGGCGGTCAATCCACACACATCCCGATGAAAGTGAATGCGAGCGGCGTTATGCCTATCATCTTCGCTTCGTCCTTCTTGATGTTCCCGCAGATGATCGCAAGCTTCTGGCCGAATAGCGCGTTCTACATTTGGTGGTCCAAGTGGATTGGCGTAGGTCAACCGGTCTATATTGCGCTCCTCTGCGTGCTCATCCTGTTCTTCTCCTTCTTCTATTCGCAGATCCAATTCAATCCGGAAGACATCAGCAGGAATATCCAACAGAACGGCGGATTTATTCCGGGCATCAGACCGGGCAGACCGACCAGCGAATACCTGAAGAGGATCAACAACAGGATCACCCTGTTCGGCGCGATCTTCCTCGCGGTCATCGCGCTCGTCCCGAGCGTCGTCTTCAAGGCGATCGGCGGCGATACGAACGGTTTGGCGAACTCCTTCAGCGCAACGGGCCTCCTCATCGTGGTCAGCGTGGCGATGGAATTCGATACGCAGTTGCAGAACCAGTTGATGATGAAGCACTATAAGGGCTTTTTGAAATAATGAAGATCATATTTTTAGGCGCTCCCGGCAGCGGGAAAGGCACTCATGCCACTCGTCTTAAAGAGGACCTCGGCGTACCCCATATTTCCACGGGAGATATCTTCCGCGAGAATATCAAAGGCGGCACGCCGCTCGGGCTTCTTGCCAAAAGTTACATTGATAAAGGCGCGCTTGTGCCCGACGAAGTCGTGATCAAGATCGTGGCGGACAGACTTTCGAGAGAGGATTGCAAAAAAGGCTTCATTCTCGATGGATTCCCCCGCACCTTGGACCAAGCGGACGCACTCAAGAAGATCACGGACATCGACGTAGTCGTCAACCTCATTGTGGATGACCAAGCGATCGTCACGAGAGTTGCGGGCAGACGTATGTGCCGTTGCGGCGAGACGTATAACGTCGCGTTTCTGAACGGCTCCGATACCTGTGCAAAGTGCGGCGGAAAGCTTTATCAACGCGACGACGACAAGGAAGAGACCGTCAAGAGCAGACTTGCCGTTTATCACAAAGAGACGGCGCCCCTCATTGACTACTATGCCAAAGAGGGCTTGCTGAAAAACGTGAACGGCGCGCAAACCATCGACAAAGTGTATCAAGACATCTTGCAGGTGATCAAATGATTTTCATCAAAACCCCCGAAGAAGTGAACGTAATGCGCAAGGCAAATCGCATTGTGCGTGATACGCTCCTTCACGTACGCGACCGCATTAAATCGGGCGTGACCACTGCGGAAGTGGATAAATGGGTCAAGACATACATCGAGTCGCAAGGGGCTGTTCCTTCCTGCCTCGGGTATGAAGGGTATCCCGCAAGCACCTGTATTTCCATTGACGACGTGGTCGTGCACGGCATTCCTTCCAAAAAGACTTATATTGAGGAAGGGCAGATCGTGGGCGTTGACTTGTGCGCGTATATCGACGGCTATCACGGCGACAGCGCGCGCACCTTCATGATTGGGAAAGTCAGCGAGGAAAAGAGAAAACTCGTGGAAACGGCGGAAGCCGCCTTCTTCGAGGGCATCAAGGGCATTACGTCCGCCTCACGCCTCGGCGACATTTCCTCGACGATACAGACTTACGTGGAATCGCACGGTTACTCCGTGGTCAGAGCACTCACCGGTCACGGCATCGGCAGAGAGATGCACGAGGACCCCAGCGTGCCGAATTACGGCGTGGCGGGTCGCGGCGTCAGACTCCATCACGGAATGACGCTCGCCATCGAACCGATGATCAACCTCGGACGGTATGACGTATATACCGAGCGGGACGGTTGGACGGTGCGCACTAAGGATCATTCCCCCTCCGCTCATTACGAAAATACCGTGGTGATATGGGATGACGGGGTGGAGATCCTCACCCTGTGAGGAAAAAAGTATGCAAAAAGAAGTGATCGTCGGCAGTATTGTTTATTCAAAAGCTGGACGAGACTGTGGAAAATGTTATATAATAGTAAGGTTCGACGAAAAAGGATACGCTTTCGTCGCTAACGGTAGTGAGAAGTCGCTCTCCGCACCCAAAAGGAAGAATGTCAAGCATCTTGACCCCAGCGGAGACGTGAACGAAATCATCCGTGAGAAACTGCTTGCGGAGAAACAAGTCTTCGACAGCGAGATAAAGAGTGCGCTGAGAGCGTACTCGGGCAAATAAGGAGGTCTGTTTTGTCAAAGGAAGATGTTATTGAGGTCCAAGGCAAAGTTATAGAAGTATTGCCTTATCAATCATATCGAGTAGAGCTCGAAAAGAGCGGCGCGCAAATCATCGCCTATCCGTCGGGCAAAATGCGTATCAAAAGTATCAAAATTATCGAAGGCGATTCGGTAAAAGTGGAAATAAGTCCGTACGATTTGACCAAGGGTCGTATCGTGTGGCGGGATAAGAACTAATTTGGAGGTTTCATTATGAAAGTAAGACCGTCGGTAAAACCTATGTGCGACAAGTGCAAAATCATCAGACGTCACGGCAAGGTTATGGTTATCTGCTCCAAGAGCAAGAGCCATAAGCAGGTGCAAGGCTAAGGAAATCCTTTATTCAGGCGAGGTGCGGCTGGACGAATTCATTCCAAATTACATTTCGTCCTCTCAAATGAGTAATAAGATAAACATCATAGATTAAATGGAGGTATTTTAATGGCTCGTATATCCGGTGTAGATTTGCCAAGGGAAAAAAGGCTCGAGATCGGTTTGACTTATATCTTCGGTATAGGTCTTGCCACTTCGCGCAAAATTTTGGCAGAGACAGGGATTAGCCCTGATATCAGGGTGAAAGATTTGGCAGAGAGCGATGTAGCCGTACTCAGAGAATACATCGAGAAGAATCTGCACGTTGAAGGTGATCTGAAGCGCGAGATCGATATGAATATCAAGAGACTTCGCGAGATCGGATCGTATCGCGGCGTCCGTCACAGAAAAGGCTTGCCCGTCAGAGGACAAAGCAGCAAGAGGAACGCTCGTACTCGTAAAGGTCCGAGACGTACCGTCGGCCGTTCTAAGAAATAAGGGAGGACGCTACTATGGCAGTTAAGAAAAGTGTGACGAAAAAGCGCAAGGACATAATGCGTGTTGACAGAGGGCAGGCTCATATTCAGTGCTCCTTCAACAACACGATCATCACCATCACGGACACGCAGGGCAACGCCATCAGCGCTTCCAGCGCAGGCAAGCTCGGTCTCCGTGGCTCCAAGAAGAGCACGCCGTATGCGGCACAGATGGTTATGGAAGATGCCGCTAAGGCAGCGAAAGAACACGGCTTGAAGTCGGTGGAAGTATTTGTGAAAGGTCCCGGTCAAGGCAGGGAGTCCGCTATTCGCGCTCTCCAAAATGCAGATATCGCGGTTACTTCGATTCAGGATGTTTCCCCGATCCCGCATAACGGTTGCCGTCCGCCCAAGCGCAGAAGGTTATAGGAGGTAGTAAAATGGCTAAATATACAGGTCCCGATTGTCGCTTGTGCAGAAGAGAAGGGGAGAAGTTATACCTCAAAGGCGACAGATGTTATAATATCAGCAGTGACGGTACGCAGGGTAGGAAGCTCTGCCCCTTGGAAAAAGGGCGCATCAATCCTCCCGGTCCTGTGAAAACCGGCAGAAGAAAGGTGTCCGCATATGCTCTGCAGCTTCGTGAAAAACAGAAGACAAAGAGAGCGTACGGCATCATGGAGAAACAGTTCCGTATGTATCACGAGAAGGCGGAGCGCATGAAGGGTATCACGGGTGAGAATATGCTCATCTTGATCGAGCGCAGACTGGACAACGTCGTATTCCGTCTCGGAATCGGCGGCAGCAGAGCGCAGGCGAGGCAGATCGTGAATCACGGACACATTACCGTAAACGGTAAAAACGTTAATATTCCTTCTTACTTGGTATCTGCGGGCGATGTGATCGCCGTAAAAGAGAGTAAGCAGGACAAAAAACTTTTTGAGGCAGTGAAAGAAGTGGGCGCGAAGTCCGCTCTCCCGCAGTGGCTCGAGTTTGACAAGACCACCCTTACCGGTAAAGTCTTGCAGATGCCGAAGCGTGAGGATATTGACCTCAGAATCAAGGAGCACATGATCGTCGAGTTGTACTCCAAGTAATAAAGGAGGGATATTATGATAAAGATCAAGACACCGCAAATAAATGCAACGGAAAGTGTGGACGGCTCCAATGCCACGATCACGGTAGAGCCGCTTGAGAAAGGACTTGGTACCACGCTCGGAAACGCTCTCCGCAGGATGCTCTTGTCCGATTTGCCCGGTGTGGCGGCAGTCGGCATCAAGATCGCCGGCGTAATGCACGAATTCTCCACGATCCCCAATATCGTCGAGGACGTCGTAGACATTATTTTAAACATTAAAGGACTGGCTTTCAAGGCAAATTCTCCCTTGGAAGACGGTGAAAAGATCGTTGTTACGATCAAGACGAATACCCCGGGTCCCGTGCTTGGGAAAGATATCGACTGCGGAATGAATCTTTCCGTTGTCAATGCTAACCATCACATTTGCACGATCAACGAAGGCGGCGAGCTCGATATGGAGATCACCGTTGCAAGTGGAAGAGGCTATGTAGGCGCCGACAAGAACAAGGCTTCCGAACAGCCCATCGGTTACATACCCGTTGACAGCATTTTCACACCCGTTCTTGCGGCGAGCTATGCCGTTGAAGACGCTCGTGTGGGACAGGACATTAATTACGACAGACTCGTTTTGAACGTGAAGACCAATGGCACCACTCCCGCGAAAGAGACCATCTCTCTTGCGGCGAAGATCCTTGACGAGCATGCTAAGCTCTTCATCAATTTGTGTGACACCGTGCCCGACTTCGATATTCTCGAGCCGGATGAGCCGGATCCCACTTTGACCTATCTCGAGAAGACCATCGAAGATCTCGATCTGTCTGTCCGCTCTTACAACTGCTTGAAGAGAGCGGGTATTCATACGGTCGGAGACCTCATCGAGAAGTCCGAGAACGAGATGTTGAAGGTGCGTAACCTTGGACAAAAGTCCCTTGATGAAGTGATCAGAAAGCTCGCAGAGCTTGGGCTGTCGCTCCGTAGCAACGACGAATAATCAGGAGGCAGAAGTATTATGAATCAGAGAAAGTTAGGTAGACCCACCGATCAGCGCATGGCTGTTTTGAAGAACGAAGTGTCTGAGTTGCTGTGGTACGGTAAGTTGGAGATCACCTTCGATCGCGCGAAGGAAGTGAGCCGCATGGCGGAGAAACTTCTCACGCTTGCGATCAACACTTATGAAGATACGGTCGAAGTTGTGAAGGAGAAAGTGAACTTGAAGAACGAGAAGGTTGCGGTCAAGTTCATCAATGACGGCACGAAGAAGCTTGCTGCAAGACGTAAGCTCATGGCGTCCCTCGTCGATATTCAAGAGGCGAAGGGCCAGAAGGAGAGCAAGAGCAAGTATGCGGCGAGAACGAAGGATATCAAGCATCCTTTGATCGAGAAGCTCTTCAATGAGTATGCTCCGCGCTATAAAGAGCGCAATGATAAGCAGTCCCAAGGCGGTGGCTATACCCGCATTATCAGACTGGGTCAAAGACGCGGCGATGCAGCCGAAATGGCGATCATTGAGCTTTTGTAAGTCATTTTAAGTAGCATTGTTTAAGAAATACCCGCCTTCTTTTGTGGAGAAGGCGGGTGTCTTTTTTTATGTTATATGATTCGAAGGAGAGTTCCTTCAGTATAAAAAATTACTGACATATCCGAATATTACAAGAAAACTCAGCCAAGTGCGATTACGAGGACGTCAAGGATGATGGAAATGATCGTAAAGGCAAGTAATACTGCAGAAATTACGAAGAATACTTTGTATAGTTTGCTTGCATCAGAGCCAAGCTCCTCGGCTTCTTGCCGCTTGATACGACGAAAGAAAACGAAAGTCAAAATGTCGGAAATCATCGTAGGGATCACGGATATG